>ENA-ORCR01000100-ORCR01000100.1-marine-metagenome-genome-assembly--contig:-NODE-100-length-100964-cov-4.344584_pt1 | contig 100964 bp, 103 predicted proteins | sample MGYA00237782_ERZ508514 | MGnify/ENA primary metagenome ERZ508514 (study PRJEB26185, sample SAMN06268960) | marine metagenome | isolation source: Eden Landing Ponds, San Francisco, CA, USA | place...
AGAGCCTTTCAGCTCCGCCGCGAACTCTACAGAAAACCTGGTGACGAAGCACTCAAACATGCTCTCGACGCCGCCCTCTGAAAATCAACAATGTGCTTCACAAGAGCGCTCTACGAAAGTACGGTGAAAACTAGGTTCCAAGAAACGTACGATGAAGCAATGAACACATTGGAAACGGGGCTAATTATGGCTGCAGGCGGTGGCCCTCTATCTTCAGTAACAGCATCTGCGAATACGCTAATCGTAAGTGGTAGCTATGGGACGGCAGTTGGTGCGTTTGTCCTTGAGGAGGGAACGGGTCAACTTGTTAATGTCGCGGGTGGAAAAAGTAAGTACAGCATGTACCATTCTGCCATCTACAAAAACATGTCTTCGGAATTCACTTGGACTATCTCAGATGGAGATCCTACTGGAGGTACCATGGATGTCACTGTTCAAATAGCTGGTATAGGCCCCTCTGTCGTCCGTGTGAACGATCCACTATCGGATGGACAAGAAGACTGAGGAAGATATGAAACACCCACACCAGACATCTCTCATTGCTGGGTCTGCCACCGTCATCACCGGTCTTCTACTGTTTAGTGTGGTATTTTTCGGCGGATCAGGCGTACAACCGTCTGAGGTCAACACGAGTGCCGACTCAAGTGAACTACTCGTCCAGACGTTTGATCGCTTGGAAACAGTAGATTATCGACGGATTGTCTCATTTAATACAAGTGACTATCCCAAAGTTGTCCCGCGGAGTTATTATGAGGTATCAAACAGCGATCAGCGGGCAAAAGCGGGAATGATAAATGGTACTGATGGATCCTTCATCCCAAAGCACTACGAAAATGGCGCGATGGGATGGGGTGGTCCGAATTGGAGTCCAATCAAAAATTACGACGGATGGAACGGGCGCTTCACAGCCTTCACCCCGAAGGTAGATGAGCTCAGTGAAGCCAACGCGACGGTACGGAAGCGAAGCGCCGAGGAAATTATCGTTGCAATTCCAAATGCGATGTCGGTATCTCGCCCAGGGAACCCCCCAAACCGAAGTGAACGGTGGGTTTTCACGATTGATACCCAAACAGGAAATCTCATCGAGGATGAGTGGTGGATAACTCATCAGGATGGAAACCAAACAGTTGTCCGTAACGAATACGAGTACGGAATTACTATCGAGCGGCCCGAGAACATTCCGTTCAGCGTCGAAGAGTACTACTACCGGTTCCTCGCGATGGACCTCTATGAACAACTCGGACTAATCGCTGGAACGTTGTTGATCGTCGTCGGCTCTGTCGTCCTCTATCGGGAGCATCCACTCCATCGGAAACTGCGGTGAACTCCGGAACGAACCCGACAGGGCGGAGCAATCTTGGATCTATTCGCTGATGGCTGACACTGTCTCGCACGCAGCTTGCTATCAGTGAAACAGAAGGCATTTACTGTCTATGAACCGAGCGGATCGCATGAGTAGATTCATCGCCGAAACTCGACCCGGGCGACGCTTCCAGGCCATTTCTTGGGTAATCCTCGGCGTCGCTGCCATTGATTACGTTGGCATTATGGACGTGACCTCGATCAATGTGTATCTTTTTCTCTCAGGGGCGGCTACTATCGTTGCAGGAATTATCGATGCCCGCCTCACAGACGAGCACCGGATTACTGACAGCGATGGGTAGCGTGTGACACGACGGACAATGGTAGGGGACGCTCTTCATCCGCTGATCGCCCGGGGACGACTCGCCGAACCGAAGTACAAATAAATTTGTATAACGGCAATCGTAGTTGTTTAGTGAGGGGCCGGCGAAGCGAGTGTTCGCATGGTCCAGCAGGTCCAAAAGCGCGACGGGACTGTGGAACCGTTCGATCGCTCGAAGATCACGACCGCCATCCGGCAGGCGTTCGCGGCGGCCGAAACTGACCCGGACACCGGGATCGACGCCCTGACAGACGGCGTGGTCGATCGCCTTGATCCGTCCGATGGGACGGTGGCCGTCGAGGAGATCCAGGACTGCGTCGAGCGGACGCTCGTCGAGGCTGATGAGTACGAAGCCGCCAAGCGGTACATCCTCTATCGACACCGCCACGCCGAATTTTGTGATCTGGAAGGGCTGGTCGCGGGGAGCGAGGCTGGTGATGGAACCGACCAAGGCCCCGTCGACGCCTACGTCGACCGTGAGGACTGGCGAGTCCGGGAGAACTCCAACATGGACTACTCCCTGCAGGGGCTGAACATCCACCTCACCGAGCGCACCATCGAGGACTACTGGCTCGAAAAGCTCTACAGCGACGAGGTGGCCGCGGCCCACGACGCGGGCGCGATCCACATCCACGACCTGGGCGTGCTGGGTCCCTACTGCGTCGGCTGGGATATCGAGGACGTGCTTCGGGAGGGCCTGAAGGGCGTCCGCGGGAAGGTCGAGTCCGCGCCCGCCAACCACTTCGACGTGGCGCTGATGCAACTCGTCAACTTCCTGTACACCTTGCAGGGCGAGGCCGCCGGCGCGCAGGCCCTCTCGAACTTCGACACCTACCTCGCGCCGTTCGTCCGCGAAGACGACCTCGACTACGAGGCAGTGCGCCACCAGCTCCAGCAGTTCGTGTTCAACCTCAACGTCCCGACACGGGTCGGCTTCCAGGCTCCGTTCACCAACCTCTCGATGGACCTGACGGTGCCCGACCACCTCGCCGACAAACCGGTCGTGATCGGCGGCGAACCCCGGGACTCGACCTACGGTGACTATCAGGACGAAGTGGACCTGATCAACCGCGCCTTCGCCGAGGTGATGCTGGAGGGCGACGCGAAAGGCCGGCCGTTCACGTTCCCGATCCCGACCTACTCGATCACCGAGGACTTCGAGTGGGACAACGAGACGCTCGATCCCATCTGGGAGATGACTGCCAAGTACGGGACACCCTACTTCTCGAACTTCGTCAACAGCGAGATGGACACCGAGGACGCCCGCTCGATGTGCTGTCGACTCCGGCTTGACAACCGCGAACTCGAATCCCGCGGTGGCGGCCTGTTCGGCTCAAACCCCCTGACGGGGTCGATCGGCGTCGTCACGATCAACCTGCCCCAGCTTGGGTATCGGGCCGACGACGAGGCTGAGTTCTTCGACCGCCTCGAATCGCTGATGGACGTGGCAAAGCGAAGTCTGGAGACCAAACGCGACGTGCTGGAGCGCTACACCGAGCAGGGGCTGTACCCCTACGCGAAGTTCTACCTTCGAAACGTCAAGCAAGCACACGACAGCTACTGGGCGAATCACTTCTCGACGATCGGCCTCATCGGCACCCACGAGGCTATTCTCAATCTCCGCGGTCCGGAGTCGGGGATCGACACGGCTGAGGGGAAGGCCTTCGCCGAGGAGGTCCTCGAATTCATGCGTGATCGGCTCCGGGAGTACCAGGCCGAGACTGGACACATGTACAATCTGGAAGCGACGCCCGCGGAGGGGTCGTCCTACCGGCTGGCCCGCCAGGATCGTGAGCAGTTCTCGGACCTGGCCGTCCACGCCACCGACGGTCTCGGCGGCGACGAGCCGATCTACACCAACTCGACGCAGCTGCCATTCGGCGCGGAACCGGACCTCTTCGACGCGCTGGACCACCAGGACGATCTCCAGACGAAATACACGGGTGGCACGGTCTTTCATGGCTGGCTGGGCGAGGCGATGCCCGACCCCGAGTCGACCAAGCAACTCGTCAAGACGATCGCCGAGAACTACGAGTTGCCCTACTACACGCTGACGCCGACGTTCTCGGTCTGTCCGACCCACGGCCATCACAGCGGCGAGCACGAGACCTGCCCGGACTGCGGGGAAGCCTGTGAGGTGTACTCCCGCGTCGTGGGGTATCTCCGGCCGACCGAGCACTGGAATCCCGGCAAGCAGGCCGAATTCGACCAGCGCGCGGACTTCCGCCCGAGCGTCGCCGACTGACATGCGTCTCGGTGGCCTCCAGCGGACGACGCTGTCTGACTTCCCCGGGCGAGTCGCCTGTGCGTTTTTCACCGCGGGCTGCAATCTCCGGTGTCCGTACTGTCACAACCCCGAACTGATCGAGGCCGACTCGAAGCACGCTGGGGCGTCGATGCTCTCGGAGGACGAGTTCTTCGCCCTTCTCGACGACCGGGCGGCCGTCCTCGACGGCGTCGTCGTCAGTGGCGGCGAACCGACGCTGCACCGGGACTTGCCCCGATTCGTCAGCCGGATCGCCGACCGTGGGTTCGACGTGAAACTCGACACGAACGGGACGCGGCCGACTGTCCTCCGCGAGACGCTCGACACCGGCGCGATCGACTACGTCGCGATGGATCTCAAGACGACACCCGATCGATACGACGAACTCGGGGCCGACGCGGGGGACGCCGTCGAACGGAGCGTCGAACTGATCCGTGCCAGCGGGATCGACCACGAGTTCCGGACGACGTTCGATCCCGGCGTCGTCGCCCCGCGTGACTTCGAGACGCTGGATGAGTTGGTCGGGGACAGCCCGCTTGTCGTCCAGTCTGTCGGCACCGAGGACGTGCTATGCCCGGACCGCGTCCGGGAGACGCCGGCCGATCCGCTCGCGGCCATTGGCGACGCCGCGGCTGAACCGCTCCCGGGGATCGAACACCGCGAGTGACAGCCACCTTGAGCGAGCCGTTTCTGAGACCGCCACACATAACTGTCCGGTGACAGAAGGATGCCCCGATGAACTCACTCGAACTCACCATCCGACTACTGGCAGGTGTTTTTCTCATCCTGACCAACGGCTTTTTCGTCGCGATCGAGTTCGCGCTGACCCGTGCTCGCCAGTACACCGAGGAGGAATTCGTCGGTGATGGATCGAACGCCGGCCTCCGGCGCGCCTGGGAGATGACCCAGGACCTCGAACTGTACCTGACGACCTGCCAGGTCGGGATCACCGCCTCCAGTATCGCGGTCGGGATCGTCGCCGAACCGGCGCTGGCGGCGATCTTCGAACCGATCTTCCACAACACCGTCCTGGCGTCGATCGGCTCCGGTGGGATCATCGCCTTCCTGATCATCAACCTGGTCCACCTGACCCACGGCGAGCAGACGCCGACGTACCTCGGCGTCGAGCGCTCCCGCTGGGTCTCGAAGTACGGGGCCGTCCCGCTGTACTGGTTCCACTGGCTCATCTCGCCGATCATCTCGCTGGGTGACGGCATCGCCAAACTCACGCTGAAGCTCTTCGGCGTCGAGATGACCGGCGCGTGGCTCGAAACTGAGGAGGAGGTCATCGAGACGCGGGCCGACCTCCGGAATCGCGTCGGCTCGGCGCTCGAAGAAGGTGGTCTCAACCAGGAACGCCGCGACGAAGTGATGAACGCTCTCGCGATCGGCGAGCAACCGGTCCAGGAGGTGATGGTCGACGCCGAGGAGATCGTCGCGCTCTCGACGGCAGTCGATCCTCAGGAGAACTTCCGGCTGATGGAGGAGCACCCACACACCCGATACCCCCTCATCGGCGACGACCTCGCGGACTTCGAGGGGATCATTTACCTCCCCGCGCTGTCGCGCTACCGCGAGGAACTCGCCACGGGCGAGGTTGATTTTGCCGAACTCGCCGCCCCGCCCATGACGCTTTCGCCTGATGTCGACGTTAGCGACGCTGTCGACCAGTTCCAGGCCGAGAACCAGGAACTCGCCCTGGTCATCGAGGACGGCGAAGTGGTGGGGATGGTCACGGTGACGGACTTACTGGAATCCGTGATGGGCGACATCGACGACCCGATCGATATCCGCCAGCGCTTCGAGGCCGGGGAGACCTAACTCCGACCGTCCTGGTATCACGACTCGTCTGCGGGTTCGTTTAAGTACTTCTGGTAACAAGGTGGAGATATAGACGGGGTTTTCGTGGACGTCTTCGACCGGCGAGCGGTGCGTCTCTCGGGTCGCACTTTGCTCAGTCTGCCAGTCCTCGCTCCCCGGAAGGCGATCGAGGGGTGCACGTGCCCGGACCAGCGAATCGCCCGACAGCTCTGGGATCATTTCCCGGCCGTTGACGTTCATCGCGTACGCCCGAACGTCCCGGCGACGGATCGCGTTCTTCCTGACGTAGTCGGGGCCTTTCGCCGTTTCGAGCTGGTCTCTGAAGAGTTCGATCTCGGTCTCGGCGGGCGGTATCTCGTCGAGGTACCGACTGATGAGGGCCGCGCCGACGTGATCCTCGATCGCGATCTCGCCCTGATAGCCCGCGCACACGAGATGGACGGGGTGGTCCGTTCGGCGGAGGAACCGGCCGATCGCTCGCGCGTTCAGCGGCGCGCCCACGAACACGTCGACGTTCTCGCTCCCACGCTCGCGGAGGGTCGCCACGGTCCGGCCGCCGTTGGTCGAGGTCATGCTCACCGGCCGACCCTCGACGTCGATGTCCTCGACGTAACTCGGCGAGTTGAAGAAGTCATAGCCGTCTTCGGGGTCGTACTCGGCCGTGCGGCCGCCGCCGATGAGCGCGTCGGGATGGGCGGCCCGGTAGTCGAACTCCTCGCCGCGCTCCTCGGGGACGTGGACGTGTGCTGCCCCCCGTGCCAGCAGTTCGATGACGGTGTTCGAGAAGTGCATCGTGTCGATGACCACGTACGCGCCTGGCTTCGGGTCCTGGGGGATGTCTTCACACCGTTCGATGAGTCGCTCGTCGAGTCGATTGTGCGCCATGTCGTCACGTAGCATGTTTTCGGTCTATTCTGATTTTCGTGACCGACGGTAAAAGGCGTATATAAGAGCTCTACATAGCCCTCAGTAGCGTTCCTGACGGGAACCTGGGACCGCTACCAGGACTGGCCGGACCGGACGGCTGACTGGAGCCCGACGCGTTCGATCGCTCGGACGGCGTCGTCGATCCGCGTCAGGTGATCGAATATCCGGGCTCGGGCCGGATCGACGCTGTCGTCCTGAGGTTCACCAGCCGATTGTCTCTGTGCTTCCAACGGCGACGGTTCGACGCTCATCGCCGGGGCGTTTCCGCCTTCGACGACGAGTTTCGTCGCCTCTTCGAGGGCTGAGCGGAGGCCAGTCAGTCGGGTTGCGATCGTCTGCCTGTCCGCCGCCTCGAGTGAGACGCCGCCGATGGCACTATCCAGTCGGACGGTTGCCGTGGCGATCTCCTCGATTCGGTTCGCCGTCCGGTCGTACTGGGACAGCGGCACGCGATCGATGCCGAGCGCATCGAGTTCCCCGAACGTCACCAGCGACCGGTTGTAGTGACGACGGATCAGCGCGACCAGCCGCGTGACGTCCGTCAGGCGATCACTGACCTGCCCGGTGGGCTCAACGTCGCCGGTCAGCTTCTCACGCACCGTTTCCTGCATCGTCGAGACGACCGAAACGGCCTGGTCGATCGACTGGCGGATCGAGACCGCCGAGGCGTCGAGCATCGCCCGGACGTCGATCCGGTCCGCATCGGCGTCGAGGACTTCCGTCCCGACGAGGCGTCGGCCGACCGTGCGGGCGGCTCTGCGTTGCTCGTCGGTGAAACCGTCATCGGCATGCAGCGAGATCCGCTCGAACCCGGCCTCGTAGGCCCCCTGTATCGACCGCTCGACGGCGTCGGCACTTGACTCTGTGACGGACAGTGAGACCGACGTCAGACTCTCGCCGTCGGTCTGTCTGCCACGAACGATCAGCGACCCGTCGCGGTGGGTGTACAGCCGAACGACCTCGCCCGTCTCCAGGCCCTGGCGTCTGGCCCACTCCTTGGGGACCGAGACCGTGAACGTCGAGCCGCCGACCTTCTGGATCTTGCGGGTCTCCATCAGTCGCTCACCTCCAGAGCGGAGTTCATCAGTAGATCAACTCCAGAGCGGGTTTCATCAGTAGTTCACCTCCGGATCGCGTTTCATCAGTAGATCAACTCCGGATCGCCCTCGAGGGCGTACAGCGTCCTGGCGGCGATATTGACGGCGTGATCGCCGACCCGTTCGATGTCGCGGATCGTCAACAGCACGCTCGCGACGTCGTCGAGGACTGCTTCGAGTGCCCAGGCGTCGAGCTCCGGATCGCGTTCCAGCAAGTCCCGGGCTACCCGTTCGCTCGCACGCTGACACATCGCATCCAGGTCGTCGTCTCGCCCGGCGACCGTTCGGCAGGCCGCCGCGTCCTCGGTCTCGTAGGCCGCCAGCGCGTCTTCGAGCATGTCGGCCGCCGCCCGACCGATCCCGGAGATGTCGAGTTCCGGGAACGGGTCCGGGCGACTCGACAGCGCGTACCGGGCGAGGTTGGTCGCCAGATCGCCGACGCGTTCGAGGTCGGTCGAGATCTTGAAGCTAGCCGCGACCAGCCGGAGGTCGCCAGCGACCGGCTGTTCCAGCGCGAAGAGGTCGATACAGTCGGCCTCGATGTCGAGGTACCGGCGGTTGATCTCTTCGTCCCCCTCGATGACTGCCTCGGCACGGTCGTCGTCGCCCTCAGTCAGTGCCGAGAGGGCGGCTTTCAGGCGTTCGAGGACGAGTTCGCCCATCTCGACGACGGCGGCCCGGAGGTCGGCCAGTGCGTGACGGAACTCCTCTCGTGCCATCGGATCACCCGAACTTGCCGGTGACGTAGTCCTCGACGCGCTGACTCTCGGGGTTCTCGAAGATCTTCTCGGTGTCGTCGTACTCGACGAGTTCGCCACCGGTGAGGAAGACGGCCGTCTGGTCGGATATCCGGGCGGCCTGCTGCATGTTGTGGGTGACCACGACGACCGTGTAGTCCTCGGCCAACTCCTCGATGAGGTCCTCGATCTTGGCGGTGGCGATGGGGTCAAGGGCGCTCGCGGGCTCGTCCATCAGGATGACCTCCGGATCGACCGCGAGACACCGTGCGATACAGAGGCGCTGTTGTTGGCCACCGGACAGCCCGAGGGCGTTGTCTGCCAGGCGGTCTTTCACCTCGTCCCACAGGGCTGCCTGCCGCAGTGTCCGCTCGACGAGTTCGTCTTCGGCGTCCTTCTCGTCGCGCCCGAGCAGCCGGGCCGCAAGTCCGCGGTTGATGTCCCCGTGCTTTCGGGGGCCGTACGCGACGTTCTCCCGGATCGACTTGGGGAACGGGTTCGGGGACTGAAACACCATCCCGATCCGCTTGCGGAGCTCGACCAGATCGACGCCCTCCTGATAGATGTCACTGCCGTCGAACTCGACGGTCCCTTCGACCCGGGCGCTCTTTATCCGGTCGTTCATCCGGTTGAGCGAGCGGAGGAACGTCGACTTCCCACACCCTGAGGGGCCGATCAGCGCCGTGACGCTCTTTTCGGGGATGTCCATCGAGACGTCCTTGATCGCCCGCTCGTCGCCGTAGTAGACGTTCAGGTCCTCGACTGACAGGACCGCCTCGCTCCCGAACTCGTAGTCGGTCCACGCCTCGCGCGTCCGCTCCGTGCTCTCGCCGGACGTTGTCTCGATTTCCGTGCCTGTGCTGCCTTCTGACGCCATCGTCGTCTCAGTCATGGTGTAGTTTCCTCCGGAAGTACCGCCGCGAGGCGACGGCCACGGCGAAAAACGACAGGACGACGCCGAGCAACACGAACGCCGTCGCCCAGCCGAACGCCATGTCGTCCAACACGCCCGCGGTGATGATCGCGTACAGCTGGTAGGGGAGCGCACTCGCCGATTCGAGCAACGCCGGATTGGTCACCGACACGAACGGCGGCTGGGCCGTCAGGCCGACCTCGAAACTCGACAGGACCGCCGGGGCGTCCGTCGGGGCGACCGGGCCGTTCAGGACGAGCAACAGCGGGGCCGTCTCGCCGGCGATGCGGCCGACGCCGAGGATGACGCCGGTGATGATCCCCGGCATCGAGGCGGGGATGACGACCTCCTTGATCGTGTCCCACTTGCTGACGCCCAGCGCGGCGCTGGCGTCGCGATACTCGTCGGGGACGCTCTGCATCGCTTCCCGGCTCGTGACCAGCACGAGCGGGAGCAACATGAACCCGAGAACGAGCTGGGAGGCGAAGATCGACCCGCTGTTGCCGAATCGCGGGACGATGAACGCCAGGCCGAACAGCCCGAAGACGATGCTCGGCGTACTCCAGAGGCCGTTCGTGGCCACGTCGACGCCCTTGGTGAAGAGGCTGTCCTCGGCGTACTCCGTGAGGAAGACGGCCGCGCCGACGGCGATCGGCACGGCGAAGGCGACCGCGCCGACGACGATCCAGACGGTCCCGATCAGCGCCGGCATGACCCCGCGCTGGATCCCGAGTCCCTGGGTCGGGTTCATCACGAACGGCCAGTCGACGGTCCCGCTCGCGACCAGTCCCACGGTCTCTGTTCCGATCGAGTTGCCGGTGAGGAGCACGTGCAGCGACGCAGCCAGCACTCCCAGGAGCAACAGCTGGGCGCTCGCGGTGAGCGGCGGGACCGGGGTGCGAGCGGGGCCGTCCCGGAACCGTCCCGGCAGACCCGCGGCGATGGACGCGCTACTCAGTGCGCAGACGACCACGGCAAACGTGCCGACCAGCGAGACGCCGACCACAGCTAGCGGGCCGACGAGGAGTTCGATGACGACGCCCGCTGCGAGCGCGATTGCGAGGCCAACCCCGGCGCGCTTGAGTCTTCGTGCCCGCCGATCGGACGGCCGCCACGGCGTTGCTTGCCTGGCGGCCAGCACCGCGAGACCGCTGAGTACTGCGGCCGGCAGCGCGCCGACGGCCGCCGTCGGCTGGATCGTCGTCGTGGCCGTCGTGAGCGCGTTCCCGGTCACGATCGCATAGCCCAGCGCCGAAACGGCCAGCGCCAGCGCCCCCACGAGCGCGAGCCACAGGTACACCGCGACGAGCGTGATCCCGGACGCGGAGCCGAGACCGCGCCGTCCGCGCCGGACTGCGACGAAAAGTGGGAGCGCGAGCGCGACCAGCAGCGTCCCGGCGCTGACGGTGAGGTTCTCGACCGTCGTCCCGATCCCGCGCTCGGCGACGTAGACAAGCAGGAACGCAAGCACGCCAACAACGAGGAAGACGACCAGCGAGACGAGCAGGAACGCGCCGTGCTGTCGCCCGCGTGCGCCGAAGCCGCCGTAGGCTTTCCCGGCGGTCCAGCCCGCGAGGAGGCTACTCGACAGCGCCACCACCGGCACGACGACGTCGGCGGGGAAGGTCGCCCCGAACGCCGACGAGTCCCAGGTCCACCCGGGGCCGAGCACGCCCGCGGTGACGAGCGCGCCCGAAAGCAGGAGGAAGGCCCCGACGGGCAGCGTCGAGCCGATGTCCTCGGGCGCGGCGAGGGTGGCGTATCCGACCGCGCCGCCGACGACCACCCCGAGCGGCCAGCCGATCGGCCCGAGCGCCCAGTTGGCCACCGAGCCCACCGTCGCCAGCCAGAGCACGCCGAGGACGGTGCTGGCGATCAATCCGGGCGACTCGCTCGGCGTCGTCGCGACGGGCAAGCGCCGGGAGGCGACTCCCAGCCCGACGACGAGGCCGCCGAGGCCGAGCAGGGCGACGCCGAAGTACGTCAGTCCCGGAACGGGGCCTCCCGTCTCGCCGGTCGGCACCCAGCCGAAGAACGTGCCAACGGCGGCGACAAAGAGGAGAAAAGCGATCCCGACGGTTCCGGCGGCGATACGGTCGTATCCCGTCGAGCCTGTATCGACGAGTCGTCTCGAATATGCGTCACTCATTGGTTGCCCTGCAGTTTCCGTTCCATTCGCATCTCGACCAGTTGCGAGGCGATCCCGAGTCCGGTGACAATGACCAGGAGGACGACGCCGGCGGCGAACAGCGCGCTCCAAAACGTCTCGCCCGGCGTGACGTGGCCGTAGCTGCTGGCGATGAACGTCGTCAGCGTCTCCGTGCTGTCGAAGACGTTGTACCCTGTCGGTTCGGGGAGCCGACGGCTGTGTGAGATCATCACGGTCGCGGCCATCGTCTCGCCCATCGCGCGGCCGATCCCCAGCAGGACGGCCGCGGATATCCCGGAGAACGCCGCCGGGACGGTCACGCTCTGCATCGTCTGCCAGTCGGTGGCACCGACAGCGAGCGACCCGTCTTTCATCGGCGACGGCACGGCCGCCAGGGCGTCCTCCGCGACCGAGATGACCGTCGGCAGCGCCATGAACCCGATGACGACGCCGATCGCGAACAGCGCGCCGGGGTTGACCGAGAGGCGACCCGTGACGTAGGGGTTGATGATCGTGAACCCGATGAACCCGTAGACGATCGACGGGATCCCCGCGAGGATCTCGACGGCGGGTTTGACGATATCGCGGACCCAGCCGGGGGCGATCTCGCTGATGAACAGCGCGCCCGCAATCCCGAGCGGTCCGGCGACCGCGACCGCGACGATCGTCGTGAGGACGGTCCCCCAGATCATCGGGACGAGCGAATACTGGCCCTGGCTCGCGGCCCACTCGCTTCCACTGAAGGGATTGATGAGGTCGAACCCGGCCGTCTGGAACGCGGGGATCGCTTCGAGGACGAGGAAGACGGCTATCAATCCCAGCGTGACCAGCGCGGAGACCGTCATCAGGAACGTCATGATCTTGGCGGTCAGCGCTTCTCGGAGAGCCCATCCCAGTCCGAACACGACCAGAAACGAGACCACGAAAAGCGGCGTCCAGACCGACTGGACGAGAAACCCGACGAAGGCGGCCACGACCAGCGACAGCTGGCCGACGGCCAGCAGGCGACCGACCCAGCCCAGCCGCTCGACCGACCGGCGAAGCGAGCGGCCACGCTCGCGCGCCCATCGGACGACGGCGGAACCCCTCGCCGGTGACTGAAATTCGGCTGTCATGGGTGTGTCCTCGACGTGCGTCGTTCAGACTTCGAATCCTGCATGATCCCGGAGAACGGTCGTCTTAGACCTGATCGGGGAGCTTCGCGCGTTCCTCCTCGCGGCGAGCCTCCGGGAGCTTGAAGTAGTTCTGTGGCTCGACGAAGTTGGTCTGGCCGAACTCCGAGAGGATCATGTTGATGAACGCGGCTTCCTTCATCGACGTCCCGTCGTAGGTGTACATGTGGAGGTCGCGGTTGAGCGGGTACTCCTTCGCGCCGAGGTTCTTGCCGTACTCGTAGACGGTTCCCTCGAGTTCGAGGGCGATCGGCGGTGTCACGCCGTCGGGCTCGACGAACGCCAGTGCGATGTAGGCGATGGCGTTGTCGTTTTGCTCGATGAGCGTCTTGACCTGCTGGTTTTGCCCCTTCCGGGTGTCGGGCTCGATCGGCGCGTCGGGATCGCCATAGAGGTTCGCTCTGAACGCGGTGTCGGTCCCGGAGTCCTCCGCGCGGCCGACCGCGTAGATCTCCTTGTCCGGGCCGCCGAGTTCGCTCCAGTTGGTGATCTCCTTCATGTAGATGTCCCGGAGCTGATCACCGGTGATCCGGGTCACGCCCGCATCGTAGATCTCCCGGCTGACGACGATCGGCTGGCCGTCGACGCCGACGACGTGGTCGACGATGTTGTCGAGTTCGTCGTTGTCCGCACCGAGGATCGACTCGGCGGTCGAACTCGCGTCCCCGATGTCGACGCGTTCGTTGATGACCGCTTCGACGCCGGTCCCGGAGTGACTGAGCGCGATCTGCGTACCGAACGGCGGAACGCTCCGCGTTTCGGTCGGCTCGAAGCCGTACTTCTCGGCCCAGTAATCGGCGAGGTGCATGTCCGTGTCGATGTCGTACTGGCCGGGCCCCCAGTACTCCTGGTCGTCGGCCGGCGGGTTGCCGTTCCACAGCCGGCTCGCGTCGTTCGCGATCGGGTACACCGTCGAGGACCCGTCGGCCTTCAGCGTCGAGGTGTCCTGTGAGTTCGATTCCGTCGGCGTCGAAACGTCGCCGTTTCCGCCGCTTCCGGCCGGTTGGTCCTCCGTCGTGTCGTTGCCACCGCTACACCCGGCCAGTGCCGTGGCCCCGAGTGCGCCGGCCGAGAGGATGAATTTCCGTCGTGATGCCCCGTCTGGACGCGTCGAATCTCGCGTCATCATCAAGAGAGGTGGGGGATTTGACTAAAGGGGTTTATAATAGGTGTACGGCCCGGTACGGAGCGATCCTGATCGACATGAGCCGCCTAGAGTGCTACCGAAGACTATCATGGCATACATAGACATAATATTCCTTGTAGGGGTAGACACCGCATCGGATCAGTCGCCGCCGTGTCGGTAGTCGGGCTGGGTCGTTCCGTGGACAACCGCCGGAACTCCGGGGGAGATCAATCGCCCTGCGCCGCGGGCTCGACGACGTCGACATCCTCGAAGACGAGACGGGCACCGCCCTCCCTTCCCTCGGTCGCCGTGACGTCCCAGCCGTGAGCGTTTGCGATAGCTTCGACGATCGCCAATCCGAGGCCGGTGCCGTCCTCGTCGGTCGTGTAGCCGTATTCGAAGACGTCTTCGCGATCCGCCGGCGGGATGCCGGGCCCGTCGTCTTCGACGTAAAAGCCGTCTTCGGCCCGGCCGAGCCTGACTGTCATCGGCGTTCCGGAACCGTTCGTTCGCCCACTCTCGGTGACGCGCTCGCTCGTCGTCTCCGCATCCTCGCTTTCGACGTTCCCTCGTATCAGCGGCGTGGCGGTGTCCGGCGTCGACTCGATACTGCCGCGATCAGCTGGCTGTTCGGGCTGCTCATCCGCAATCGAACGAGGTTCGGCGGGCTCCTGTGGCGCGTTCGAATCCTCGCTCGTGGAGCTGTGCTCGACGCCGTCTTGACGGGTTTGCGAGTCAGGATTCGTGGCACTATGATCTACTGCGTTCCGGAAGAGGTTCTCGAAGACGGTTCGCAGCCGCGAGTGGTCGGCGTAGACCGTCATCTCGGCGTCGGGCATGACCTCGAAGGATGCCTCGCCGGTGTCGGTCGTCGCCCAGGCGTTGCGAGCCAGTTCGCCGAGTTCGACCGGCTCGCGGTCTTCGATCGCCTGGCCCTCGCGGGCGAGCGTCAGCGTGTCCTCGATGAGTTGTTCGATCCGTTCGAGCGCGTCGGCGGCCGTCTCGAGATGTGCCTCCTTGCCGGTCTCCTGGGCGAGGTCGATCCGTCCCCGGGCGACGCTCAGGGGGTTGCGAAGATCGTGTGAGAGGGTTTCGGCGAAGCGTTCGAGCTGTGCCGTCTGCTGTCTGAGGTGGCGCACCCGCTTTCGGCGCTCGGTGACGTCCCTGACGACGACGGCGTATCCGCCTGTCGTGCCGCTGACCGAGATCGGCGTCACACTCACCTCGTACTCCCGCGGTTCGCCGTCGACGTGGCGCGTGAACGAATCGACAAACGGGTGGTCGGCGTCACCCACGCCGTTCTCGTCCACCGAGGTTGCTTTCTGTCCCTGTTCGCTGTTCGTCCCGCCGGTGTCCGAACCGTTCGCATCGACGATACTCGGCACGACTGCGCCCAGAGCTCCCCCGTCCGCGGTCGCGAGCTCGGGGAACGTCTCGGCCGCGCCAGCGTTGTAATCCAGGATCCGTTGTCGTCTGTCGACGACGATGACTACCTCTTCGAGGGCCTCGAAGACGGTTTCTCTGGCCATCGGGACGACGTCGAACAGCTGCTGACGAAAGACGGCCCACGCGATGACTGCGAGCGACCACGTGCCGCCGATCACGAGCGCGCCGTTGATCGGGCCGAGAAGGACGCCCATCGACCAAATCGTCGTGATGATGAACGCCGGGAGGAACCCGACGAACAGGGCTGCCGATTGTCGTCGTCGCTTCCCGGATCCGAACAGGACGTTCGCGCCGAGCAATCCCATGGCCACATAGTAAAACAACATCTGTGGGAGCACGAGCAGAAACGACAGATTGGTCGGTTCGCCGGCGACGTAGTGGAATGTCGAGTCGGTGACCGTGTATTCAGCCCAGTACAGTCCGTGGACCGGGTCGGTCAGCTGGATGAGCCCCGACACGGCGAAGATCCCGAACACGAGGCCGATCACTGGCCGCGTCAAGTGACGCCGGTATCCCAGCGACGCCAGCACGAACAGGAAAAAGGCGGGCGTCACTCCGGCCAGCACGGCATTCTGCAACCCGAAGACCACGATAGAGAGTGACCGACTGGCTGTCATCAACTCCGCGGTGACCAGCACACCACTGACAGCCTGGACAGCGGCGATCACGAGAAACAGATTCGTCGAGAGATCGCGTTCCCGTCGCCACAGCCAGGCGACGATGGCGACGGCGAACCCGCTCGCACCGAGCAGGGCCGCGAGATAGAGTGTCCAGTAAAGCACCGTAATACGAGTTATTTGCCGGATTGTAAATTACTTTCCCCGTTTGGCGACACCTCCGCCCCCTGCTGGCGCGCTTCGCACGCTATCGACGGGTTTGCGTCCGGATACCTGCTCGTCATCGACGGGTAGCCCACCGTTTCGGGCCTCTCAGGTGAGCGAGTCGAGCATCGAGTGTGTTGACCCGAGTACCGTCTCCTTGAACTCCGTGTTTCCACAGACTTCACACTCCTCGGGCGGCCCCCGCCGCAGGTGGTTGACGATCGATCGCGTCTGGACGCTGCCACACTGGGTACACTTCCATTCTTTCGTCATACCTCATCATTGATTATACAGTACCATTAGTCTTATTTCACATTTATTTCATAATTCCGGGTCTGAGTGACTGATCAGGCAGTGATTTCGTCAGCAGGATAGGGGATCGTCACTCTCGTGTGTCATTCTCCGTCGCCATTCGCGTATTTCGATCCCCAGCGCTTTTCGTTGTACGAGTGCTGGCGGTCGCTATCGAACTCCCGGCCGATCCGCTCGCGGAGCTGATCCTTGGCTGTGGCGTCGATGCGTGCGAGTTCGTCGGCCTTCGCGACAGCGACCGGCGGCCCGCGTTCGGCGGCGACGTCGGCGACGAGTTGCATGGTGAGTCGCTCGCGGCGGTCGGCGTCCCGCGTCACGGCGTATGGGGCCTCGATCCGATAGACCAACTCGTCGCGAGGATCGTACAGCGCGAAGACGGTAACTTCGTAGGCTTCAGGGTCGAGTTCACGCTCGACACCGAGTGCGTTCCCGGCCGACGAGAGGACGCGGTCGGTCCCGATCCGTGACCGGAACCAGTTCGTGAACGTGAGCGCGTCAGTGCGAAGCCCACCGCCGTCGTACCGCGAGAGGACGTGTTCGAAAAAGGCGTTGTCATTGGCCCACGGCGCACCTGTCTTCGTCCGGAGTGCCCGTGTCAGGCCGTTTGCGGCGCTGTTCTTGACGAAGCCGACGATCGGAATCTCTGCTTCGAGGCAGGTCTCGACCAGCCTGACGTAGTTCTCGACGACGTCACGGGGCTGTTCGTCGGATTCCAACAGGTCGGCGAGTTCGGGATGTCTATCGGCCCAGTTGAGCAGGCCGGTCGGGTAGATCGGCCCGTCCAGTATGAGGAGATCCGAGACGTCCCCGATGTTGGCCCGAGCGTGATGGCTTTCGGCGAGGTACAACGCGAGCGCGTGGACGACCGTCTGGGCGTATCGATCGACCCGCGGGACTTCCAGCAGTCGTTCGTGGGTGTACCCCTCGTCGGAGCGCCCCCACTCGTCGTCGCCGAGGTCGACCGTCATGTCGTTGGTGTGGGCGCTGACGACGACCGTCCGCGAACGGTGGAGGTCCAGGTCCGAGGGCACGCCGGCCATCGCCGCCTGGGCGACGTCGAGCACCAGCCCGTTCTTGAACGTCGTCGGGTTGATCGTCCCCGAGTCAAGCCCGTGCTGGGTGTCGAAGGGGCGCTCCTCCAGGGCGATGTCGGGCAGCGGGGCCGCTCGTCGCCGTTGCTCGCCGAGCGGTTCGAGGATCACCCGATCCTCGTAATACAGGGGATCGAGGAACTCGTCCCAGGCTGTCGCGGCGAGGTCGTCGTGGTCGGTGTCCTCAACTCGCCCGCCGAGGCGACCGGCCAGCCGGGCGATGCCGTCGACGTGCACCGGATCGAGGGTCATGCCCCGCCTTTCGCGGGACGTGCTAAAAACGGTCGGGGTCACGCCTGACGGACGATCACGGCCCGCCTCCGCTCACGTCCGGCGTCCGATCGCACTCCGGAGCCGGGTGACGTGAAACCGGAGGCTGACGACCGTCGCGATCGCGGCCGCGGCCGCCAGAAACAGGTACAGCGACTGGACGCCGACCGTGTCCACCAGCCACCCCGAGCCGAGTTGGCTCGATGCCCGTCCGACGCCCATCCCGATCGAGGACAGCAGGGTCTGGGCGGTCGCCGCCAGCGCGACCGGCGCGTACTTATGCGCCATGTTGACCGCGGCGTAGATGAAGAAGGCCACGCCCGATCCGGAGACGATCATGACCCCGACGGCGATCGGTGCCGCCTGGGTGAGCCCCAACACGAGATACGCGGCCATTGTCACCACGCCGCCGACTGTCAACAACGTCCGGTTGTCGAAGCTGTGCCGGGATAACCACACGAAGACGACGGCCTCGGTGAACGTCTTGACCAGCCACGCGACGCCCGTAATGCTATCTCCACCGGTGAGTTCCCGGAGGTACACCGACAGGAAGGCGTCGGCTCCGGCGAAGGCACCGGGGATCACCACCGCGATGAACAGCAACAGGATGAACCGCTGGTTGCCCAAAAGCGTGATGGCGTCGCGCTTCAGATCCGGTGAGATGTCCGCCCGCGGCTTCTCAAGACCCTTGACGAGTACGGCGAGAAACGCCATGCCGGCCGCATAGAGGTAAAAGATCACCGAGAGCCCGAAGAACGTCGCGACCCACCCGATGAAGAGACTGCCGAGGCCGAACGCGAGGCTCCCGGCCGCCCGGATCTGGCCGTAGCTCAGCCCCTTCGAGAGCACCATCGAGTTCGCGATCGGCAGGATCGGCGCGCGGAAACTCGAGACGAACAACGTCGCGACGATCATGAGACTGAACTCCCAGGGTGTGTGGGCCGCAAGCGGAAACAACAGGATGCTGATCCCCGAGACGATCGCCCCAGTCAGCATGATCCCCCGCGTCGCGCCCGTTTTGTCGGCGAGCACACCCCACGCCGGCTGGGCGACCAGCCCGCCGGCGACCAGCAGCGCCCCGATCAGCCCCATCTGTGACCCCGTGAGGCCGATCTCGTCGAAGTAGGCGTTTCTGAACGTCACCATCCCGTTCAACGCGAAGTAATACGAGAAGTAAATGACGTGATATCGGTACTCGGTGCCCGCACTGTCGAGCAACTTCTGGACAACCGATAGTAGTCGTCTATCTGTCACGCTGATGAAGCCCTCTCGGCTCTCTCGGTACGACTACCACGCGTTTATCCGTTCTTGTTTGCCGCCATTTGTGACACTGAAGCGATTGTTCCCGATCGGGTGTCCACGGCCCACCGGCCCCGGGAGGTCCGTGGGTATCACCCGGTCGCCGCCCGGGGCCCCGCTCCGAGATGTGGTCTCCGCCAGGACAGACCGCCGTCCAAATGTATTCCTCCAATTATAATTGGGAATCGGTAGACGGGCGTATGAAGGCGGGCGGATTTACCGGCAAATATCAAAAGGTATTACCCTCGGACTGAAAGGTCCGGGTATGCAGGCAGGACTCATCATCCTCGACGGCTGGGGACTCAACGACGACGAGGACGCCCGTGACGCGGTCAAAGCCGCGGACACGCCGAACTTCGACGCGTACTGGGACGCGGGCGCACACAACCGACTGGACGCCTCGGGCCGACGCGTCGGCCTGCCGGAGGGCCAGATGGGCAACAGCGAGGTCGGCCACCTCAACATCGGGGCCGGCCGCGTGGTCAAGCAGGACACGACGCGCATCACCGACGATATCGAGGACGGCACGTTCTTCGAGAACGAGAACCTCCTCGCCGCGATGGACTACGCCAAAGACAACGACGGGCAGGTCCACTTCATGGGCCTGGTCAGCGACGGGGGGGTCCACTCCCGACAGACCCACCTCCACGCGCTGATCGAGATGGCCGCCGACAACGACGTCGAGGCGGTCACCCACGCCTTCATGGACGGTCGGGACACCTCGCCGACCGGCGGCGCGGACTACCTCCGGGAACTCCAGGGCGTCATCGACGAGGAAGGCACCGGCGACGTCGCGACCGTGACGGGCCGGTATCACGCGATGGACCGCGATCAGAACTGGGAGCGCACGAAGAAGGCCTACGACGCGATCGTCGACCGCGAGGCCGAGTTCGAAGCGCCAGACCCGGTGACGGCCACCGAGGCGTCCTACGAGCGGGACACCACCGACGAGTTCATCGAGCCGACGCTGATCGAGGGCGGCGCGGCACTCGAAGACGGCGACGCGGTCATCTTCTTCAACTTCCGGTCGGATCGGGCCCGCCAGCTCACCCGGCTGCTCAACTCCATCGACCCGGACTGGGACTTCGACACCTCGCCGCCGGAGACCCACTACGTGACGATGACGCAGTACGACGAGACGTTCGACCTCCCCGTGGCCTACCCGCCCAACCAGCCCGCGAACACGCTGGGCGAGGTCGTTTCCGAGGCCGGCGGCACCCAGTTGCGCCTCGCGGAATCGGAGAAGTACCCCCACGTCACCTACTTCCTCAACGGCGGCCGCGAGGTCAAGTTCGACGGCGAACTCCGCGAGATCGTCGAGAGCCCGGACGTGCCGACCTACGACGAACAGCCCGAGATGAGTGCTGCAGGCGTCACTGACACTGCCATCCAGTACATCGAGAGTGACAACCCCGACCTGCTGGTGCTCAACTACGCCAACCCCGACATGGTCGGCCACACCGGGGACTTCGACGCTGCGGTCGCGGCCGTCGAGGCCGTCGACGAACAGCTGGGGCGGTTGATCGACGCGGTCCAGACAGCCGGTGCGGACGTCCTCATCACCGCCGACCACGGTAACGCCGACGACCTCGGGACAGTCGAGGATCCCCATACGGCCCACACGCTCAACGATGTCCCGATCGTCTACCTCACGAGCGAGGGCGACGAGGGCGGGCGCTCCGTGCGGTCCGGTGGCTCGCTGTGTGACATCGCGCCGACGCTGCTGGAACTTCTCGCCCTCGAGAAGCCGACTGAGATGACTGGCGAGTCGCTGCTCGAGTAAACTCCCCGAAATATTCGACCGTCTCTCTCCCTCTTGCTCAAAAGACGGCCACAGGACGCACTTACTTCGGTGCGCCGCGTTCACTCGTTTCGACGTCCGGCTCGGGAATCTCGACGCCGGCGATCCGGGTAGCGAGATACACTGTGTACAGTGCTGCGAGACCGACGAGCACGTAGATACCGAACTCGGCCGCCGGGACCGAGTCGAGCAGAATGTTGACGAGGTTCCAGTTGGCCGCGTTGTCGACGAAGTGGGCGATACCGACGAGGCCCCAGTTGAGAGCCCCGACGACGACGAGTACGAGCGCTGTCCAGTCCAGGACGTTCATACGGAAGTTCTTGGGCATGTATAACACCACCCACACAATTGTCGGCAGAGAATATATACTAGCAGTGATGTATGCTACCACGAGCGTGATCGGGCCGGCGAACTGGTCACTGACTGGGCCCGAACGGGTGGTCGGTGCCGTCCGAGGCAGGCACGTGTACTTCCTCCACTACGTTCGCCTGCCGGCCCCGTCTCCCGATGCCAGGAAGTTTATAGGCGTTCAGAACCCACTTTCGGCTACTATGAGACATCCAGGCCTGAAGTTCAGGATGGCCGTCGTCGGGTCGATCCTGTTCGGCTTTTACGCCGTGGTGGCGCTCGCCCTGTATGCCGCCTTCGGCGGCGGGACCACCATCCTCGCAGTAATCTTGCTGGGCAGCGTCGGCTTCGTCGGCGTCCAGTACAAGATCGGCAAGTGGGCCGCCCTCCGGAGCGTCGGGGCCGAAGACATGCCCGAGGACGACCCCCGGTTCCGGGAGATCCACCGTTCGATCGAGCGGATGAGCGACGAAATGGGAATCGACAAGCCCCGCGTGATGGTCGCCGAGATGGGCGTCCCCAACGCCTTCGCCGTCGGGCGGAAGAAGGCCGGCGTCGTGGTCGTCTCCGCCGAGCTCATCCACATGCTCGACCACGAGGAACTCGAAGGCGTCCTCGCCCACGAACTCGCCCACATCCGGAACCGCGACGTGATCATGATGGTCATCGGCCAGGGGATCGCCTCGATCGTTGCGCTGGTCGCACAGTTCGCCGTCCTCTTTGCGGGCGACAACGACTTCGGCGACTTCATCATGGCGATGGTCGTCGGGAACATCGTCCAGTTCATCGTAATGATCTTCGTGATGGCGATCTCCCGCTACCGGGAGTACGTCGCCGACAGTGACGCCGCCGAAATCACGGGCGGCGAACCCCTTGCACGCGCGCTCGAAAAGATCAACTCGGCCGACCACAGCCGGAGCCGGATCGACGAGCAGGCCAGCGCCCTCTGTATCAAGGGCGAGGAACGCAGCCTGCTCTCGAAGATCTTCTCGACGCACCCGCCGACCGAGAAGCGTATTCAAAAACTTCGGGCCTAGTCCTCGCCGAGTTCGCCGAGCCGCACCGCTTCCTTCCGTCGTCCGTCGTCTTCCGCGAGCAGCCACGCGAACACGGGCACGTACGCGAGCCAGGCGAAGAGATAGCCCGCCCCGACGAGGGCGTTTCCCGCACTGAGCCCACCGTAGATCCCGTCGACCGTCCCGATCAGGACCACGACGATGGCGAGAAACGCGACCCCCGGTCGGTCGAGCCAGTCGTAGCCGACGCCGATCAGCGACCCGAGCACGTAACAGAACGCATAGCGGCCGGCCGCAACGAGGGCGACGTTCGCCCAGAACAGCAACTCGACCGGCACGTCGAAGTCACTCTCCAGGCCGGCCAGCAGGAGTCGCACCGACCGGTAGAACGCCTCGCCGTGGGTCAGCATGACAACGGCGGTGAGGACAACTGTCAGCGCGCCGACGACGCGGCCGGCAACGACGCCCACGCTGCCCGGATCTGTTCGATTGACCATCGCTCTGGGTCGGGCTTGACGCCCCCGCTACTCGAACGTGACCGCCGTCCCGTAGGCGATGACCTCCGAACCGCCGTTGGCGATCTCGGAACTCTCCAGGCGGACGTTCACGACGGCGTCGGCCCCCATCGAACGGGCGTCCTCTGCCATTCGTTCTAAAGCCTCGTCGCGGGCGTCGGTCAGCAGTTCGGAATACGCTTTCAACTCGCCGCCAGTAATGTTGCGGATGCTCTGGGTGATGTCCCGCCCGACGTTGCGGGCCTTGACGGTGTTGCCGCGAGCGATGCCGAGCGAGTCGTTGATCTCTTCGCCTGGGACTGTCTCGGTTGTGACGAACTCCATATCCGGACATCTGTTGGATGCCTACTAAAACCTGGACCTGGACTTCATTCCCAGAAGCGCCCGTCTCCCGCCGAACCACTACAAAAACAGTGCCGGGATCGTCTGTCGGAAGATGTTCAGCGAGATCACAAACAGCAGCGCGATCACGAACCAGTTGAACCGCCGCTCGTCGATCTCCAGCCGCCGGAGGTAGGTTCCGACGAACAACCCGACGAGCGTCACGACGGCGATGACCGAGCCCAGCCACAGCCGGTAGGGCGTCATGAGATCGGTGAACAGCGCCATCTGGAGGATCCGGACCGTAAATATCGCACCCAGGACCATCGAGAGCCCGCCGATGTAGCGCTCCGTGTCGCGCTCGAAGGTGTGGAAGTAGGCGGGCAGCAGCGGCCCGAGGTTCGCCACCGCCAGCAGGAACCCCTCCAGCGCGCCGGCGACGCTCATCGCAACAGGGTGATGAGCCTTCTCGACGGTCACGAAGCCCTGACCGAGCTGGAAGAGCACGTACCCGAAGACGACCACCCCGATCAGGAACGGCACGAGCGGGCCGGTCTCGACCGCGTCGAGGACGGCCACCCCGACGACTGCACCGACGATTGCCAGCACGAGCAGGACCCACTCCTCGCGGATGAAGGTCATGCCAGTGTCAGTCTCGCCGACCTGGAACATGTTGAGCATCCACGGCGGGATCGCCAGCACGACGACCGCGAGCGTCGGGTCGATCACCGACGCGAAGATGGGCGTCGCGATCAGCGCGTAGCCGAACCCGATCATGCCCTTGATCGCGCCGGCGAGGACCGCGACGCCGACGAAGAGGGCCAGGATCTCCGCCGAGACGTCCGACTGCAGCCCGCTGGTCATCCCCTCGACGCCGGGGAAGAAGACGATCGACCCGGCGATGACCGACAGCGTCGCCAATGCCATCGTCACCTCCCGGTACCGGAAGGCCCGGAGATGTTCGAGAAACGCTACCGGATCGACGTGCGACTCGTTCGTCCCCATCGGTCAGTACTTCGATTACTGCCCGCGGCCGGATGTGGCTTGAGACGACGGAAAGGGTGACACCAAAGACCGGTCACCTGGATTTGCGGGAATCCGGGATAATTGCCCCTCTTCGGCCCGTATACAACTAATTGCTCGATCAACCCCGCTCATAGAAACAGGAGAAATCTGCCGAAAACGGCCGGGGGTGGACGGTACTGCCAGCCAGATGCGGGGGCGTTTTGGTGGTGGCCGTCGAAGTCCCCAGTATGTCCGACGACGAGCCTGCTGTCCCGATCGTCTGTGACGAGTGTGAGACCACCGCCGAGATCCCGCTGTCGGATCTCGCCGACCAACTCGACGCACACAACGAACGGATGCACGACGGCGAGTCGGTCGCGGAGGTCGATCCCGACGTGGCCGACCAGCTCGCGGACCTGATCGCCGACGAACTCGGCCTGCTCGAGGGCTAGTCAGTCGTTGCCGTCCGAAACGACAGATCCAGTGCGTCGGCGGAGTGCGTCAGCGATCCCATCGAGATCACGTCGACACCAGTCTTCGCGTATGCGGGCACCGTCTCGATCGTGATCCCGCCGCTGGCCTCCGTGAGCACGTCATCGTGGCCGTTCGTGGCGAGTAGCTCGACAGCCTGCTCGCAGTCACCGGGCGACATATTGTCCAGCAGGACGATGTCGGCCCCGGCGTCGGCGGCCCGCGGGGCATCTTCCGACATCTCGACTTCGACTTCCACCTGCGTCGCGAAGGAGGTCCGTTCCGCGACGTGTTCGACTGCGCCTTCCAGCCCCATCTCGGCGACGTGGTTGTCCTTAACCATCGCCATGTGCGAGAGGTCCAGCCGGTGAGTGTCACCGCCACCGGCGACGACTGCACGCTTCTCAACACCGCGCAGGCCGGGCGTCGTCTTCCGGGTCCCGGCGATGGCCACGTCGTCGCTCACTTCTCGGGCAACGTCGACTGCCTTGCGGGTCTTGGTCGCGATTCCCGCGGCGTGGGCGGCGACGTTGACCGCCGGTCGCTCGCCGCGGAGGACGTCCCGGGTCGGCCCGGCGACGGAAAGCAGCACGTCACCCGATTCTATCGGCGTTCCGTCGTCGACGGCCGATTCGACCGCACAGTCCAGATACGCGAAGACGGCGGTCGCGGCGTCGATTCCGGCCGCGATACCCCTTTCTTTCGCGACGAGTCGGCCCCCGGTCTCGCCGGGCAGGTGGTTCGTTACGTCGTGATGGCCGACGTCCTCGCGAAGCCACTGCTCGACCTGTCCGTCGGTGATCATGGCGTCTCGACGGTCGCCTCGTCGTCGGTGCTCGTCCCATCGTCGGAGACGAGATTGTGCGTGCCGACGCTTTCGTCGTTTGCGGCCGCGGCGCGAGCGATCAAGAGAGCGACGACGCTCGCGTTCCGGAGTTCGTACAGCGACCGGGAGGTCCGCGTCCGGACGTAGGCGTCGACCTCGCCCTTGAGTCGCCGGAGGACCCCGAGCGCTCGCTCCAATTCGTCGGGATCGCGCTCGATGCCGACGTACTCGCCCATCACCCGCCGGAGTCGGGTGAACTTCTCGCGGGCGAAGGAGTCGGGGAGCGCCGGATCGCGGTCGTCCAGGTCGGGGACGTCCATCGGCGCAGGGTCGCGACCGGGCGCATCCTCACCGGCCCGGAGTCCCCAGACGAGCCCCTCCAGAAGGCTGGTGCTCGCCAGACGGTTGGCCCCGTGGACGCCGGTGTGGGCACACTCGCCGACGGCGTACAGCCGGTCCAGGGAGGTTCGGCCCCACTCGTCGACAGAGACTCCACCACAGAGAAAGTGCTGGGCGGGCCTGACGGGGATCCCCGTCTCCCAGTCGATCCCACGCTGCTCGCACTGCTCGACGAGGTCCGGGAACCGCTCTTCGAAGTCGATGTCCGAAACGTCGAGGAACACCTCGCCGCTGACTTCGCGTTCGTTTTTGACCGCCCGCGCGACCACGTCCCGCGGCGCGAGTTCGGCGTCCTCGTCGTAGGCGGGCATGAATCGTTCGCCGTAGGCGTTCCGGAGGGTCGCGCCCTCGCCGCGGACGGCCTCGCTGATGAGCAGCGTCCCGCTGTCGTCGACGTGGGCCGTCGGGTGGAACTGGACGAACTCCATGTCGTCGATGTCTGCGCCGGCCAGTGCTGCCATCGCGATCCCGTCGCCGGTCGATCCCGCGGGATTGGTCGAGTCCGGATAGAGGTCACCGACGCCGCCGGTCGCCAGCACGGTCGCGCCGGCGAAGGTGGGCCAGACGTCGCCGTCGGATTCGAGGTACGCACCGCGGACCTCGCCCTCGTGGGTGATGAGGTCCAGTGCGGCGGTGTCGTCGAGTACCTGGATGTCCGGGTGATCGTCGACAAATACAAGGAAGCGCTCGAGGACGTACGATCCGGTCGAGGCGTCGACGTGGAGGATGCGGTCCTCCTCGTGGGCCGCCTCTTTCCCGAAATCGAAGTCCTCACCGTCACTGTCGGCCACGTCGAATGGGACCGAAAGCGTCTCGACGAGGACATCCCGGACGGCCTCGTTCGCGTTCTCGACCAGGACGTCCGCCGCTTCTGGGTCGGCGGTGCCGGCGGATGCGTCGACGATGTCCTGTTTGAACTGCTGGGGGTCGTCTCGCGAGATCGCGATACCGCCCTGGGCCCACCACGTCGAGGCGTCCTCGGGGCGGCGGGCTTTCGTCGCGAGGATCACTTCCGCATCACTTCTCGCGGTTTCACCGCTCGCTCGTTCCGAGGTCTCCCGCTGGTCGACCTCGCGGGCCGCGGCAAGTGCGGCCGCACAGCCGGCAATGCCGCCGCCGACGATAAGGGTCTCCGTGGATTCTGCTTCCGTCATGGTTAGAGTTCGAGCATCCGATCGAGCGCGGTTGCCGCGCGATCCGCCGTCGCCGGGTCCACGTTGATGACGTTCTGCTCGCGACCCTCGACGAGCTCTTCGAGCACCCACAGCAGGTAGTTGGGGTCGATCTGGCGCATCGCGTTGCAGTCCATACAGGCGTCGCCACACAGCGGAACGACCTCGACATCGGGATGCCACCGATCGAGGTGGTTGGCGAGGTGGATCTCGGTCCCGATGGCCCACGTCTCGCCGGGATCCGCGTTCTCGACTGCCTGTGTGATGTCGGCCGTCGACCCGACGCGATCCGCGGCTTCGACCACTTCACGGGGGCACTCGGGGTGGACGATCACGTTCGCGTCGGGGTGGTCCTCGCGCAACTCCTCGATGTGCTCGGCCCGGAAGCGCTCGTGGACCTGGCAGTACCCTTCCCAGAGGATGATGTCGTTCGCCCGGATCGCCTCGGGCTCGGTGTCGTCGGCCCAGGGGTCCCAGACGAGCGTGTCGTCTTCGAGACCGAGGTCGTAGGCGGTGTTCGTTCCGAGGTGCTTATCGGGCAAAAAGAGGATCTTCTCGCCGCGCTCAAGGGCCCACTCGAAGGCGTCGGCGGCGTTCGAGGAGGTACAGACCAGCCCGCCGTGTTCGGCACAGAAGGCTTTGAGGTCCGCGTACGAGTTCATATAGCAGATCGGGATGACGTCGTCGTCGGTCGCCGCCGTGAGCTTTGCCCACGCCGAATCGACCTGAAGCGCTTCTGCCATCCCGGCCATCGGACACGAAGCCTCCATGCTCGGGAGGATGACCTGCTGGTCGTCGTCGGTGATGATATCGGCCGATTCGGCCATGAAGGTCACACCGCCGAAGATGACGTACTCGGCGTCGGAGTTGGCGGCCTCCGTGCTCAGCTGGTAGGAGTCGCCGATGAAGTCGGCGTGTTCGACGATCTCCCGGCGCTGGTAGTTGTGGCCAAGGATGACGACGTCGTCGCCGAGTTCCGCCAGCGCCGTGTCGATCCGTCGCTCCCGTTGATCGGCGTCGAGATCCCGGTAGGCCGGGGGCAACTGTGACAGATTGTCGTATTTGAACAGGCTGAGATCCGTGTCCAGATCAGCCGTTTGCATGTCGGGCACAGTGAGTCACCGTGTATTTCTCCCTTCAGTACCGCATATTGAAAAACATTTGTATTCAATACCCGGATCGGGGCGATATATTCTACAGTAATTGCCGGACAGTAGTAGTGGTATCGCCGTGGTGCCGACAGTGTCGACAGTGACGTCACTCCATGCCCAGCACTGTCGACAATGCCCAGTAGAGGCCGTAGCCGACGCCGACCGAACTCGCGAGCGTCAGCAGCCAGAAGCCGACGGTGACGCCGATCTTCCGGCGGGAGACGCCCGCCGAGCCGGCCGCGAGCCCGCCGCCGATCACCCCCGAGATGACGATGTTGTTGAACGAGATGGGGATACCGAGTGCGATCGCCACTTGGGCGATGATGAACCCCGGAACCAGAGCGGCGATCGACCGGCGCGCGCCGAGCTGGGCGTACTCTCTGGAGGTGGCCTGCAGGAGTCGCGGCGCACCCATCCACGCACCGGCCAGGATCCCAACGGCACCGATTCCCAGGAGAACGAGCGTGGGCAGTTCAAGCCTAGTGACGAACAGTGTCTCTAGGGGCCCGGTCGCGAGGCCGACCTGGCTCCCGCCGGAGGAGAAGGCAACCACGCTACCGAGCGCCACCAGGAAGGTCCGAATCCCCCGTTCGGCGGACGCTTGGGTCCGCCGTCGGATCGCGAGGAACCCGAGTGCGCCGAACGCGAGAGTGACGACCCCCCTGACGAGCGGGTCGGGCAGTCCGACGAGCGACGAGGCGAATCCCGCAAGCGAGTTCTGGGCTGCGTCGCCCGGGATGATCCCCAGTTCGATGTTCGCGACGATGCCGGAGACGACGCCCGCGAGCAACGGCACGCCGACTGTCTCGGGGATGTCGTCCCGCCGGAGGATCGTCGCGGTCCCGTAGGCGAGCCCACCCGAAACAGGCGGGACAAGTGCCCAGAACAGCGCGAGTTCCTGGTACTTCGCGATGGCGGGGTCGCCACCTAACGAGATCCCCACGCCGACCATCGCCCCGGTGGTGGCGAAGGCTGCGGGGACGGGATAGCCCGAGTACACACCGAAGGCCATGAACCCCGCCGCCGTGAGTAGTCCCGCCGTCGCCGCAAGCGGCGTGATCTGCACCCCGAGGATGAGATCCCTGCCGACGGTTTCGGAGATGGAGCCGCCCTGTAAGAGTGCCCCGAGCGCCGCGAGGATGCCGACCAGAAAGGCCGCCCGCATCGTCGAAATGGCGTTGGCTCCGATCGCCGGCGCGAACGGCGGCGAGTTCGAGTTTGCACCCAGCGCCCACGCCATTCCCACACACGTCACCGTCGCCAGAACCGGAAGTAGCCAGAAACTCAGTGCCACCGTGGGCTCACCTCCGGATCGACCCGGCCCTGCTCCTCACGATTCCATCCAACCATTCTTGGAAATTTTTCGACTCACTCACGTGTAAGCGTTGTGTCGGTCCGGTCTCTTTGGGGTACTGCTGTGGTCGATCGCCGGTATTCTTTTCAGGTTACCGAACAATCCTTCACCCATGGACGACCGCGAGGTCGACGTTTCGACAGCCGGCGAGAACATCGAGGGCCAACAGCCTGAGCCGGAACCCGAGTCGGTCACTGACGAGACGACGACCCACGACGAGGGTGTCGAACTCGAGCGGACGATCGGCCTGGTCGGCGGGCTGGCGATCGGTATTGGGACGATGATCGGCGCGGGGATCTTCGTCTTCCCCGGTCTCGCGGCGAAGGAGGCTGGTCCGGCGGCAGCACTCTCCTTCGCGATCGGCGGCGTCATCGCGTTGCTGGTCGCGTTGCCGGCCTCGGAACTCGCGACGGCGATGCCCCGAAGTGGCGGTGGGTATTACTTTATCTCCCGCTCGCTGGGGACGGCCGGCGGCGCAATCGTCGGCCTCGGCCTGTGGCTGGGGCTGGTCTTCGCCGCCGCGTTCTACCTCGTCGGCCTCGGCCACTACGTCGTCGCCGTCCTCGCGGAGGTCGGAATCGTTCTCTCGCTCGGGCCGCTGGCGCCACACGTCGTCCTCGGGCTGATCGCGGGGGCCACGCTGACCGCGCTCAGCGTCGGCGGCACCGAACGCACGGCGGCCCTCCAGAACATCATCGTCGTCGTGTTGCTGGTCATTCTGACGGGCGTGCTCACGTTCGGCATCCTCGATGCGATGGGTATCTTCGGACGCCAGAGCGTCCCCGATGCGTTCTTCTCGAAGGGGTACTCCCCGGTACTCAGGACCGCTGCGCTGGTCTTTACGTCGTATCTCGGCTTCGCACAAGTGGCGACGGTCGCCGGTGAGATCAAGCAACCCGACCGGAACCTGCCCCTGGCGATGGTCGGCTCGGTGATCATCGTCACCGTCTTCTACGCCGTGACGATCTTCGTCGCGACGAGTACGTTCGGCGCGGATCGCCTCGGCACCTTCGGCGAGACGGCGATGGTCAACGTGGGGCGGGACTTACTCGGGTTGCCCGGCGCAGTGTTGATCCTCGTCGCCGGCTTGCTGGCGACCTTCTCGAGCGCCAACGCCTCGATCCTGAGCGCGTCCCGATCGATCTACGCGCTGAGTCGCGACGCCTTGCTCCCGAAGAAGGCCAGCGAGATCAACCTCAAATACGGCACCCCACACGTCGCCCTGGCGATGGCCGGCGGCCCGATCCTGGTGCTCGTGGCGACCGACAGCGTCGAGATCCTGGCGGAGGTGGCCTCGTTTCTGCACCTGGTGATGTACGCGCTGATCTGCGTCGCGTTGCTCGTCTTGCGGCGACGCGATCCGGACTGGTACGACCCGGACTTCCGGATGCCGGGCGCGCCAGTCCTGCCGGCGATCGGCGGCGTCGCGAGCGTCGCGCTGATCGCGTTCATGAACGGCGCATCGATCGCCATCGGCGTCGTGATCATGGTGCTGTCCTACGGGTGGTACCGCTACTACGCCGACGACGTGCGACTCAAAGGAGACATCTGACATGACCCGACCATCAGTACTCGTCCCGATCCGCGTGCTCGAAGGTGAATCGCTCCCGGAGGGGGTGCCCGACCTCCTCTCGAACGCCCACGTCGTCCTGCTGGGGTATCACGTCATCCCCGGCCAGACGGCCCCCGGCCAGGCCCGGATGCAGTTCGAGGACCGCGCCCTCGACCGCCTCGAAGAGTTCGAGCAGGCACTGTCCGACGCGGGGGCCACTGTCGAACACCGACTGGTGTTCACCCACGACGCCCAGCAGACGCTCGACCGCCAGATCGCCGAGAACGACTGCCTGGCCGCGCTCGTGCCCCGCGCCCTTGCGGACCTCGAAGACGTGCTCGTCGCCGTTCGGGGCACCGTCGGCATCGACCGACTGGCACGCGTGGTCGCGGGGCTGTTCGCCGACCGGGACATCGACGTCACGCTCTATCACGTGACGGGCGAGGACGAAACCGACGAAGACGTCGACGTCCTGCTCGACGGACTCACCGACCGCCTGGCCGACGAGGATGTCGATCCCGACCGGATCAAGACGCGGATCGACCGGGACGTGAATCCGGTCGATGCCATCGCCGAACTCGCCGAGGACTACGACTGCGTGGTCATGGGCGAGTCCGACCCGACGCTGTCGACGTTCGTCTTCGGGATGCCGGCCGATCAGATCGCCGATCGGTTCCTCGGCCCCGTGCTGGTCGTCCAGCGGGAACCGAGCGAGTGACGTCCGTTGCTCGCGTGTTCACCGTCGGCCACCCCCGCTTCCGTCGAACCGGCGGCAGTCGGGTGGCCGTCGCCCGCGATCCCGCTCCTTTCTCGTCCACGACGTTCGTCCGGGTCTATCGACGTCACTCGACTCCCGTGCGGTGTTGCCGTCTCTCGGACGGCCGTCCCGCCCGTCGCCGTCACTCGAATCGTGTCCCTCGTCGGGTTCGAAGACTGCGGCGTACACCCACGCCCAGAGCCGGGCCCGCGTGTGTCGCGATCCGTCGTACACGGTCAGGCCCTCCGGACCAGATGATCCCGAACCGCTCGCTGACAGTCCCCACAGGTATCCGCGAGTCGAGCCACCGTCGTCAACACCGGGTGATCCGTAGGAAAGTCCTGGTATAAGTACGGACCGAGGCTCCGGTGAGTGACCCCGACTTCCGGACCGTTGTTCGTCGCGCCGTCGAGAAACGATTGGCGCCACATTGCGACGGTTTCACACCGCTCGCGGTACGTGTCGAGACGCTCGTGACGCGCTCGCAGTGCCTCGAACCCGAGGTCGCTCAGCGGAGTCTCGTCGGCCGTGACGATCCACCCGGTGATCTCGTCGACGACCGCGGCAGCGTCGGCCAACTGCGTGGCTTCGCGTTGGAGGGCTTTCCCCAGCGTCTCGGTCTCGGCTCGGCGAGTACGTGCTTCCGAAAGCACTGCTTGCTTGAGTTCGGGTGTGAAACTGGTGTTCGTCGTGGGTGCGAGCGCGACGGCGACCGACTCGGAGAGTTCCGTCTGGATCGTTTCCGGTAGAGACTCGCGCTCTTCGACGTCGTCGAGGCTGTGTGGGCGGATCGTCTCGGCGAACGCTTCTCGAACGGCTTCGCAGGTGTCGCCCCCGCTCGGACTGTCTCGGGAGAGCGTGCCGGCGGTCGCGGTGACGCTTCCAGCCGCCGGCGTCGGTCCCGGCTGACAGTGCTCGACGCGATCGACGAACTGGTCGACTGCGCCGAGTTTCGCCTCGATAGCCTCCCGTTCGTCCTCGACGCGGTCCCGTGCGTCGTGGATTCGGGTCTGGGTCCCCATCTCAACCCTCCGAACGGATATGTGCCGTGACGAGTTCGTCCGACGTCGCGCTACGAGCCAGTCGGAGGCGGATCCGCCAGCCGTCCTCGAGATCGGCCACGCGAAGCGACGCGACCCGCTTCGACGGCTCGTGACGGACCAGTTCGACGACCACGGGGAGGACGGGCAGCCGCCCGTCCCGGGGTGACAGCGCGTACCCGGAGAGACCAACGACCACATCGACGGCCCTCGGATCGTGACCCTCGGTCGCTGGCGACCACGTGAACTCCTTGAGTAGCTCCCGGCTTTCGAGTGACGCGAGCGTCGCCTCGACCGGGTGGTCCGTCGAAGCCGGCCCCGGCAACCGTGAGACTGCCGTGTCGATGACCGTCGCCTGCTCGTCGGCCGAAAGTCCCCGGTCGATCTCGCCCGCCATACTCTCGAGCAGACAGACACAGAGGTCGTCGAGGTCCCCCACGCGCTCGGCCAGTTCGAAGTACGCGTCCATCACGGCCGATTCAACCGCGTCGTGACCACAGTCCGACAGCGCCTCGAAGACGGCCCCGGCAACCCGATGGCAGAACTCCACGCGACTCCCGGGACCGTGATTCGACCCGCTCCAGGGATCGACGTCACTCGGCTCCGAGCGCGGTTCGCCGTCGGTCCCCTGGTCGTCTTCGGGCGGCCGTGCCTGATCGGTTCGACTGGTCGGTCCGCCAGGTTCAGAACCTCCGGCTGATCCGGGCGTTACCCGCAGGGATCTCTGGCACACGATGACGTCGTAGCGGGGCAATCGCGGGTCGTAGCGCCCCAGCGCCGCCCGATACTGCTCGGTCGCGCGTGCAGCGGTCCGTGCTTCGGCTCGGGTCCGGAACCGGAGGCCAGTCGTGGGGACCGGCCGGTCGCCGTAGCGAGCACAGACGAGGTAGTACGGCCCGTCCTCGCTCGCCAGTGATTCGATGTGTGACCGGATCTCTTCGAGCGTCGTTCCGAGCATGTGTGGTTCTCCGTCGATATTTCGTCCCGTCACTCGCCTCGCAGACTCGGGTGGGTGACCTGTTCGTCCGGATGCGGTTCGGCGAAACGCTCGCGGGTCACGCCGAGCGAGCGCCGTTCGCGCTCCCGGCGCTGTTCGTCGTCGATCTCCTCACAACCTGGGGGCAACTCGCGACTGCGGTCGGTGAAGTACCCGTCGGGCGCGACCCAGTCGTGGTAGAACGGCCGGCCGTCGTCTTCGAGGATCGTCACGCCGACTTCCGCGCCGTGGCCGGCACAGACGATCGCCTGGTGGGGCTTCTCGGCGAGTCTGCCGGCGGCGTACAGCCCCTCGACGCCGGTGCGACCCCGCTCGTCGGTGTCGACGAACGACTTCCCCCGGTCGATGATTCCGACGCCATCGACCCCGTCGAGGTAGCCCACCGCGTTCTTGGTCGCCGCGACGACGTACGTCGCCTGGGAGCGGTTGCCATCCTCGGTCTCGACGGCGAACCCCTCGTCGGTCGGCTCGACCCGCGTGACGGTTCCGGTCACCTGCTCGCAACCGGCTTCTGCCGCCTGTTCTTCGAGCAGATCCAGTAACTGCCGGCCGTTGACGCCGGCCGGGAAGCCCGGGAAGTTCTCCAGGTGGGCGTTTCGGCGCAGGATCGACTCACCCGAGTCGATCACACGTGTGTCCAGTCCGTGGCGAGCGGTGAACACGGCCGCCGAGCGGCCCGCGACACCGCCGCCGACGACGACCACGTCCATCGGCGCAGTCATGACTCGGCAGTCTCCGTGGCCGTCGAGGTGTCCGTCGCCACGTCGGCGGGTATCCCCTCACGCCTCGACTGTCCGCCATCGCCGACACAACCCGTGAACCGTCCGCCGTCCGTTCCGCCGTCACGTCGGGTCTGTCCATTCTCGTCGTTTGTCTCGGTTGTCATTGTTTTAGGCTAGCCTAAACAACATAAAGATGTTCCGAAATTCTACCTGGCCAGACACTCCGACAGTCATCCGGCTGTGATGTACTTCGCTCCATGCGGTCGAAGCGCCTGGCTCGTTCAGCACTTTCTCGGCCTTCCGGCCTGACCGCATCCTCCCAAACAGTGCATTCGGCCGGAACTCAATTAGGTATATCGGTATATGGTTTATCGTGGCCGTGGAGTTTGACGGCCAGCCGCAGTCGGGCGGCAAGCACCCAGCACTGTGCGGGGCTCGCCTGTCATCATGCCGGGAGATATGAACCACCCGTATGGGTCTCCCAGGCGGCAACCCATCCCTGAGATAGCAGGGGTTGCCCACAGGTTGTCTCGTGGCCCGACACTGGACTAGGGTTTCCCAGCAGGCGGAGCCGACGATCACAGCGTTGGCGGTCGAGCCGACGCGGTGTCCTCGTCGGGGAGGTTCACACCGCCGATCGACACTTCGAACCGCTGTCAGGCTGAAGACTGCCACTGTATTCGCGCTGTTCGGCCTGTCTCCTCTCGCGATTGCCCCTCTCAATTCGGAAGGTCGTGCCGTAAAGCGATGCCCTGCCACGGCACTCGATAAACTAAATACGACTATACTGAAGTCGGCTGGCCGAGGTTCGAAGGGGTGGGCCGTCATCCCGAGGGGTCATCGGGAGCCACGCACCTGTTGACACCGGCACACGGGACGCTCTGAGGCGGTTTCCGCACACCTTCCGGGTTGGAGTTTTCCTCAGGAGTGCGCTGTCGTCGGTTTCTCGCGGTTCTATCAGTCGATGTCAAAATCGAATCGCGCACCGCCTTCGTCCGATTCGCTGACGGAAACGGTCCAGCCGTGTGCCTTTGCGATGTCTTCGACGATCGAGAGGCCAAAGCCTGTCCCGCCCTGGTTGGTGGTCACGCCGTGATCAAACACTGTCTCTCGATCTTCGGGCGGGATCCCTTCACCGTCGTCCGCGACGTAGAAGCCACCGTCCGCTCGCTTGCCAACCGTGATCGTCACGTCCTTGCCGCCGTGTTCGACCGCGTTTCGGAAGAGGTTCTCGAACAGTTGACTCAACCGCCCGGCGTCACCGGCGACGACTGGCACGCCCTCGGCGACCTCCATCGTCGCCTCGCTCGTGTCGACGTAGCCCCACGCTTCCCGTGCAACTGCGCCGAGGTCGATCTGTTCTCTGTCCTCGATCGTCGTCTCCCCACGGGCGAGCGTCAGGAGGTCTTCGATGAGACGTTCGATCCGGTCGTGAGCGGTTTCGACCTTCTCGAAGTGGTCCGGGTCGCCCGTCTCGGCGGCCACTTCGAGAAAGCCCATCGCGACAGTGAGCGGGTTCCGGAGGTCGTGGGCCACGACGCTCGCGAACTGATCGAGACGTTCGTTCTGTCGCTTCAGCTCAGCTTCCCGGGTGGCCCGTGCCAGCGCTGCCTCGACGGTCGCGCCGAGGATTCTGAACAGGTCGACGTCCGTCTCGGAGAACTCTCGGGTCGTCGGCGAGCCAGTCGAGATGAGGCCATAGTCGCCCAGCGGCACCTGGATCTCGCTTCTGATCCTCGTGTCCTCGTTATACCGCTCGTCATCCTCTCTGACGTCGTCGAACACCTGGAGTTCGCCGGTGTCGAAGGCCTGCCAGGCGAGACTGTCACCCGGATCGAATCGCGGTGACTCGCCGACGAGCTCGCGCGCCTCGGCTGTCTCAGTGATCGGGATGAGGGCGTGTTCCCGCTCGTCGTACTCCCAGATCCCGGTGATCTCGAACCCGAGGATTTCGACGGCAGCGTCGACGGCGATATTGGCGATCTCCTCGGTGGACTGTGCGGCGCTGAGTTGCTGTGCGGTTCGCTGTAGCGATCGAAGGCGGTTCTCCAGGTGTTTCTGTTCGGTTATGTCTTCGAGGACGGCGAGAATGCTGGTCACCTCGCCGTTCGAGTCCTCGATCGGGGCGACCGACAGCAGGAGATCTAGTCGTCGCCCCTCCTTGGTCTCTCGTTGAATCTCCTTGCCACGGATCGGTTTCCCGTTGAGTGCCGCCTGTCGATGGGATTCGAACTGCGACTGTTGGTCTTCGGGGATGATCGGGTTGAACTCCCCGATGACTTCCTCGCTCGACCACCCGAACATCTCCTCTGCACCATCGTTCCAGCGGACGACCTCGCCATCGGCGTCGATCTCCATGATCGTGAGCGGCGCTGCTTCGATGAGTCCTTCCAGTCGCTGGTTCGCCTGTTCGAGTTTGCGCTCGCGCTGTACTTGTTCGGTGACGTTTCGAGCGATACCGACGATCCGGACGATCTCGTCATCGACGATAACCGGCGCGAGAGATGTCTCCCAGAATCGGGCGTCCGGTGCAATCGACAGCTCTTCGCGATAGGAGATTGGTTTGCGTTGCTCGATACACTCGCTGTAGTTCGCTTCGAGTTCTGCACCTCGCTCCTCGCCGAAGACGTCCCGCGGTGTCCTGTCCTTGACCTCGTCCGTCGAAAGCCCGGTCTGGGTCTCGTAGCCTGGACTCAGCTGTGCAAACGTGAACTCCGGATCCTGTCCTGACATGTCGACGTCGAGGACGAAGATCGCGTCACCGGACGTATCCAGCAGCGCGTCGTACTCCTCGGCGAGTTCCTGATATTCGCGTTGCTGTTGCTTTCGGTCGGTGATCTCCTGGGAGAAGACGGTCAGGCCGTCCTCGTCCGGGAACACACGAACGTCGACCCAGTACTCGAAGGGCTCATCGACGTATTGCTCGAAGGAGACCGACTCGCCGGTTTCCATCGCCGTCCGGTAGCGGTCTTCGAGTTCCGTGTCAACGACCGCCGGGAACTCCTCCCAGAGCACGTTGCCGACGACTTCCTCCGGGTCCCGGTCGACTCGGTCGCCCATCTTCTCGTTCATGTATTCGATCCGCCAGTCGGTGTCGACGGCGTAGATCGCGTCGGTCGCCCGTTCGAGCGTCCGTCGGAACCGATCGGTCATCCGGTCGGCGGCGGCTCGCTTGCGCGCGGCGTCGACCAGCGTTTCGATCCGCCGGGCCAGCAGCTCGAAGCTCTCCTGGTTCGGTCGGATCGGAATGTAATCGGAGACATCAGCCCGGGTTGCGCGACTCGCCACTTCTTCGCTCCCGCGACCGGTGAACAGGACGGTCGGGAGGTCGTCGTGTTCCGCCTGGATCTGTTCGAGGAGGTCGATCCCCGTTCCGTCGGGAAGCGCGTAGGAGGTCACCACGCAGTCGAATTCGGTCGTCGCAAGTTTCTCCATCGCCCTCTCCGCAGCAGTCGCCGTTTCCACGTCGATCTCGCCACACCGTGACAGCTTCGTCCGGACCAGGTCCCCGAACGAACGGTCGTCGTTCACGTACAGGACCGTTATCGGTCCGGTCTTCCCGTCGTCAAAACGAGTCATCTTGTCTTGATTAGACTGTCTCGACATATGAACTGTCGGGAGCCGTTCTCGATTTTGAAAGATCGCGCCATCGACTCCTGGTGAGACGCCACGGCACAGCCACACCGGCGCTCGGTGTCGGCCTCTCGACCGCCCACCACCGTCACTGAATCGAGGCCGATGGTGGTTCAGTGACCATCCCGACGCCGGTGAATTCAAAGCGTGTGCCGTCTTCGTCCGTTTCGACCGTCCCGTCCCACCCGTGGCCGGAGACGACCCGCTCGACGACGAGCAGGCCAAGGCCGCGGCGGTTGCTACCGAAGGAGCCGCCGAACAGCGAATCGGCGATAGCCGGCGGGAGGCCGAGACCGTCGTCGCTGACGGCGAACCCCGTATCGGTCCCCTCGACGGTCACTCGGGTCCCTGGCGGGCAGTGTTCCATCACGTTCCGAAAGAGGTTCTCGAACAACTGCTGGAGTCTGGAGGCGTCGGCACGGATCGTTCGATCGCTCTCGACGGCGAGCACTGCGGTGTCCGGTTGCACGGTGTTCCAGGCCCGCTCAGCGACCGTGGCCAGCGAAACCGGTTCGCGCTCGCCGACATCGGCCCCCTCCCTGGCAAGCGAGAGGGTGTCTGTGATGAGTTGCTCCATGCGGTCTAAGGACTCGAGGACGGTTTGAAGATGGCTCGCCTCGGGTTCGGAGACGGATTCGGAAACGAGTTCTGTATAGCCCCGGGCTCCGGTCAGGGGATTCCGCAGGTCGTGGGCGAGGACGCCGGCGAACTCCGTCAGGCGCTCGTTCTGTGCGTCTAAGGCCCGGTAGTGTTGTTCGCGCTCGATCTCGTAGCTGATCCACTGGGTGAGCAACTGGACGAACCGCTCGTCGTCCTCGGTGAATTCCCGCTCCAGTGGATCTTCCCCCGAGTAACAGAGCGTGCCGTAGACCTCGCCGTCGACGAGGACAGCGGCACCGATATAACACTGAAGTCCGGTCGCCTCACGGGCGACGTCGTCGCGATAAGGCGAGTTTGCCGCGTCGGCGACGACGAGCATCTCGCGGTCGGACACGACGTGGCGACACCACGTTTCCCCGAGTTCGTGGATCGTCCCCGCCTCGTAGGCCCCGCTTTCGATCGTCGAGTCGACGATCTCGTACTCGCCGGCACCCGTATACGACAGGACGCCGTAGTCGACGCCCAGTCGATCCCGTCCGAGCGTGATTGCTCGCTCGATTTTCTGCTCGAGCGGGGCGGACCGATCGGTACCGACTTCGAACAGATCGCGAAAGTAGTTCCTGCGCTCCGGAGTGTCCATGTTGATTGGTACCGTCGACCGTGGGAAAAGGTTTGCTCGTCTCGACGCGCTCGCGGTGGGGGATCAGTCAGTCGGCCGACCGCTGATAGCTCCTATCACTCCTCCTCACCGGCGAAGCCGCTGCGTTCCATCACGCCCCAGGTCTCGACGCCACGGAGATACTCGACGAGGCCGCGCCAGGCGACGATCGTCTTCCACTGTCTGTACCCGAAGTTCTCCAGAACGCCGTACCACAGCAGACGCAACACCTGCCAGGGGCTGTCGTAGCGGTTGAAACTCCAGACCTCGCTGAAGACGCCGAACCACGACAGGAAGACGCCGTAGCCGGTCGTCAGGAGGAAGAACATGAGCACGAACGTCACGTCCAGCGCTCCGAAGTACCACGCCACCGGGAGCACGACGTATCCAAGCCCTTCGATGAGCGGGCCGAGTGTTTCCGCCGCGACGAAAAACGGCATCACCAGGGTTCCGACGCGACCATACGCGCGATTGAACAACATTTTGCGGTTGGTCACGACGGTCTCCATCATCCCCCGGTACCAGCGTCTTCGCTGCCGGCTGAGTACCCGGCGGCTGCTCGGAACCTCCGTCCAGGCGACCGGTTCCGGGACGAAATCGACCGTGTACTCCCGGTCCTGCTCGGTCAGGTGTTTGTGGAGGCGCACGACGATGTCGAAGTCCTCCGTGATCGTGTCGTGTCTGTAGCCACCGATCTCGCGGACGGCTTCCGTCTGGAAGAGCCCGAAGGCTCCCGAGATGAGGATGAGTCCGTTGATCCGGTTGAGACCGAGTCGACCCGAGTAGAAGGCACGGAGGTACTCCATCACCTGGAGTCCGGGCAGTCCCGTCTTCGGCAGGGAGACGTCAGTGACGATGCCGTCCTCGACTGTACAGTCGTTGGCGACACGGATGACGCCCCCTGAGGCGACGGCGGTCGTTGGCTCCTTGAGGAAGGGCGTCACGATCTGGAGGAGCGCATCGCGGTCGATGATCGTATCCGCGTCGACGGCACAGAACAGCGGCATGTCGGTCAGCCAGATCCCCGCATTGAGGGCGTCGCTTTTGCCACCGTTGTCCTTGTCGACGACGAGCAACTTCTCGTCGGTCGTCGACCGGTAGACGCCGTGGATCTCTTCGGCAGGGATATCGAATGGGATCTCCGCGTCGATGGCTTCGAGATCGAACTGCTCGCGGAGTCGATCCAGCGTCGCGTCGGTCGAGCCGTCGTTGACGACGACGACCTCGGTCTCCGGGTAGTTCAACGAGAGCATCGAGCGGACGCTCTCGACGATGGTGGCCTCCTCGTTGTACGCCGGCACGACGATCCCGATGCCGGGATAGAACGGGGAGCTGAACTTCCGGAACGGCGGGTCCCATCGCGACTCCTTGACGTCTTCGCGGAGTTCAAACAGCGCCAGGACGTGCAAAAACAGGTAGCCGACGCTGATCAATGCGTAATACCCCACGACAAAGACGCCGAACCCGGCCAGTCCCATCAGGACGGCGTGTGTGATCGTGTGCATCTCAACTATACACCCGCTTGGAGCCGTGCCGGGCCATATCGTCGTACTCGGCATGTTCGACACTCCAGTCCCAGGCCGGGCCCAACACCGCCGGCGTGTCGGGATCGATGCGGTCGCGGCGGTCGACGAGCGCCGCTGTCCCCCGTTCTACGGCTCGCGGATGGGTTTCGCTCACCAGGGCGTACAGGAGGACACTCAGTGCTGGCTGGTCCCCCCACGCGCCGAGCATCTCGTAGACGGCACCCCGAACCCGTGGTGACGGATCGCCGACCGCCCGTTCCAGAAACGCCCGGTCACGGACGGTTTCCCGCCAGCCAAAACTCCCGAGCGCCCGCGCCGCGGCGGCCCGGATCGCTTCGTTTTCGGTCTCCAGGGCCGCGGTCAGCCACGAGAGGTCCTGGTCGCCGACGCTGGTCTCCAGGTTGGCACAGACCGCAAGCACTTGCGCGAACAGGGGTTCGTTCCAGCTTCGATACTCCCTGCGTGCGGTCTCCAACAGCGGTGTCGGGTCCGATCGTGAGATGCGATGCAGCGTGTCCTGGCCGAAGACTGTGAACTGGCCGTCAATGTCGTCGAGCAGTATCGAAACACCCTGTCGGGCGTCCGCGAGGCTGTCGGTCTCGGACAGCAGCGTCACCGTCGCCGCCCGCTCCCGCGGCGTCTTCGGCTCGAACGCAGACTCCAGATACGGGTCGGGATCGTCGAGCAACGTCAGCCAGGTCAGCGCATCGAGGTGCTCGAACTCGCCGCGCCCGTCGAGTTGGTTGCGCGCGCGGTCGGGAATCCCAAGGGCGACGCCGAGCCCCTGCAGCTGTGCCTTGTCCCCGCCATCGAGCTCACGGAGAAACTCGTCGAGCAGCGACTCGGTGACTCGCCGCTCGGTTCCGGAGAGCGTCTCGACCCACTCCTCCCAGCCGGGGTCGTCGGCAAAGAGGCGCTCGAGCAGCGCTTCCCGAAGGTCGTCCCTGACGCGATCACGCCGCTCGTCGACGACCGAGCGGTACACTGACCAGCCGATGGTGATGTAAAACGAGACGGTCAGTAGCAGTCCGATCACGAGCGCGACCACGGCCAGGATCACGATCAGCGGGACTTCATACCCGAACGCGCCGACGGCCCCCGCCATCACATCCTCACCTCGAAGGGGACGACTCGCGTCATGGGAGGTGTCGCCGGACGCGGGCCAGTAGCTCCGCGCTCCGGAACGGCTTCGAGACGTAGTCGTCGACGCCGGCGTCGAAGCCTTCGAGAACGTGTTCCTCCCGGCCGCGGGAGGTGAGCATCACGACCGGCAGGTCAGTTCGGACCGCCAGCTCCCCGTTTCTGAGCATCCGAACCAGCCGCGTCCCGTTGAGACGGGGCATCATGACGTCGACGACGAGGGCGTCGGGCTCGAACCCCGTCGACAAGAGGTCGGCAGCTTCCTGGCCGTCCTCACAGACACGAACCTCGAACCCGGCCGCTTCGAAGCGGTGGCGAAGTAACTGCCGGATCGTGGTGTCGTCGTCGACGACGAGGATCGATTCCGCCATTTGTCAGACAATGCGGTGGCATCCACAAATAATCACCTCATGAGGCGAAGCCAATTGACGTCGCCGACAATCTCATGACGTTGTGGTCCCTGACTCATCTGTGAATCGTCGTCGATTCGTCGCTTCCGTCGGTGCCGCCGGCCTCGCCGGCCTCTCCGGATGTCAATCGACGGACCAGTCATCGCCACCGGCGTACCGGACCGGCGCTGACGGATTCGAACGCCGATCCGAGGGCACCGTCACGGAACTCACGGTCAGGGGAGTGAACCTCGGAATGGCGAAACCGGGGTACTTCCCGGGCTCGGCCGCCATCGAACGCGCCGAATACGACCGCTGGCTGGAGCACATCGGCGAGATCGCCAACGTCGTTCGGACCTACACGATCCACCCACCTGCCTTCTATCGCGCCCTCCGGGCGTACAACGACGATGCCGCGGAGCCGCTGTTGTTGCTCCAGGGTACCTGGGTTCCGACTGCCGAGTTGATCGACGCCGGGGACGCCACCGCCCTCTCATCGACGGTCGATCGGGAACTCCGACGGACCGTCGAGGCCGTCCACGGCGACACGACGCTCCCCGAACGCCCAGGATACGCGAGCGGCCCCTTCGACGCCGACGTCAGTGACGTCACGCTGGGGTACCTCTTCGGCATCGAGTGGCCGCCGGAGGTAGTCGAGGCGACCAACGAAGCCGATGCTGACGGCGACTTCGAGGGGTCGTTCGTTCGGACGCAAGGCGGCTCCCCGTTCGAACAGTGGCTCGCGGGCCGACTCGACACCCTCGCGACCCACGAGAGCGACCGTTACGGCGTCCAGCACCCGCTGTCGTTCGTCAACTGGGTGACGACCGACCCGCTCGACCATCCCTACGAACCGTATCACGACGAGGATCTGGTCAGCATCGACCCCGATGCCATCGTGGCGACCGAGGACTTCGATGCTGGCACATTCGCGTCCTATCACGCCTACCCGTACTATCCCGATCTGCTGAACGAGACGCCGGAGTACGTCGATTACGTCGATCATCGCGGGGAGCCAAACAGCTACGCGGGCTATCTGCACGACCTGATCGCTTCGACCGACCAGCCCGTGTTGATCGCGGAGTTCGGCGTCCCAAGTTCCCGCGGGATTGCCCACCGCGATGTCCACGGGCGCGACCAGGGTCGCCACACCGAGCGTGAACAGGGCGAGATCGTGGCGGCGATGTATCAGGACATCCTCGCCGCGGATACGGCGGGGGGCATCGCGTTTGCCTGGCAGGACGAGTGGTTCAAACGGACCTGGAACCTCGACGCGCGCTCGGTCCCCGGGCGACGCCCCCACTGGTCGAACATCGAGACGCCGGAACAGCGCTTTGGCCTCCTGGCGTTCCAGTCGCCCGATACGATCACACTCGATGGGTCACCCGGGGACTGGGACGACGCGACGGTAGTTCGACCCGCGGAACCGACCGACGCTCCCGACGAACGAACGCTGACTGGGATGCAGATCTCCCACGATCTCGCGGGGCTTGCGATCCGTCTGGAGTTTGCGACCCTTCCGGAGCCGATGCAATGGGGCCGGACGGGCGCGCTCGTCACGGTCGGACTGACGGGCCGTGCCCAGTCGCTGCGGGTCGGCGCGCTGACGGCGACGGCGGATTTCGTCGCCGACCTGGGTGGCCCGGATGACTCCAGACTGCTGGTCGAGTCATCCTACGATGCGTTCGCGCGTGAATTTGGCGAAATTGCCGGGCTCGATCTCGACACCTATCGCGATGGACGTGCCGGATTCGTCCCCGTCCGCGAACCGATCAATCTCGGATACACCGTGCCGCCGACTGGTGAATCGGTCCCCTTCGAGGCGGTCGAGACTGGGCGACTCCGGTACGGGAACGGCAACCCCGAGGCCGAATCTTACGACTCGCTGACTGACGTCCACGTTGACACCGAGCGTGACGTCATCGAACTCCGCCTGCCGTGGATCCTGCTGAACGTCGCTGATCCCTCCTCGAAACAGCGAATCGTGACCGACTGGGACGGTGGTCTCGACGTGACCGATTTCGAGTCGATCCAGGTCGGTGCCGCGACCTACGACCCCAGTGGAGCCGGGACGGCCGATTCAGCTTCGACGGGCTTGATCGACCATGCGGTTCCCGGAACCGCCGCCGGCACACTCGAAACCACGACCTATTCGTGGTCGACGTGGGACCGACCTCCCTACGAGGAGCGGCTGAAACAGTCGTATCACGTCCTCGATCGGACGGACTGGGGCCAGAACGGTTGACTTATTTTCGTCTCCGGAGCCGACCGCGCACGAACGGCCGGACCGGCGTCACGCCGAGTTCGAAGCGATCCATCTCGACGACGTCGAAGGCATCGTCGCCCGCGAACCGCGAGGCCGTCCGGCGCGTGAGATGACATCCGCCCGCGAGTCGCTTCCAGGCCGGCGCGACGGTCGTCTGGACCGTCTCGCGCCACCCGTCGTCGGCGACGTGTTCGAGAAACCGGAACTCCCCGCCCGGACGAAGTACCCGGCGGACCTCCGCCAGCGAGCCCTCCACGTCCGGAACCGTACAGAACACCATCGAGGAGACGACGGCGTCGAAGTGGCCGTCCGGGAACGGGAGGTCGGCCGCGCCGGCGTCGTGGAGCTTGACGTCGCTCCCCTCGCGCTCGGCCCGTTCACGCGCTCGCCGGCGCATGTGTCGGTCGGGTTCGGTGGCGTGGACCGACGCACGTTTTTGGAAATACGGGAACATCGCGCCAGTACCCGCCCCGAGATCCAGGACGGACCCCGTGAGGCCCTCGGCGAGGTACTCCCGGTGGGATTCGAGGATCGTTCGCTCGGCGTGAGCCATCGCCGGATCGTAGATCGCGGCGAAAACCGGATGGGCGGGGTTGCCGTCGTTGCTCATTACCGTCGATAGACGCGCCGGCGGGGTGTGTCTTGGCTTCCCGGTCGTTCTTGACTCTTCGATCCCGAACGATTTCAGCCGTCGGCCCTCACTGGAACCATGGCGTGGCGCAACGAACCTACCGAGTGGCAGGAAGACGGCGATCGACTCACTCTTCGCGTCGACCCCGGGACCGACTGCTGGCGCGTGACGGCCCACGACTTCGTTCAGGACGACGCGCCATTCTATTATCGCGAGGTCTCGGGTGATTTTTCTGCTCGGGTGACCGTCACCGGCGCGTACGCCGACCAGTACGATCAGGCCGGGCTGATGGTCCGCGAGGACGAGTCGACCTGGCTGAAGACCGGCATCGAGTACGTCGACGGGGGACAACAGGCAAGCACTGTCATCACTCGCGAGTTCTCCGACTGGTCGGTCTCGCCGCTGGATGACGACCCCGAGTCCGTGTCCGTCCGCGTCGAACGTACCGGCGAGACCGTCGAGACGTTCTTCTCCAGGGACGGCGAGGCCTTCCAGATGCTCCGTCAGGGATACCTCACCGAGGCCGAGACGCTCTCTGTCGGGATGATGGCCGCAGCGCCTACTGGTGAGGGGTTCGACGTGACCTTCGAGGACTTTTCGATCGAGTGAGCGTCGAGGGTGACGCTCCCCGTTAATCTTCTCCGAACCGTAACCGGTTATTTTACTATCTAGAACTCACAGGAACGGGTATGAACGGATTCACGGACCGGTTCACCGATCGACTCGAACCGCTGGGTGTCGCGACAGGGGCGTTTCTCGTCGTGATGAGTCTCCTGACCGTCATCGGGATGCCCTGGGCGACCAACGGGAGCATTCCGGTCACGATCTTCCAGCTCCTCGGTATCCTGGGAACGGCGGCGATCGGTGTCGGACTCGTTTGGCTCGCTCGGACCGACTAAGGTTCACGGGCGTGGGCTTTCGGAAGCGACTACCCTTTTCTGGGCAGGTACGCCATCCCCAGCAACATCGCGGCGACGAGGCCGCTGAAGAGCGTGACGCCCCAGAGACCGTTCTTCCGCTCGGTGAAGTACTCCTGCTCGTCGAGTTGTTGCTGGTACGTTTCGTAGGCGTCCTCACGCGGCAGGATCTGAACCTGCGAGGAGCCACTGAAGTGCGTGAAGTAGGGCTGGCCGGCGAGGGTAATGTTCGCTCCCTCGGCAAAGCGGACGGTCTCCGTTCGCACCCCGCCCCACGCGAGCGTGACGCCGGCGGCGGTGACGTTCTCGATAGTCGTCTCGTTGCCCGCATAGTGGATCGTCTCGCCCTCCTCGAACGTCGCGGTATCGGGCGCGGGCAGGTACGTATCGAGTGCCGTCGTCGCGTTGTCGGCCCGGTGGACAACGGACTCGCCGCTTCCGACTGTCACCGTCTCGTTGTACACCGAGTCGTCGCGTGCGAGCCGGTTTTCGACGTCGAATTGCTGGCGGAACGTGACTGACGAGGGATCGGTGACGTTCGGGACGGCGACGAGGTAGGGTTCGCTCCAGGCGAGTGTCATCCCGTCGGCGTCGATGGCCGTGATCGTCGTCTCGTTGTTTTGATACGCGAGCGTATCACCGAGCTCGACGCTCTCGTTCACCGAGGCGTTCTCGACGTGCTGGAGTGTCGCGGTTGGCGGGTCGGCCGAGGCATTGACGCCGACCCGATAGGTCCCGTTCTCGTAGGCGAACGTCGAGCCGTTGGCGAGCGTTTCGGTCCATCGCGCCCGCTGGCCGTCCCACTGCACTTCGAGCGGTGAGACTGTCGTGTCGTTCTCGAACGTCACCGTGAACGTCGCTGATTCGTTCGTCCAGGAGAGTTCCCCGGAGTCGGCGTCAGCGTCGACGGTTTCGACCGTATACGTCCGATCGCCGACGTCGAGGTTTGCCCCGGCCGCGTACTCGTCGCCAGCCAGTGACACTGTCGGCTGCTCGGCGATGCCGATGAAAGCGTACGCTGAGACCCCGACGAGAATGAAAAACGCGGCATAGATCGCGCCAGCGCGTCGTTGCATACCTTCTCTGTCGGCGTGTCCGCCCAATAATCGTTTTGGCCCCGGCCAATTGGGTGGATTCCCGCGGACGCGCCAGCCGGCATTTGCCGTACCGTCGCTACGCGGGCCGTGGCCGAGGGAGCACCCGAAGGCGGCGCGGCGGCACCAGAAAGTTCCCGCGGTGCGTCGTGAAGATGTACTCCAGGATGCCGTTGTTGACCCGCTGGCGGATCGCCGGCTCGTCGGTCAGATCGGTCCCGTTCATCGCCTTCCGGACGTCCTCGAAGGCCGAGATGCCCCGCTGGAGCGACGGGAAGTGCAGCGCGGCGACGTCGCCGTCCGTCGACTCGACGTGGCGTCGCAGGAGTCGGACGTTGCCGTCCTCGTTGCGGTTCGCCCGGGCGGCCTTCTGGGCATGGCCGACCCGCCCGAACTCGCTGGCGTGCTCACGGACCTTCTCGATCATTTCCGGTGTCAGTCCGCTATCGCTGCCGAGATTCTCGCCGACGCCCTCGACGAGTCCCGCTTCGGCATGAGCGGGACTGAACAGCTCCGCGACTCGCTGCTCGAAGTCCTGCTCGCCGTACCAGTCCTCGAGGCGCTGGCGGAGTCGGGAGACGTGTTTGGTCGTCCCGCCGGCGAAGGGACCCGACTCGATCGTGACGTACTCCTCGGTGGCCTGGTTCCCCCGAAAGCCGGCCTCGAAACCCATGAACAGCGGCGCGGCCTCGGGGACGAAATCGCCGTCCGGGATACCCGCGACGTCCTGGCGGTCGGCCGGCATCCCGGGGCCGACGAACCCGGACCGGCGGTCCGCGACGGGCATCGCGTCCGTGAGCGGCGCGTCGAGGGTGACGCCGTTGACTTCATCGCGTTCACCCCGAAGCGCCGCCTCGGCCGCCAGAATCACGTCGGCGCGGTCGCTGGCGAGGTGCAGCAGGGCGTCCTGGGTGTCGAATTCGGGTTCCTCGAAGGGCGAGAGGCGTCGCGGCGACGGCAGGTCGATCCCGTCGGGAAGCGACGCGTCGAAGCGCTCGAAGTAGGATGGCGAGTAGGCGATCGAATAGACCAGCCCCTCGTTCGAGCGTTCGTAGGCCCGATCGAGCGTCCGGAGGGCGTCCCGGACCACCTCGCGGTCGGCGTCGGTCGGCGGCCCGTCGCCATCGAGGGTCAGGTACAGCAGTGACTGGTGGCGCGGTAGCGCGACGTTGCCGTGCTCGTCGGTCCGGACGCGGTCGTTCCAGGCGTGCTGGCGCTCCGGTAGTGTCTCGGGATCGTCGACACCCGTCGGCACAGGCTCGTCAGTGACGTCGAGACACGCGCTCAACGCGGCCACGCCGCCGGTGGCGACCGCAGCCTTCAGCAACTGCCGGCGGTCGTACTCCGGTCGCGCTTCCATCGGGGACGCTTGGTGATCCGGGGCCTAAACCGCGTCGGCCGCGGCGAGCCGGTGGCTGTTTCCAGGTGTGGTCCCTCACAGCGACAGCGTCGTCGTCGGCACGTCGAAAAACGCCGTCTCGTAGCCCTCGTGTCTGGCGACCTGTGGTGGCGTCTCGACCGTGATCGACAGCTCGTCACGCTCGCGGCTCGCGGTCTCGCCTTGCTCGCCCTCGCGTGGCAGCGTCGTCCCGTAGTGATATCCCAACTCGGGGTCGATCGCCCGGGTCAGTGTCTCCTCGGTCGCCGGCTCGCCGTTGCCCTCCAGGCTCACGGACACCCCCATCCGCGAGAGATAGTAGCCGTTGTATCGCGTCCGGGGTGAGAGTGCGAGGTACGGCCCCTCGTCCTCGACCCCGGCCGGCGGGTCGACCACCGTCGCCACGTAGCGGATGTCTCCGGCCATGGCTCTGCTGGTCTCTCCCGGCAGATCGTCCGGGTCAGGTGCCACGCCGGTGGGGACCGCGCCCATCGGCATCGGTTCGAGTGCGTCGCGTTCCCCGCCGCGATCGAGTCGATCGAAGCGAATCTCTCCCATCGTTTCCTGGTCGAAGGTGAATTCGAACGTCGCCGTCGCTGGCTCGTCGAACCGTCCCGCGAACGCGCCCGTCCGGCGACTCGCTGTCGCGCCGACGCGGACTGCCACTTCGTAGTTCTCCCCATCCTCGAGCCCCGCGAAGTTCGCGCCGTGGTGGACGCCCATCGGTTGAGAGAGCATCGCATAGACCGTCTCCTCGGAGACGAGCGAGCCATCCTGCGTGATTTCGATGGCGACGCCGACCTCCGGGAGGATCATCCCCGTCTCGGCGTCCCAGACTGTCGCCATCAGGTGAACCGAGTCCGCCTCCTCGGTCGACGTGCGCTCGACATCGGTGCCGGTGACCGTCCAGAAGCGGTGGGGATAGCTATATGAAAGCGCGACGTCGTACTCGCCGGTCGTCTCGATACCGACCATGTTCATCCCCTCGACGTGGCCCGGAACGTAGATCGCGTCGGGCCGGTTGTCCAGGACCGGCGGGATGTCGATCGCTCTCGACTCCAGGGATCCACAGCCGGCGAGCGCGGCGATTCCCAGTGCCGATCCGGTCGCGAGAAACTCCCGTCTGAACACAGTTGTGCTTGGGATCGCTCGTCAAAACCGGTTGCGATCGCGGCGGTCGCTACTGGGGTCGCTCGAACGCCCGCCGGGATCGTGTCGGCTCACGCCGTCGATTCGACGGCGGGATGGGGTCGAACAACGTCCCGACAGTCCGGACAGGTCGCGTACATCGCCTCGCCGTCGGTGCGTTCGTATCTGATGATGACGCGCTCGGGCGTGATTTCGGTCCCGCATCGGGGACAGCAACCGACTGGACGGGTGTCTGCGTGCATTGTATTGAAAGGGGAACGATGGAGCGTGTGCGGCGTGTGACCAGCGACGCTCCACTTCTATCTGGATCGTGAATGGGTAAATAGGCGATCCCCCCGGAGTGAAAGTGAAACTGCTTGACTGAAACGGTATCCGCTGCGGTTCGTCGCGAAACTGGTTTCACGATTGCCGGCGAAGCGCCGGCAGTGACGGACGAACGCTACCGGACGGTTGCCGGTCCCGGGGAGTCACAGTTCACGATATCGGGCTCTCAGTTCCTCGGCCATGCCAGACCAGCCGAGACTGTCGAGGCGGCTGAGGCGTTCGTCGAGGAGGTCCGGGCCGAATACGACGACGCGACTCACAACGTCCCCGCCTATCGGGTGCGGGCCGATCCACTTCGGGCGTGGGCCAGCGACGACGGCGAACCCTCTGGTTCGGCCGGCAAGCCGGCGTTGAACGTTCTCGCCGGCCAGGAACTGGAGAACGTGGTCGTCGTCGTGACGCGATACTTCGGTGGGACTGAACTCGGCGTCGGTGGCCTGGTGAGCGCCTATTCCCGGGCCGTCAAGGAGGCGACCGAGGACGCCGGCGTCCGGGAAGAGCGGCCACACGAGCGCCTGGCGATCACCGTCGAGTACGACGATTCAGGGACACTCCGGTCGATTTTGGAGAGCGAAGGGGTCGACTTTGAAGCCAGCTACGAAGCACGTGTGCAGTTCATCGTGCGGGTGCCGACCGCCGAAAGCGACACTCTTCGAGACCGGATTGCGAGCGCAACGAGCGGGCGGGCGATGGTTGAAACACCCGAAGCGTAACGCAACTCCAGTGGCAAGTCACGGTTCCGATAGTCGTCGGCCACACGGGAGACGGAATACGATGTCGAAGTATTCTCCGTCATTTAATGTACTCTGAAAGAAAATAAACATATGCGAATACTAGGCGGAAGTTACATTTAACTGGCGACCACCCCCTCACGCAATGGGTCTCGTTCAACTCCTCATCGACTTCGTGCTTGGTCCGATTTCGCTGTTCGACGTGATCATGAATCTGGAATACCTCGGCCAGGAACTCGGGTATCTCGTCGAATCGATCACAGCTGGCCAGATCATTCCCGTCCTCAGGGCGTTCGTTATGGGAAACCTGCTGCTGAGTAAGGCCGTTGCCGGATTCTTCGGGACGCTGCTGTGGCTTGGGATTCTGAGTTCGTGACAGGGCAGCCACTGTCGTGGCGCTGACGGGGTGTCAACCCCGTCCAGAGCCACACAACAGATTGTGAACTCTCCTCCGCGGGCCGGATACGTTCCTGCCCGGCGAACCGGACGCTTTCCGAGAACTCGTTGGCCCGATTAATCGCTACTCGCTGATTTCAGTGCAGACTGCCGTTTCCGGATGACGTTGGCGACGCGAACGGGGTCGCTAATACCGCTGAAGGTTAGTCCCCGACCAGCGTTGAAGATCGGGAGCGCGGAGAGAAACGGGACGGCGCCCAATGCGTTGAGTGAATTGCGGGTCAGTGTCGAATCCGAGAGAATGATCGTGCCATGGCCAAGCAGCCGTTCGAAAAATGACGATCCAGTCTGCATCGATCGAGCGTCTTCGAGCCATATCTCGGTCGTCTTCTTCGAGGAGATGCCGGTGACGATCATTGCCCGGCGGTCGGTAACGACGTAGCGGATCCGCTTTCGTCGGTACCAGATCCAGCCAAAAATAAACAGCGAGAGCAGCACTGGAATCACGACCACCACCCCGCTTCCCGCCTCCCCGCCGAGGAGGAGACCGGCCAACAGAATCAGCACGGCACCCACGAGCTGCCAGAACCAGACTGTCCACGACGGCCGCGTCTCGACGATGATCGTCTCATCGTCCAGTACGTGCGCGCGGTCAGCCCCGTCACCCTGTTGCTGTTGATCTCGTCGTTGCTGTGATTGCTGTGGCGAATCGGACATACGACAAATAGCTTATACGGAAGGGCCTATGTAAAACATTTGTAATTATAAGCAACATATAATCCAGAATGATAGTAAATTAAGTGGGAATAGCCGAAAATAGCGACAGAAATAGATCTAATTATGTTACGGAAGAGACCTCAATTATTGACAGAAAAATTTAATATCTATAATTTCTATTACGGAACATGGCGGTCTGTCCGAACTGTGGAGCGGAACTTCAGGAAGGCGTCAATTACTGTAGTAGCTGTGGTGAACCAGTGGCCGACCAGGATGTCGCGAGGGAGCGTACCCGATCCAGCGAGCAGCAGCGACCGGGTTGGGATGGGGATAATCCCACCCCTGGACAGCAACCTCAGCAGGGACACGCTGGGCCCGGACAGGAGCGCCGGGCCGCTGGGCAGCCACGGCAGGGGGAATCGGATGGCTATGGAGATCAGCGTGGGCCCGGCGGCCAGCAGCTGGCGACAACGGGGGCTGGCCACTCACCATCGGGGCACGGTCACCCACAGGGGTACCGGGACGCCACAATCGGGAGGGCACCGACGGGAATCAGGGTGCTCTGTGCAGTGTTCGGCATCCTCGGTGTGTTCTCACTGTTCACCGGGGCTCTTGCTGGGGACGCGAGCCAGGCCGCGACGGCCCTGGGCGCGAGGGGGACTGGATCGACACTCAACGGACTGGGCTTTCTTCTCGTGGTGATTGGCATCGGAGACTTCGCGGCCGTCTATGGGCTATGGAACCTGGACTGGTGGGGCTGGCTGCTCGGGGTCGCACTCGTCGCCCTCAGCCTGCTCGTGAATGTGGCCCAACTCGCTGGTACAGGTGGGGGCATCGTTCTCATCAGTATCGTGTTGCATCTCGCTATCGCGGGGTACCTCTACAGGAAGCGTGAGCTCTTCGATGTCGAAGCGTATCTGCCGGCAGCGATGCAATGAGCAGTCTCGCCGGGGGTTTCCGCCGCTCAAGCCGTTCGGAACACACGAGTGCCGGCGTCGCTGAGGGGCGATTCACCATCTCGGGTTCGGAGTTCATCGGCCACGCGCGCCCGGCCGGGACCGTTGACGCCGCCGAGGCGTTCGTCGGTTCGATCCGTGCGGAGTACGACGATGCGACCCACAACGTCCCGGCCTACCGGGTGCGTGCCGATCCGCTCCGGGCGTGGGCGAGCGACGATGACGAACCATCGGGATCGGCAGGCAAACCCGCGTTGAACGTCCTCGACGGCCAGGAACTTGAGAATGTCGCGGTCGTCGTAACGCGGTACTTCGGCGGGACGGAGCTGGGCGTCGGCGGGCTGGTGAGTGCCTACTCTCGGGCTGTCAAGGAAGCGGTCGACGACGCCGGCGTTCGTGAGGTGCGCCCACACGAACGCGTTGCGATCGAGGTCGAGTACGACGATTCCGGGACGGTCAAATCGATTTTAGAGAGCGAAGGCGTGGAGTTCGAGGCCAGTTACGAGGAGCGCGTTGCGTTCGTCGTGCGGGTCCCGACCGCCGAGTTGGCGGCGCTCCGGGATCGGGTCGGGAGCGCGACAAGTGGGCGGGCGACGGTCGAGACATCCGAGTGATCCGGGACTGCGGCAACAATGCCATGCACTATATCGTGTTCATCCCCCACAACCGGCACATCTATTAGTGTTCAGAAATGACACTCCGTAATAGAGAACAGCCATGTCCGGAAATACGGACCGCGATGATCGCGGGCAATTCGAGACCGATTTCGACGACCGGGACATCATCCGGTACTTCGCTGTGGGACGGCCGTTCCACACTGCTGGGGAGGTCGCCGATCGCTTCGACGTCGACCGATCGACCGCTTACCGGCGGCTCCGTACGTTGGCGGAGGCGGGTCGACTGGAGAAGGTCTCGCTCGGCAGTCGGACCGTCGTATGGTGGTACACGGACGACAGCGAGGACACCGAGGGCAACGCCGATCCCCTGTTCGACGCGCCGGCGTTTTCCGTCGACGATCCGGTTGCTGACGACGAGATCGACGACGTCCTTTACGGGTCAGTCGAGCGATGAGCGGGGCCGGCGCGACGCCGCTGTTCGTCGATACGGGCGCGTTTTTCGCGTCCTTCGTTTCGAACGCGCCACGTCACGATCAGGCACGAGCAGTCATGGATGCGATCGGGGACGATAGACTGCACTTTCGACCGCTGTACACGACGAATTACGCCCTGAGCGAACTGGCGACACTGATGTTGCGAAAGGCGGGCCACGAGCGGGCGAGTGCGACGCTATCGTGGATCCGGGACTCGGACGCGGTGACGATCCTGCATCCGGACGCGACGACGTTCGGTGCTATCTGTGCGGCGTTCGACCGGTACGACGACCAGCAGATCTCCTTTGTCGATCACGCGACGGCAACGCTCGCACGCGAGCATGATGTCGAACACGTCTTCGCGTTCGATGACGATTTCCGGACGCTGGGGTTGTCGCTCGTCCCTGCCGACATTGACGTCTCCGACGTGTAGTCGCGTCAGTGGGTCCAGACACCACTACGGACGGACACACGGCCGGCCAACGCGAAGAAAGTGCGTCTCTTCAGCGAACGGCGTTCGACCTGACACCAGGATTCTGTTGACGCCTACGTCGTCCGGAACGCCCGGTCGCCGGCGTCGCCCAGACCGGGGACGATGTAGCCGTCGTCGTCGAGGTGGTCGTCGACGGCGACGGTCAATAGTTCGACGTCGGGGAACTCCTCGCGGAGTCGATCCAACCCCTCAGGCGCGCTGACCGCGGAGAGGACGATCACGCGCTCGGGGTCCGCGCCGTCGAGCACTTCCTCGAGGACGGCACACATCGTCGAGCCGGTCGCGAGCATCGGGTCGGCGAGAATGAGGGTGTCTTCCTCGTGGATCGCGGGCATCTTGACGTACTCGATGGAGATGTCGAAGCGGCCCTCGGTGTCCATGCCGCCCTCCTCGTCGCGGCCGGCGGAAATGACGCCCTGTTTCGCGCGGGGGAAGGCCTTGAGCAGCCCCTCGACGAACGGCGTCGCCGCCCGGAGAACGTTGACGATCACGACGTCGTCCATCTCGCCGACGCGTTCGCCCTCGGTCGTCGTGAGGGGTGTCTCGACGGTCACCGTCTCGCTTTCGAGCAAGCCGTCGACGATCTCGTAGCCACAGATCCGGCCGAGTTTCACGAGCCCCTTCCGGAAGGCGACCTGTTCGGTCTCGACGTCCCGGAGTCGGGTCAGCGTGTCCCTGGCCAGCGCGTGGCCGACGACCTTCGCGCGTTCGTGGTCTTCGATAGTCATCGTTGATACTGTCGCCAGCCCGCCTCAAAGGCGTTGATATTTGCCGGCGGGATGACCGCTGTGCGCCGGCATTTGGCAGGGGAGAGACTCACACGCTCCGATAAGGCTTATACATATCGACACCTACGAATGCTATCACTGGGAGCGACTCCTCATCCTTCGCTCCCGAGATATCATGGACGAAAGCGTCTCCGGATTCAAAGTTCACGGCGGTTGGGTCGACGTGGTCGAGCACGGAGAGCGAATCACCCGCGCCCTTCGAGAACTTGCCGCGGATCACGACGTCGATACGGACGCTCTCGAAGAGTTCGACGAGTGGCGACCCAAGAGCCACGAGCGACTCGACGAGGACGTCAACGAAAAGACTGCCCAGCAGGCCCGTCTTGACGAGGGAAAGGGCGAAAAGAAGGGCAAAGACCCCGACGACGACCTCCGGACGGCCGGCGAGAAACTCGCTGATTCATACGAAAATTTAGACGAACCCGACGAGGCCGTCGACGCGTGGGGCGAATCGATCGATTACGTCGCGCGCGCAGCGGATTCGGCCGGCCGGAAGGCGATCCGTGCGGTCGAGGACAAGGTCTACCGGAACGTCATGACGCAGGTCGCGCCATACTACTTCGACAACGACCTGATCAGTGCGAACCTCCGGCGGGTCGAAGACGAGGATCCCGAGTACGTTTTCGAGGTCAACGTCAACGACGATGACCTCAAGATCCGTGTCTCGAACAAACTTGCCGACTTCGAGCAGCAAGTCGACAGGTGGCACATCGATGCGCCCAAGGAAACTGATGCCAGCGCCGCCGCCGAAGGCGTCGACGTCCCCCCGGAAGATCACGAGTGGACCGACTCGGACACGACGTGAACGCCGTCCGGAGTCGCTCGCTTGCGTGCCCGCGTTTCCGCAGACTATTACCTCGCCGAGACTCAACTCCCACTAATGGGACTATTCGTTACGGTCGCTACCCTCGCCGTCGCCGCGCTGGCGAGTCTGTTTATGGCGTGGGCGATCGGTGCGGGCTCGTCGGGATCGACCCCCTTTGCGCCCGCGGTCGGTGCCAACGCGATTTCGGTGATGCAGGCGGCGTTCGTCGTCGGGCTGCTCGGGCTGGCGGGGGCCGTACTCCAGGGCGCAAACGTCTCCGAGACGGTCGGCTCCGGGCTCGTGTTGTTCCCCGACGGCGGCGGACTGACCCCGGCCGCCTCGATCCTGCTGCTCCTCATCGCGGGGGGGCTGGTCGCTATCGGCGTGTTCACCGGCTACCCCATCGCGACGGCCTTTACCGTGACCGGCGCAGTCGTCGGCGTCGGGCTGGCGCTGGGCGGTCAACCGGCCTGGGGAACCTACCAGGAGATCGTCGCGCTGTGGGTCGCCACGCCGTTTCTCGGCGGCGGGATCGCCTACGTGACTGCGCGGTGGCTTCAGAGCGGGATCGGCGGCGAGGATCGGATCGTCGCCGCCCTCGCCGGCCTCATCGGCGTCATTCTTGCAAACATCGAGTTCAGTGTCCTCGGCGGAGCCGGCGAGGGGGCCTCGATCGCGGTCGCCGTCTCGCGGGCGCTGGGTGGCCCGCCGTTGGGCCCCGTGCTGGTGACGGTCGCTCTGGCCGCCCTGGCTGCGGGTAGCCTTTATCGCTCCCTCAGGATCGACCGGGCGGCCGCCCAGCGGCAGTTCCTGCTGGTGTTGGGCGGCCTCGTCGCCTTCTCGGCGGGCGGGAGTCAGGTCGGTCTCGCCGTCGGCCCCGTCCTGCCGGTCGTCGACCCCTACGATGTCCCGCTGCTCGCCGTCCTGTTCGGCGGCGGGATCGGGCTGCTCGCGGGTTCCTGGACCGGCGCGCCGCGGATGATCAAGGCGCTCAGCCAGGATTACTCCTCGCTGTCCCCGCGCCGATCGATCGCGGCGCTCATCCCCGCGTTCGCGATCGCCCAGACGGCCGTCTTCTTCGGGATTCCGGTCTCGTTCAACGAGATCATGGTGAGTGCGATCGTCGGCAGCGGCTTTGCCGCCGGCGAGGCCGGGATCAGTCGGGCGAAAATGGGCTACACTGTGTTGGCGTGGGTCGGCTCACTCGGTATTGCGCTCGGTGCCGGCTACGCCGGGTACATGATACTCTCGATGGTGTGATTCAGGCGTCGTTCGTGTCACTCTCGTGGTCGTCGTCCCCGCCTTCGGCTTCCGATTCGAGTGTCGCTCCCTCTTCCGGTCGTGTGATCCGGGCTTTCATGATCCGGGTGTTCTCGACTTGCTCGACACGGATCTGAACGCCCTCGTACTCGATGGATTCGCCTTCCTCGACGAGCCGACCCGCTCGGTTGAAGATGAACCCGGCGATGGTCTCGAACTCCTCGCCCTCCGGGAGGTCGATCGACAGCGCTTCGTTGACTTCCTCGATGTTGACTTCCCCTTTGACCGTCACGGTGTCGTCGTTGACGAATTCGATCGGGTGTTCCTCCTCGCCTTCGAGGATCTCGCCGACGATCTCCTCGGTGAGATCCTCCATGGTGACGAGTCCCTCTGTGGTGCCGAACTCGTCGATGACGATAACCATGTGGAGGCGTTCGCTCCGCATCTCCGTCAGGAGATCGTCAACGTTCTTGCTTTCGGGGACGTGCAGCGTCGGCTCGATGAGGTCTTGAAGCTCGACATCGTCTGTCCCGCCGTACTGGGCGTCACGGACGAGATCACGGATGTTGACGACCCCGATGACGTTGTCGAGACCGCCCTCGTAGACCGGCAGCCGGGTGTGGCCGCTGTGGACACACTCCGCGATCGCCTCTTCGACCGACGAGTCGGCCGAGATGGCGTCCATGTCCAGGCGCGGCGTCATGACCTCCTTGGCGATCGTCCGGTTGAACCGGAGGGTCCGCTGGAGCATCTGTCGCTCTTCCTCGTCGAGGACTCCCTCGCGCTCGCCGGTCTGGATCATCTCCCGGATCTCCGACCGGCTGAGGTACGACGACTCGATGGCCGGCCCGCCGCCCGTGAGTTTGTTGACGAACTGGGTCACGTAGTGAAAGAGGGTGATCAGCGGCCACAGCAGTTTCTCGACGAACTGCAGTACTGGAGCCACGCGGCGTGCATGTAACTCGGTGTTGTCGACGGCGTAGGATTTGGGTGCCGTCTCACCGAATATCAACACCAGTGACGTGATCCCGAACGACGAGACGAGGACTGCCGTCCCCGGATCGAAGTAGAAACCCACGATGGTCGTCGAGATCGAGGACATCGTGATGTTGACCATGTTGTTCCCGACCAGGATCGTCACGAGCAACCGGTGGGGGTCCTCCTTGAGTGACTTGATCGCTTTCGCCCCACGGAGCCCCTGTTCGACCATCGGGTCGATCCGGTGGGTCCCCAGCGAGAACATCGCGATCTCGGAGGAGGAGAAAAAGCCCGATCCGACGATGAGAAACAGGATCATGAGGATGCCGATCGCCGTGACACCTGTTTTTGAAAGCTCGATGCCGACGATCGGTACGGTATACAGGTACGCACTGGCCTCTGCCACTGCTGTAAGCACAGATATCCCCATCAACACACCTTGGTGTCTGCCGGGAAATTAACCCTTTGGTGACGCTCTGTCATGGGCTGGACATCAAGGCACTCCCGACAGACTTAGCTGGATCCGCTCCTAACGGCGGAGCATGTCGGATACCGACCACTCGAGAACACGTTTTCCCGGGCGCGCTTGGAAGCGCAGGTCGCCCTGACATGACGCGCGACTCTGACCTCACGGCGGCGGCCGAGGTCGTCAAGTCCGGTGGGCTGGTGGTCTATCCGACCGAAACGGTCTACGGACTCGGCGCGGACGCGCTCGACACAGCTGCGATCGAAGCCGTCTTCGAAACCAAGCGACGCGATCGGGACAATCCGCTCTCGCTCGGCGTCGCGTCCGTCGAGGCCGCACTTGACTACGTCAGCCCGTCGGTGACCGAGCAGCGGTTCATGCGAACGTTTCTGCCCGGCCCGGTGACGGTCGTCGTCGAGGGGCGCGACCCCGTCCCGGACGCACTCACCGGCGGCCGCGACCGTGTCGGCGTTCGCATCCCGGACCACGACCTCGCTCGCGAACTGCTTGAACGCAGCGGCCCGCTGACGGCGACCAGCGCGAACGTCAGTGGTCGATCGAGCGTCACCGATCCCGCTGATCTGGATGCCGAGATCCGGTCGGCCGCCGGCGTGATCCTTGAGGGCGGCGAGACGCCCGGGACGGCAAGCACCGTCGTCGACGTGAGCCGGGGGACGATCCACCGCCGTGGTGCGAACGCAGACGCCGTCGAGGACTGGCTCGAAACCCATCGGCGTAACAGCTTTGGGCACCACTCACAGGAGTGACCGGAGCGACCGCGTTTTGACGCCACACTTCTCGCGATACTCACAGGGCTCGCACTTGGTCCGGTTGTCTGCTCGTGGCGGCGGGCCGTCGATGGATTCGACAGTTCGGAGCGCCGCGCGATAGGTCGCCCGCCGATGGGCGGACAGCGGAACGCGCCGGACGATTCCGTGGGTCGGGTACTCGGCGAAGGCGACGGCCACCTGTCGCTCCCGTTCGTAGGCCAGCGCGAGCGCGGCGGCGACCAGTCGCACGGACTGGGGCTCCCAGACGCCGTTTTCGGGTGGCGCGCCGGTGAACACCAGCGATGGCGCGACCGGATCCGCCAGCACTTTGTGGGCGATCCCGCGACAGTCCCGTCCCTCCAGAAGCACGTCCCGGTCGGGGTCCTCGACGAGACTGTCCCAGGCATCGAGGCTGGCTTTCACCCGGCTCAACCGCGAGCGAAATTGGGTCGGTGTGACGGCGATGGGTGCCCCCGAGAGGCCACCGTCCAGTAGTCTCGGATATTCGAACGCGAGTTCCCGCTTCGTCTCGACCTCGGCCGGAACCTCGACGTCGGTTGACTCCCGCTGGCGGTAGTAGTACTTGCGTGGGCAGTAGGCTGCGGTCGCGAGTTCGCGGAACGTGGGCACGTCCACCGCTGGCTGCGGTCTGTTATATAAACGTGCCCGCAACACCCGCCCCGCTCAAAAGGAGACGTCCGTTTCGATGTCCGCGGCAGCCTCTTCGAGGCCGTCCTCGGTAACGTCGTCGAGTAGCGGTTCGGCCAGGTCGGCATCGGGTATCGCATCCCGGTAGGCGCTCCGGAAGCGGTGGCTCACGTTTCTGGCTTCGTCCCGGGCGTCGGCGACCGCCCGATACTGCTCGACAGTTTCGGGATCTAGATCGAGTGCAGCCGCGACTTCCTCGTCGTCCTCACTCTCCCGCAGATGGCGGCGAACCTCGTCCCACGGGACCGGCGTGTCAGTGTCCGATTCGCGGAAGAGATGCAGTTCCAGCCTGGCGGCGATGACCATCTCCGCGTCGACGTCGATGGCCGCGGCCAGGTCGGCGTCGCTCTCGCCCCCATAGAAGCCACGCACCAGCCTGACCCGCTGGTCATCTGACAGTTCCGTCTCGAAGGGAAACGCCTCGCGCATCTGTTCGACGATCTCCCGGAGCCGCCGATCGACGCGCTCCTCGTCGATCTCCGAGAGCGTTCCCCGTCCCTCTTGCTGGCTTTCGGTGACGGTGTCCGTCCCGGCAACCTCCTCGAAGAGTTCGCGGAGTTCGTCGGTCTTCTCGTCCATTCGGACCCGAAAATTGGGCGTCCCGCCCAATGTAGGTGTCGGTCAGGGTGACGACGAGCCGTCGACGAACCCGGGCCGGTGGCTCACAGCGCGTCGGCGATCGTCGAGGCGACACTCACGTCGCTGATGACGCGTTCGAGCGTGTCCGTGCCGTAGATGGACTCGGCACCGACGCGGGCGATCTTGCTGAGTGCCCCCGTCGCGAACACCGGATGGACGCAGGTCGCGAAGATTCGCTCGGCGTCGCCGTCGGCGACCACGGCGACTGCCCCGGACATCGTCGAGCCGGTGCCGACGATGTCGTCGACGACGACGACGTCTCGCCCGGCGATCGTCTCCTCGGTCGGTGCCGGTCGTTCGCCGTCGGTCGCGTCTGTCAGGTGGTCGCTGTCGCCGGCGCCGTAGGCGTCACGGGCGCTCGTCGCAAGCGGGGCGGCGGCGGCGTCTGTCGAGAGGAACAGCGGGTCGGTGAGGTCGGCGGGCAGCGGGTCGGCCAGTCGCGGTGCGCCGTCGATCACCGTCGTCGGTACGTCGAAAAACGACGCGACGTTCTTCTCGTGGGGCGTGACCGTCAGGACGCGATCGGTTCCGGTCGAGATCGCGCGCGCAGCGGCGCGCGTCGAGATGATATCGCCGGGTTCGAACGTCTGGTCCTGGCGTGCATACCCCATGTACGGCAGGACAGTGACGACCTCGTCGGCCCCTGCCTGGCGGGCGGCGTCCTGGAGCTGAAGGAGTTCGATGTGGGCGTCACTCGAAACAGTCGAGGCGACGATGATCGCTCGCTCGTCGATGGGTTCAGTGACGGTGACGTGGAGTTCGTCGTCCGGAAACCGCTTGGTGGTGGTCGCGCCGAGCGATTCCCCGAGCTCGTCCGCCAGTCTCGCAGCGAGGGTCTGTGAGGCCGACCCGCTGAGGATCATATCTACGTCCAGGCGATGGGTCCTAAACCCGTTTTCGATCTTTCACCCACGCCGTCACTGATCGGCAACGGCAAGCCCCGAGACGTCTTCGAGTCCGAGCGACCGAGTTCGCCACCCTTCCGCGCCGTCTTTCGATGCCGCCGGATCGACCAGGATGGTCCCGGCGTCGGTGACCGCGACGATCCCGCCCGCGTAGCCCACGTCGACGATGGGTTCGTCGATCGGCGGTTCCCGGCGCGTCCACTCGCGTTCGCCGTCGTTCTCCCGTTCGCCCCCGTTCCCGTACTCGTAGAGTCCGTCCGGTCCGACGGCGTGGGCGCGCGCCCCATCGCTCGCGACCGCGTGGACGTCCACGGCCCGCTCGCAGGCCCACTCGCCGTCTGCGTACCGGTGGATCCCGTCGGCGTTCGCGGCCAGGACTGTCTCGCCCGCCGCGACGTTCCGTGCCGACGTGAGTCCGGTGTGTTCGAGGTCCTCGTCGTCGATGCGATAGACGCCGTCGCCGGCCGCCAGCCAGCCGCGGTCGATGGCGCGTGCATCGTCGACGCCCCCGAGCTGATGCCATTCGTCCGCAGCCACGGCAAACCGGGCAACCGCACCGTCCGGATCGGCGGCGATCGGGTCGCCATCGAACCCGACCGCGACGGCCGGCCCGAACCCCATCGCTTCGAAGGACTCGCCGTCGTTCGTACTCAGATAGACGTCCCCGTCGGTCGCGATCAGGACGACGCCGTCGCCGGTCGCGACGTCCCGGATCGCCCCGCGCCGGCGGAGCCTGAACCGGCCGACGCGGTCGTCGGAGACAGCCACGAGCGTCAGCCCGAGCGCGGAGCCGACGTAGACGTCGGTCTTCTCCCGGCGGTCAGCGTAGATCCGGTCTTCTGCCATCTCGCCCATACCAGGGGGACCGACCGGCGGCGTCAAACGTGTGTCGACTCCAGCCTGTGGCCGGCTCGTGGTGAGGCCGTCGGGCCCGGCGGCCTCACCAGTAGATTAGGTTCGCCGCATCGGCCGGCTTGGCGACCACGTCGAGGACGCGCGCGTCGAAGAAGTCCCGGGAGTTGGCCGCCTTGACCAGCAAGGCGGTGTCCGCACCGCTACCGGTCCCGCCGATCGAGAGCACGCGCGACCCGCTGTCGACCAGCCCCGCATCGCACGCCATCAGCGGACACTCCACGGCGACTTTCGTCCCCTGGCCGAACAGCCGGAGGACGTCAGCGATCACCTCGTGTGTCGCGTAGCCGTCGCGCTCGGAAATTGCCGAGCCGACGTTACTGAACGCCATCGGGCCGACGAAGACGTCACCGCCGGCCGCCTCGATCGTCTCGATGTGCTCGGCGTCGAGTTCCTGTTCGTTCGGCTCGTCGAAGCCATACGAGTGGCCAACGACGACGAGATCTTCGCCGAAACGCTCGGCGGCCGCCGCGCCCGTTTCGCCGGACGTCGAGGCGACACAGACGGCGTCGATGTCGTGATCGCTGGCGTAGGTTGCCGCTCGGTCGAGCAGTTCTTCCGTGTCCATGTCGTCCGTCCGGATCATGATCTGACCGTCTCGCGGCTGTCCGGAGTGATTTTCGACTCGGCCCCATCGGGTTCCGAAGGGGGCTGTTTCGAGTGGATCCACTGGAGCAGATCCTTCCATTGCACCTGCTCCGGCCCCCAAGCACGTGACTTCCCGGGCGGTCCACGGGAAGTACGTGCATGACGGGTGTGTCTCTCCCTGGGGCCGTGGGTCTTGGTAGTCTGTGACATGGCATCTCACCTCGTTCGACCTGAAGCGGAGGGGTTGTGATCGAGCGGATCGCTGACGGTCGTCAGACGCGTGGCAGACGAGTGGGCGCGGCTCCGGGCACCCAGGAGTCGAAAGGTTGAGAGACGTGGTGGTCGACAGTCGGATCACGATGGGGCTGGGCGATCGACTCCGTCGAACCCTCCGGGCGTTTCCGGCAGGGCTTGCTCGCCTGGGGCTTCTCGAGCGCCGGCAGGCCACTGACGCGCTGGAGTTGGCCGCACCGGTGATGGTGACCGGCGCGTTGCGCGTGCTGTTGCGGATGGCCGATTTCATGATGGTCGGGATCGCGCTCGGCGACGCCGCCATCGCCGGCCTGGAGTTCGGCTTTCAGTACTTCTTCATCGGCTTCGGACTCTCGCTGGCGGTCACGAGCGGGACGATCAGCGTCGTCTCCCGGCTGAAGGGGGCCGGCCGGCACGCACGCGCCGACCTGGCGGTCAAACAGTCGCTGTGGCTGGCGCTGGCGATCTCGCTGCCCCTGACCGCGATCGCGTGGGTGTTCGCCGAGCCGCTGGTCGGCCTGTTGACCGGCGACGCTGTGGTGATCGACCTCGGTGGCATGTATCTCCGGCTCGTGATGCTTGCACTCCCGTTCCGGTTCTTCAGCATGGTCGCCTCCCGGGCGCTGGCCGGCGGTGCCGACACGGAAACGCCGATGTACGTCCGGCTGCTGACGCTGCCGATCAACGTCACGCTGAACGCACTCCTGATATTCGGGCTCGGTCCCGCGCCGCGGCTGGGGATCGCCGGTGCGGCCCTCGGGACAGTGATCGCCAACGCCGTCGCCGCAATGGCCTTCTTCGCGCTGTTGGTCTCCGGCCGCTTTACCGTCTCACTTCGGCTCGGTGGCCGACAGGTCGACCCCGGACTCGCCGCCGAGATCGTCCGCGTCGCCACGCCGCTTGCGGGGATGCGTTTGTTTCAGACGTTCGGCCGGTTTCCTTTCCTGTTCATTCTGGGCGTGCTGGGGACACCGGTCGTCGCCGCCTACGCCATCGGCCGTCGGGTGATCATGCTTGCGTTGATGCCTGCCTGGGGGTATTCCACTGCGGCGAGTACGCTCGTCGGCCAGAGCCTCGGCCGGGGTGCGGAGGACGAGGCGACCGGCTACGGCTGGCAGACACTCCGGATCGCGCTGGCGACCCAACTCCCGGTGGCGCTCGTCCTCGTGATCGCCGCTCGCCCGATCGCGGTGGCCTTCGGGACCGAATACGTCGATCTGACGGTCACCTTCATTCGCGTCTTCGGGCTGGCCGTCGCGGGCTTTTCCGTCTCGCGGACGATGCGCGGGAGTCTGCGTGGGGCCGGTGACACGCGCTTCCCGCTGTACGGGACGACGCTAGGCATCTACGCCGTTCGACTCCCGATCGCCGCCCTGGCGCTGCCGGCGGGCTACGCGATCACGGTCGCCGGGTCCTCGCTCCCGCTCGGCGTGGGGCTCGGACCACCTGCCGTGTTCGTCGCGATCGTCGCCGACTTCTACGTCCGGGCTTCCGCCAACACCGGACGCTTCGCGGGCGGTGCCTGGCAGGAAGTCGCCCGCCGATCGGGTGTGGGTGTCGAGGAGTGACCGCACCAATCGTATTTATACGATCCTGCCATAGCCCAATCCATGAGCACTGCAACAAAGATCGTTCTCGGTACAGTTGCCCTCTCCGCACTGGCTGCACTCGCGCTCGTCGTGAACACCGTGCTGGCGGGCTAGGGAAGTGTGTCCCCTCAGAACCACATAGGCCGTTCGTACAGTTTCGCCCAAAATATGCGGACTATTGTGTGAAAATTGCGAATTCATATATATTATTCAGTGCATTTTAGGGATACGCTTACCAGTCCGGATACACGGAGTTGGCGCATGGTTCGATCAGATCCCTACACCCCGTCGACGTATCGACTCGAGTGTCGGTCCTGTCTCACCGTCCTGCGTCGCGACGACCGGATCGGTCAGTGCCCGGAGTGTGGCGGCCGTCTGCGAAACCTGGCGATCCCGCGAGAGTAAGAGACTCTGCCCGAGAAACTGCTGTTCATACACTTTTTCTGGTTGACGTAGTATAGATCATGTAGCTCTTCCGGAAAAATTCTTTGAACGTGACCGTTCTCGCGGTCGAATTTCGCACCAGCAGAAAGACTTATATTGTGGCGGGTGTGAACATGGCACATACAGAGGTGAGCCACCTACACACGAGCTATCCCTGATCGCTGGACCGTACGGCGGCTTGCCACGCCTGTCACGCGGTGCAGCGACCACTGATCGGTTGTTTCGTTCGTTGACCACCAATACTGCCACCTGAGCGCGAAACGCCAGAGACCTGTCCCGTGACGCTGGAGCGGGCTGACACCGGTCCTCGACTGGTGTCCCCCATCTCCGGTTTCCGTTTTGATCGCCCGTCGATCCCTCGCTGTGCTGTCCCCACTCGAGACATCTGTGCGTCGCTTGCAGCGAGGGGAGCGTTTTTAGGTATGGTGGCACATCACACAGGTATGGACTTCGTCATCGTGGGGTTCGGTCGCGTGGGCATGCGCACTGCCCGCGTGTTGACAGAGGAAGGCCACGACGTGACTATGGTCGAGATCGACGCTCAAAAGGCCGAGCGAGCACGCGAAGAGGGCTTCGAGACTGTTCTGGGCGATTGCAACGACGAGGATGTCCTGGAGGCGGCCGGGATCGCCACTGCCGACGCCATCGCGGGATTGACCGGCGATCTCAACGCCAACTTCTCGGCGTGTATGATCGGCAAACATCACCGCGCGCGGACGGTGTTGCGGATCGACGAGGACTACCGTCAGGAACTCTACGAGAAGTACGCCAGCGACGTCGACGAGGTGATCTACCCCGAACGTCTGGGGGCGGCCGGGGCGAAGACAGCGTTGCTCGGCGGTGATTTCAACGTGCTCGCGGATCTGACCGAGCACCTCACCGTCGCGTCGATCCGCATTCCCGACGGATCACCGGTGATCGGGACGCGCGTCGTCACGCTCGAACTCCCCGGTGACGCACAGGTGTATGCCCACGGTCGTGACGACGAACCGATGTCGATCCCGCTGCCGCGAACGACGATCCAGGCCGGCGACCGGATCGCGATCACCGCCCCGCCAGGAGCTATCGAGGATGTCCGGGGCAGTTTAGCGGCCGAGGAGCCGGCTGCCTGAGCGCCTGTCACCCGGCGCTCTGGTCCGGGCCGAAAATGGGTGCCCGGGCGCGCTGTGGGAGGATGGGAAAGAACGACGTGGCCGTCGGTGCGCGCCCACCTGGTGGATGCTCGTCGCCTCACTTAAAACCGCGTCAGACGACTGCACGACGGCGGGGTTGTCCGATAGAAAACCCGCCTTCCTGTCGGCTCACTCTTCGACTTCTAGTTCGAACTGTTCGTGTTCGACGGCGGCATTCAACACGACGCTGGTGTTGGATTCGAGGATCTCCGGATCGGTGAGCAGGCTCTTGATCTGGGCGTTCATGTCGTCGGTGTCGGCGAACTTCCCGACGGCGATGATGTCGTAATCGCCGGTGACCTCGTAAACGCTGACCATCTGTTCGTGTTCCCTGAGACTTTCAGTGACCTCCGGGAGCGCACTCCCTTCGACCTTGAGCTGTAAGATCGCTGTGACGTCGTAGCCGATCTTGTCGTAGTCGACCTTCGGCGTATAGCCCTCGATGATCCCCTCCTCTTCGAGCGTCGAGAGGTGATTCGAGACGGTCGTCACCGAGACGTCGAGGTCGTCGGCGAGGCTTCGGAGACTCGCACGGCCGTCGTCCAGTAGCGCATTGATCAGCTTGCGGTCGAGATTTTCGTACGTCATTGGACTGAATCATGCGTCCCTCCCATTAGAATTTTACGAACATCCAATTCCTGACCGGGAGCGGAAGATTTGCGCAGATCGGCAGGGCTTTTATACCGGGCGCATTTCCTCCATGTGACGAGAAAGATGACAAACGAACAGGTCACCGACGGCGGTCTCTCCGCCGAGGCACAGGCGGTACTCGAGGAGATCGATGAACAGAACGTTGACTTCCTGCGGTTGCAGTTTACCGACATTCTGGGGACAGTCAAGAACGTCTCGATAACGGCCGACCAGGCCGAGAAGGCGTTCACTGAGGGAATCTATTTCGACGGTTCTTCGATCGACGGGTTCGTTCGGATCCAGGAGTCGGACATGCGCCTCGACCCCGATCCGTCGACGTTCTCGCTGCTCCCGTGGCGGACCAGCGAGGACAGTGCTGCGGCGCGCCTCATCTGTGACGTCATCAATACTTCGACCGGCGAACCGTTCGAGGGCGATCCGCGCGGAATCCTCAAAAACGCCATCGACCGCGCCAACGAGATGGGCTACGAGGTCAACGTCGCGCCCGAACCCGAGTTCTTCCTCTTCGAGGAGGACGAGGACGGCTACGCGACGACGAAAACGGGTGACCACGGCGGGTACTTCGATCTCGCGCCGAAAGACCTCGCGAGCGACGTGCGTCGTGATATCATCTTCGGACTCGAAGACATGGGCTTCGAGATCGAGGCCTCCCACCACGAGGTTGCCCGCGGGCAACACGAGATCAACTTCACCTACGACGACGCGCTGTCGACGGCCGACAACGTCGCCACCTTCCGGTCGGTCGTCCGCGCGATCGCCGCCGAACACGACCTCCACGCGACGTTCATGCCCAAGCCGATCCCGAAGATCAACGGGTCGGGCATGCACACCCACATCTCGCTGTTCACCGAGGACGGCGAGAACGCCTTCCACGACGGCGACGACGAGTTCGACCTCAGCGAGACGGCCAAGCAGTTCCTCGCGGGTATTCTCGACCACGCCCCCGCGATCACCGCCGTCACCAACCCGACCGTCAACAGCTACAAGCGTCTGGTTCCGGGCTATGAGGCCCCGGTCTACGTCGCCTGGTCGGACCGCAACCGCTCGGCGCTGATCCGCAAACCGGCTGCCCGCGTCCCGGCCGCCAGCCGGATCGAAGCTCGGTTCCCCGATCCGTCGTGTAACCCGTATCTCGCATTCGCCGTGCTCATCCACGCCGGCCTCGACGGCGTCGAGAAGGAAATCGACGCCCCTGGTCCGGTCCGGGAGAACATCTACGAGTTCGACGAGGCAAAACGCGAGGAGTACGGCATCGACACCCTGCCGGAGAACCTCGGCGAGGCCCTCGACGCGCTCGAAGACGACGACGTCATTCTGGACGCGCTCGGCCCGCACACTGGCGAGAAGTTCCGCCAGGCCAAACGCCAAGAACACAAGGAGTACCTGGTCGACGTCTCCGAGTGGGAACTCGACCGATACCTCGAAACGTTCTGAGGCCACGCGGACCCGATCGCATTCACTCGTTTTTGACCCTTCGAATCACACGCTGTCCAGCCACGATCGTCGCGCCGCCACCGACGCCGAGCAGTGCCACCCCCGTCTCGAACGTGCCCGACCGAACGAACGTGGCCCCGGCCAGTACGACAGCTCCGAGCACCGTCGCCAGCACCGGGAGCGTCACGGCCGGTCGATCCCGCTCGCGGGCGAACTCCCAGCCGACAGTCATCCCGAGTGCGACGCCGGCAACCAGCAGACTGTCCCCGGTCAACCCGACGACGATGGGACCGGCGACACCGAACAGCCCGGCGAGGGCGAACGTCCGCCGGGGTCGCCTGAGCAAGCCGAAGGTGACGAGCAGGTACGCCAGCCCGACGCCGATCCCGGCGAGTACCTCGTGGGGCCGGTGGACGCCGAGGACGACGCGCGAGGTCGCGATCGCGACGACCAGCCCGCCGGCGAGGACGAGCGCCCGGTCGCGGTTCTTCCCCCGATACGCCCACGCCAATCCCAGCCACCCCACGGTCGCCGCGGTGGCGTGACCGCTCGGGAAGGCGTGGCCGCCCGGGCCGACGATCCAGGTGTATATCGGCACGACGATGTCGGGCATGCCGGCGGTGCCGGGCAGGGCGGCCGCCCCCGGCGGCCGTTCCAGGGCAAATCCGGTCTTGAGTGCCGCCGAGAGCGCGAGCGCGCCGGCGATCGTGGCGAAGGCGAGTTCGACGCGGGGCTCGTCGAGACGGTCACCGATCACTGGCACCCAGCCGCCGAACCAGTAGAGTCCAAAGCCGAGTCCGGCGATCACCAGGGGATCACCGAGGAGTGTCACCAGCGAGACGCCGAACCAGACCGCCGCATCGAGCGAAGCCACGGTCAGGAACGCCAGTCCCGCACGCGATCCAGCAATCGCCCCGGTGCGCCGACGATCTTGAACGTCACACCGACCAATAGCATCAGCGCGTACAGCCCGAGCGTCGACAGCCAGATCACGAGCATGGCGAGGATGGCCCAGCCACCGCCGAGGAAGTGAAACGCGCCCAGCGTCATGACGGTGCCATAGAGCAATACCAGATACGGGCCCCAGCCGCGAGCCTTCCCGCGACGGACGCGACGGCGGACGTATCGTCGAAGGTCGCTCTCGACGCTCTCGCGGTGCACTGTCCGGTCGTCGATCTCGTCTTCCAGCCGGTCGATCTCTTCACGGAGCGCCTCGATTTCTGCCGCCGTTTCGGCCGACTGGGCGCTGCCATGCTGGTGGCCCGTTACACCGTCCGAGTCAGTCTTCCGACTGTCCGAGCCCACACCGTCCGAGTTAGCTTTCCGGCCGTCCGGCCTCACGTCGTCCGAGTCGGTCTTCCGGCCGTCCGGGCCCGTCGCAGCGTCCGGGGCGTCCGTTCGTTCGGTATCGTCTCCGTCGTCGTCCGGCCCGTCCCCGGCCGTGCCGTCCGTCCCGGTCATTGTCAGTGGTTGCCTTTCCCTGGGATCCCCCTCAAGTTGTAGTTGCCGGTCTTGGCCAGCCAGGACGGCGTTGATGACCGCGCCCAGCAGGAGGATGGTCGCCCCGAAGTACAGCCAGGTGACGAACAGCAACACGCCACCCACCACACCGTACACATCGAATTGGCCGGCGTTCCCGGCGTAGAGCCGGAAGAGGACGCTCAACAGCGTCCAGCCGACGGCCACCGTCAGCGCCCCGGGGATGGCCTCACGGATCCCAACGGGTACGTCCGGCACGACGACGTACAGCGGGAGTAGCACGACCGTCAGCGCCAGAACGATGCCGATCGGCTGGGCGACTCCCGGGAGCACGACGCCGGTACGTGAGAGGGCCACGCTCCCGACGACGACCGCGACCACACCGAATCCAAGCGTGACAAGGGCGAGTGCGGCGTTTCGGAGTTGTCCCAGGAACGTGGTGATCTCGTCCGTTCCATAGATTGTTCCGAATGCCAAGGTGAGGCCCCGGAAGACGCGCAGACCACTCCAGAACAGCACGCCGACCCCGACCACGGTCGCCTCACCGCGGCCGGCACCACTTGCCAGTGCGTCACGCAGCACGTCCCGCCCGCTGGGCGAGAGGACGCCACTGACCGTCGTGAGGACCGCTTCGGCCAGGACATCCCCGCCGAGCAGCGATCCGATGGCGATGATCAGCAGGACGAGCGGGAACACCGAGACGAACGCGTAGTAGGCCGTGGCAGCCGCCAGAAAAGAGAGTCTGGACGTCCGCGTCAGGCCGACAATATCGCGGCCGGTCCCGAGGAACGTGCGTGCGGTCGAAATCATGTCGGGGATCCGAGCCCTGGAGACAAAACCGCTTGGGGGGTTCTGGCACGGATCGCCGACGTCCCTCCCGGTGGCCCGGCGGTTCCAGACTATCCAGGAGCAGCCCCAATGCAGGAGCGTGAGGGGATCACTGGCTGACCCACGGTTGCGGATCCATGGCGTCGTCCTCCTGGGCGAGGCGACGCTCGACACCTCCTTGGGTTGTGCGTGAGTTGTCGGATCTCCACTGGCCACTGAGTGTCCCTGGCGAGTGGGGAACGAAAACTGTTACCTGCACCCCTCCCATCCACCCGGTATGCATCAGCGACTGGTCCGTCGCGTCCGCCAACTCACCGGCATGGGCTTTCTCGCCGGCGTGCTGTTGATCGCCCTCGGCGTCGCGGGCCAATCGGGAACGATGGCGGTCGGCCTCGCGCTGCTTGCCGTCGGTGCGTTCGCGCTGTCCTTCCGTCATCACTTGACCGGGCTCGTTTCCCATCCTGCCGTCGACGCGTACCTCACGTCGGTGCCTGTTGCACCCGTCCTCGCGGGAGCAGTCGTCATCTGGTTTGCTGGCACGTCGCCCGGTGAACTCCAGACCCTCGGCGGCGTCCTCGGCCTCCTCTCGCTCGTGAATCACCTGCTTCGCCCCCTCTACGGTCTCGGCTATCGACTGATCACGCGCGTGACCTGATCGCGCTCGACCCACGCGAGAATGCAAGTCGACCCCAGACGGTTGGGTCATCAATCAGTATCCTCCCGCTTTCAACCAGTCCAGAGCGCACTGCTCGCGGAAATTTGCATAGAGTTTGCACAGTCCTTGCAGAGACGTGAACGAAATTCGTATCAATGTTGAAAAATGTATTTTCCGTTCCCTTGCCTGCGATGGCATGTATGCTCGAAACCGACACGACGCGACGACGATTCGTGGGTGCCATCGGCGGCACGATAGCCATCTCCCTTGCTGGTTGCTCGACAGATTCAGATGCAACGGATGACGAAGGGGGCGACGACTCGACGGATGAAGAAACAACATCCGACGAGACGATGGACGATGGGTCGATGGAGACCGAGACGATGGATGATGGGTCGATGGGGAATGAAACGATGGATGACGGGACGATGGACGATGGGTCGATGGGGAATGAAACGATGGATGACGGGTCGATGGAGACCGAGACGATGGACGACGGGTCGATGGAGACCGAGACGATGGACGACGGGTCGATGGAGACCGAGACGATGGACAACGGGACGATGGGGAATGAAACGATGGATGACGGGACGATGGGGAATGAAACGATGGATGACGGGACGATGGGGAATGAAACGATGGACGACGGGACGATGGGGAACGAGACGATGGATGACGGGACGATGGGGAATGAAACGATGACGAACGAAACCATGTCGGATGATGGATAAACGCGTTCAGGTTTTCGCGCTCGCCGGTATCAGTGGCGTCGCTGGCTCGTACGCACTCGCGGGATACACACGGCAGTTCATCGTCGCGCCGATCGACGCCGTCGTCGTCCGATCGACACCGGGGCCGATCGTGGCCTGGATGATAACGAACGTCGGCGACGCAGGCCATCTGCTCCATATCGCGCTCTCGATGGGCATCGCTGGCGTGTTGCTCGGGACGACCGCCGTTTTGGGGCAGTTCGTCGGCGCGAAACTGGATCGGTGGTTCCTCGCTCCGGGAGTGGCCGGCGTCCTCGCGTGGGCGCTCACGGTTGCGATCACGACCGAACCAGTGCTTAGCCTCGGTGCCGCGCTGCCGGTGGCCCTCTTTACCGTTATCGGGGCCGGGTCGCTGTCTACTGCTGACCACGACCCATCTCGGCGGCGCGCGCTCGGTTCGATCCAGAGTGCGATCGGCTTTGTCGTCGTCGCTGGCGGCGCTGGCTGGGTCAAAACCAACAGCGATACCGAGGCCGCCGACGAGGAGCCAGCCAGTGACCCACCGTCGCCGGTCACTCGCCGGCTCGAAGAAGCAAATACGCAGTCGCTGGATCTGGCAGCCGACAACGTTCCGGGACTCGTCAGCTCAATCGGGGAGTTTTACAACGTCGACATCGCGGAATTTGATCCCGAAATCGCCGATGACGACTGGTCGATGGGACTCACTGGCGAGGTCGAAACCGAGTTCTCGGTCACGTTCGAGGAACTGACCGACAGGCCGACCGAACACCGGTACGTTACCCTCCGCTGTGTCGGTGAGAGTCTCAACGGGCGCAAACTCGACACCGCCGTCTGGACGGGCACCCCGATCAAGCCCCTGCTTGAGGAAGCCGATCCCGAAGGCGACTGTGACTGTGCGATGCTCCGGGCGGAAGACGGCTATTTCGTGCAGTTCCCGGTCGAAGCCCTCGAGGACGCGTTTCTGGCCTGGGAGATGAACGGCCGGCCGCTCCCGAAGTCCCACGGCCATCCGGTGCGCGTGCTCGTGCCGGGCCACTGGGGAGAGACCAACGTCAAGTGGCTCACCGAGATCGAACTCCTCGACGAAGCGATGGACGGCTACTGGGAGCAGCGCGGCTGGCACGGCACTGGCCCCGTCAATACCGTCGCAAAGCTCTGGGACGACACCCGACTGGACGACGGCCGCATCGAGGTGGCCGGGCACGCATACGCAGGAACGCGCGGGATCGAGCGCGTCGAAGTCTCGACCGACGGCGGAGCTTCTTGGACCGATGCCACCCTCTCTGCGCCGCTCCCCGGCGAGGATGTCTGGCGGCAGTGGCGTCACGTGTATGAGCCAACGGGCGACCACGAGGTGGTCGTCAGAGCGATCGACGGCGAGGGAGATCGACAGCCCCGTGATCAGTCCGATTCGTTCCCCAGCGGAGCGACCGGCTGGGTGTCGAAAGAGATCAGCGCATGAGGCCCTGTCTCACTATCGCTACCGCCATCGGGAATACTATATCCGATCCACTAAACGCATACACACATCGCGATGGAAAAGGCACTGTGGTACCTCCTGTCGGGAACGCGTGGCGGCGCCAACCGGGCCCGCATCATCAGCCTGCTCGACGAGCGACCACGGAACGCCAACCGACTCGCGGAGGCACTCGACGTCGACTACAACACCGTCCGCCACCACCTCGATATGCTGGTTGATCACGACGTCGTCGAGGCCGGCGGGGAGGATTACGGCGAACTGTATTTCCTCTCCGACCGGTTCGAAGCCAACCGTGACGCCTTCGAACGCATCATCAACCAGGCCGACCTCGCGGTGGCCGGCGCGAAGTCAAGCCGAGACGAGGACCCGACGGACACCGAAACGGAGACACCAAACTAACGATGGCTAGCATGAACACACTGCTGACCGCGGCGAGCGTTCTCTCGGGGCTGAACATCCTGTTGCTGCTGGTCCTGGGAGGCATCTGGGCACAGAACTACCGGGAATTTCGGACGCCGCTCACGCTCGGGTTGCTCGGGTTCGCCGCGGTGCTCATCATCGAGAATCTGGTGGCGCTGTCGTTTTTCTTCAGCATGGGCATGCTCTATGCCGGCTCGGAATCGGCCCAGCTGGCCGTTCTCGCGATGCGGGGACTGCAGTTCGTCGCCGTGTCATTCCTGACGGTCATCTCTCTCCGGTGACCCGTCGGTCTCGGTTTCGGCAATCGCCATCTTGCCCGGCGTCCGCTACTCGTCCCCGGCGGTCGCCGCCCGGATCTCGCTCACGTCGGCGGTCGTCTTGAACGTCGTCCCGCCGTAGTGGGTCCGGGACGCCTCGTGACCTGCCTCCCGGAGCGTTTCGAGGAACGCGTCCATCGCCACGGCACTTTCACCCCACCGCTTCGTGAGTCGGTGCTGGTCGTAGTGGGTGGCCACGTCGAGTTCGTCGGCGAGCGTCTCCAGCAACTCCCGACCTTCCTCGGCGGTTCCCATCCCGTCGTCGATCTGTCCCCGGACGCGCTCGAGGAAGTCCGTTTTGTGAGCCGCGCCGAGCCACAGCGGGCCGGCGGTCTGGAGGTGCTGGCCACACTTCGGACACGCTTCGGGGGGATGGGCGATCAGTCCATTCTCAGCTTCGCGGTAGAGACACTGCTGGCAGTGATGGACGTACCCGAGTTCCCCGATAGCGTCGTCTGCCGCGCGCGCCCCGCGCTCGAGATCGAGGTACGTCCGGACGTAGTGGTCCGTGGCGTGGGTGAGCGCGGGACGGGCGGCGATGTCGTAGCGCGCGGCGGTCCGAACGAGGGACCCCAGCAGGATTCGGGCACCCATCTCCGAGTGGTACTCGGTGTTTCGCGGGACTGCGCTGTAGGAGCGGACGCCGCTCTCGAAGTGGGCACCACACAGCGGCGCGAGGTCGGTCGCCGTCACCGCGAGCACCCGCCCGGCGCTCTGGAGGGCGGCGTCGACGAACGGGATCGGCGTGCCGAAAGGGTCCAGATCCACGATGTCGAATCCCCGTTCGTGCATGACGGCGTTGGCGTCCCGGTGGAGCACTTCGCCGCCGAGGTCGTTTCTCTCGAGGTTCTCACGGCAGCGTTCGACCGCAGCCTCATCGACGTCACACAGCGTCGCGTCGAAGCCGTTCGCCGCGGCCCGGACGCCGCGGATTCCAGTCGCCGCGGTCGCGTCGAGGTACGTCTCGACCGGGTGGCCGTCGCGCTCGGCCACACGTTCGCGGACGGCCCGTATCGCGGCCACCGTCAGATCGCGGTTGAGTTCCTGGACGGGATTGAAAAACACTGACTCGCCGACCCCCTCCTCTGCCTGCTCTGGGACCGTGACGGTGACCCGTCCTTCGCGTTCGCGCATACCGCCGCTGGGCCGGCCGTGAGGAAAAGCGCCTCGTTCCTGGCACGGACTCCGGTGGACATCTCGCCACGAAACGCCACGGTGTGGGCATCGAACCTGTTTTGACCCGCCGCGTCCAATCCCTGCCCCGTGACGGCAGTCGACGAGTGGCGAGCCGCGCTGAGTGAGGCGGGAGAACTCTCGCCCGACATCGTCGACCGCATCACCACCGTCCACGGTTCCCGTGGCGTTCGCGCCATCGAGGCCGTCGCCGAGGACCGCGTCAAGGAGTACGAGGACTTCACGGTGGTGGTCGGCCACAGCGACGAGTACGTCATCGAGGGTGAGGCCTGTACCTGCGAGGACGCCTCGTACAACCTCGATCCCGACGATCCGACCGACCTGTGCTGGCACGTCCTCGCCGTCCTGATCGCCCGCGAGATCGACGCGGTCGACCACCACGACATGTTCTACAGCGAAGTCCGGGACTTCCTGTGATCGCGGGTCCGGGACGCGGTCCGGATCGTTGGTCGATCAAACCCGCGTTTGACGCTCGGGAAGGCACTTTTCCCTCCCGGTCGTTGTGGCTGACATGAAGCGACGTACCTTCCTCGCAACGACCGGATCGCTCGCGACGCTCGCCGTGGCTGGCTGTCTCGACGGCGATGAGACTGCTGACGACTCGACGACTGACCCGGACACTAGATCGCCAACTGACTCTCCGACCGATGCACCCACGGATTCGCCCACCGACACCCCGACGGAGCGTCCAACGGACACACCCACGGACACGCCATCCCGGCCCCTCCGGAACGCCAGCTTCGAGTCCGGCCTGGAGGGGTGGACGGTCGGGAAAGACCTGCCGGAGGACCCGAACAACTCCGGGGAGCCAGTCGACTCGGACGTTCGGACGACGACGGAGTTATCGGCCGACGGCGAGACGGCCCTCGCCATCGAGATCGACGGCAGTGCCGACGACGGGACGGTCTGGGTCCAACAGGAAGTCGACCTCACCGACGTCGAGACCCTCTCGGTCGCCGGCTACAGCGAGCAGGAGTCGTTCAACGAGATTCTCCAGGTCGCCACCTATGCGGGGCCGATCCCCGAAGACGGACTCGCCGAGACGGACTTTGACCGGTCCAACCAGCTGGCCGATCACGAGGGCTGGAAGACCTACGAGTATCCCGTCGAGCACGACGGCGAGGGATTGATCGCGGTCGGCCTCAATATCGTCTGGGAGACGACGGCTGTCGGGGTCCTCGACGACGTTCGCATCGCGTGATTCGGGCACGTCGCGGTGGTCGCCACGATCAGACGAGCACCTCGACCTCGTAGCCACTGTCTTCGAGCGCATCGAGCAACGATTCGACGTGGTCGGGCCCCCGGGTCTCGATATCTAGGTCCACGACGGTGTCGTCCATCGCGATGTCCCGCGAGGCGCGATCGTGCTCGATTGCGTAGATGTTGCCCCGCTCGGCTGAGATCACTTCGACGAGCTCTTCAAGTGCACCCGGGCGATCCTCGAGGACGGTCCTGATCCGGAGATACCGGCCGGTCTCGATCAGCCCGCGCATGATGACCGTCGTCAGGACGTTGAGGTCGATGTTTCCACCCGAAAGCACCGGGACAATCGTCTCGTCCTCGTCGTACTCGAAGGCCCCTTCGAGCAACGCAGCGACCGGCACCGCGCCGCCCCCCTCGACGAGTGTCTTGGTCCGCTCGAGCAGCGTCGTCACCGCGACGGCGATCGCCGAATCCGGAACGGTGACGACCTCGTCGACCCGCTCGCGAATGACCTCGAACGGTAACTCGCCGACCTTCCGCGTGGCGATGCCGTCGGCGATCGTCTCGACGCTATCGCGCTCGACGATCTCGCCCGCTTGGAGTGATTGGGGCAGGCTCGCCGCCCCCTCGGCCTGGACGCCGATCACGCGGACGTGGTCGTTCCAGCCCTTCAGCGCCGTGGCGACGCCGGCGACGAGGCCGCCGCCACCCACCGAGACGACGACCGTGTCCACGTCGGGGCAGTCCGTCGCGATCTCCAGGCCGAGGGTTCCCTGGCCGGCCATCACCCGTTCGTCGTCGAAGGCGGGGACGTAGGTGCGCCCCTCCGCCTCGGCGATCTCGTGGGCACGTTCGGCCGCCGCGTCGTAATCCCTGCCGTGGAGGACCACGTCGCCCCCGTAGCTTCGGGTAGCCTTCACCTTCGCGACGGGGGCGCGTTCAGGCATGACGATGGTGGCGTCGACGCCCATGCGGGTTGCAGCGAGCGCGACCCCCTGGGCGTGGTTGCCCGCACTCGCCGCGACGACGCCGGCGGCCTGCTCGTCCGCCGACAGCGTCGCGATCCGGTTCGTCGCCCCGCGGATCTTGAACGACCCCGTCCGCTGGACAGTCTCGTACTTCGGACGGACGTCCGCGCCCGTCATCGCCGAGAGGGAGTACGATCGCTCCAGGGGCGTGTGTCGGGCCGTTTCGGACACACGATCGCGAGCTACGAGCACGTCCTCGCGAGTGAGCATGCCCGAGATTGCGTCCGGACAGTGGTAACTGTGGCGGGCGCGGGGACTGTCGATCGCCGGCCCCGCCAACGCTTTGAGGCTGGCCTTCGACGTGCGAAGCGATGGCTGAAAACCCACACAACGACAGCGATACGTTCGATATCGGCGGGGAGCTGACGGTCCACCGACTTGGATTCGGCGCGATGCGTCTCACTGGCGAGGACATCATCGGTCCGCCGGCGGACGAGGACGCCGCGAAGGACGTGGTCCGCCGCGCGGTCGAACTCGGCGTCGACTTCATCGACACCGCCGACTCCTACGGCCCGGGCGTCAGCGAGCGCCTGCTCGGTGAGGCCCTGACCGCCGAGGACGACGTCGTGGTTGCCTCGAAGGCCGGCCTGCTCCGGCATCGCGACGGCGAGTGGACGCCCCACGGCGACCCCGAGTACCTCCACAACCAGGTACTCGCCAGTCGCGATCGACTCCGGACCGATCAGATCGATCTCTATCAGTTCCACCGGCCGGATCCCGACGGCGACTTCGAGGCGTCCGTCCGGGCCTTCGCCGAAATGAAAGACGCCGGCCAGATCGACCACGTCGGCCTTTCGAACGTCACCGTCGAGCAGCTGGAGACGGCGATGGAGATCGTCGACATCGCGACGGTCCAGAACCAGTACAACGTCGGCCATCGCGAGGACGAGGCGGTGCTGGAAGCGTGTGAATCCCACGACGTCGGCTTCATCCCCTGGGGACCGATGTACACGGTCGACGACGAGGGCGTCGCTGGGGTACTGGACGACGTCGCCGCCCGGCACGATGCGACCCGGCGACAGATCGCGCTCGCGTGGCTGCTGGATCATTCGGACGTGATGCTGCCGATCCCGGGAACGTCGAGCGTCGAGCACCTCGAAGCGAACGTCGCCGCCACGACGATCGACCTGACCGACGAGGATCGCGCCGCGCTGGACGGGATCGACCCGCGGTAGGGGGAGCACAGCGGCTGCTTTTCTCGCTTTTTCGGCTGTGTCGCCCGCCATCCGTCATGAACGGCATGTGAGATACAGCGAGTGAATCGGTTATCGAACCACCGTCACCGTCACCGGTGCTTCGGTAACGACTGCCGTCGCCACCGTCCCGAGCAAGCGCGAGACCAGGCCATCGCTGTCACCCCCGTGACCACCCATGACAATGTGATCCACGCCGTACTCGTCGATGGATGAGACGATGACCTCGGCCGGGTCTCCAACCTCGATCACTGCCTCGACACGCTGGTCGTGCGCTCCGACCTGCTCACGGGCCTTCGCGACCATCGTTTCGGCTCTGTCCTCGGCTTCGGCGACGCGGTGCTCCGTGCGGTCCTGAATCCCGCCTTCGCTCATCGTGCTCCCGATCGGCGTGAGGACGTTCAAAACCGTGATCCCGCAGTCGTAGCTCTCCAGTGCGTGACGCAACGCCTGCCCAGCCAGCGGGGAGCCATCCAGGGGGACGAGGACGTGGGTGGGTGCCATAGTATGGATGGGGAAGCCAGACACAAGAAACACGGCACCCTCGAGGCCACTTCTGTCGTCGTCACCCTGGCGAGCCTACCGCTGCTCGATCCGGACGAACTCCCGATCTTCCGGACCGACGTAACGCGCTCGGGGGCGGATGAGGCGGTTCTCTTCCTGGTATTCGAGGACGTGGGCGACCCAGCCACCGACGCGGCTCATCGCGAAGATGGGCGTATAGAGGTCGATCGGGATGCCCATCTCGTAGTACATCGACGCCGAGTAGAAGTCGACGTTGGGCGCGATGCCGGTCTCCTTGGCCATGAACTCCTCGATGGCGCGAGAGTAAGAGTACCATTTGAGTTCGTCGGCGGCCTTGCCCAGCGCCTTGGACTTGGCACTGAGGATCCTCGCCCGTGGGTCCTTGACGTCGTAGACGCGATGGCCGAATCCGGGGATGCGATCGCCGGACTCGACGGCCTCACGGGCCCACTCGACGGCCGTCAGGTCGCTCTCGTCGAGTTCGAGCAGCATCTGCATCACGTTCTGGTTCGCGCCGCCGTGGAGCCCCCCTTTCAGTGCGCCGATGGCGCTGGTGACCGAACTGTGGAGATCAGACAGCGTCGAGGCTGTCACCATCGCGGCGAACGTCGAGGCGTTGATCCCGTGGTCGGCGTGGAGGACCAGCGCCATGTCGAAGACGTCCGCGGGGGTCTGGGCCGGTTCCTCGCCGTTGAGCATGTACAGGAAGTTCTCGGCGTGGCTCAGGTCTGTCCGGGGTGCGACGGGCTCTTCGCCGTCCCGAAGTCGTTTGTACGCGGCGACGATCGTCGGCATCTTCGCGGTGATCCGGCGACCCTTCCGCTGGGCGATCTCGCCGTCGCCGGCCTCGCCCGTCGAGTCGTCCGGGTCGTAGGCCGACAGCATCGAGACGGCAGTCCGCAGGGCGGCCATCGGGTTCTCCTCGGCGGCGGCGAGTTCCCGGACCGTCGAGAGTACCTCCTCGCGGACCGCCCGCTCCTCGGCCATCTGCTCTTCGAACGGTTCGAGTTCGGATTCAGTCGGGAGGTGGCCCTCCCAGAGCAGATACAGTACCTCTTCGAAGGAGGTGTTGCGTGCGAGATCCTCGATCGCGTACCCCCGGTAGACGAGTCGCCCCTCCTCGCCGTCGATGTCGCTCAGCGACGATTCGGCGACCAGCACTCCCTCCAGTCCCTTTCTGAGCTCGTCGGGCATACCATACACTGCCCACCTTCAAGGAAAAGCATTACCGTTTTCAGGCTACGTTTTCCCGTACCTTTCAGATTGACACGTATGCCCCGGGTATGTTTGCATTCCTCTCGCACTTTTCGACGCTTGTTCAGATTAGGGGGTCGTGGCGGATCACTACTGGACGGGGTCCCCGGGCGGCAATACTTTTGGCCTGCGGTGTCGAACCGACAACACATGGCATCGGGTGAGGACGTCACGTACGAACCGGTCAGCGTCAAGGACGTGCTGGCCGAGATGAAAGACACCGCCGAGTTGCTGATCGACCTCTCTTACTCGGCGGTGTTGCTCGGCAGCGACGAGATCGCCGAGGAAGTCCTCACCCTCGAAGAACGCATGGACGTCCTCCATCTCCGGGCACGGATGAGCCTCCTCATGGCGGCCCGCAACCCCGAGGACGCCGAGGCGCTGGCCCCGGTGCTGGGCGTCGTCGGGGCGGCGGAGAAGATAAGCGATGCGGCGGGCGACATCGCGAAGGTCGTCCTGGAAGATATCGGCCTGCCGGCGGCGATGCGGGCGACCCTCCCCGAGGCCGTCGAGACGCTCGTCCGGGCCACGGTCGCGGCCGACTCGACGTACGCCGACCGGACGCTCGACGATCTCAACCTCGAGACCGCGACGGGTGTTCGGCTCATCGCGATCCGGCGGGCCGGGGAGTGGCTGATGAACCCCGACGCCGAGACGACCCTTCGATCGGGCGACGTCCTCCTCGCGAGGGGGCCGGCGGACGGCATCGCCAAAGTCTACGCCGAAACGACCGGCGAGACCTACGAACATCCGACGCCGCCGGAAAGCCCCATCGACGATCTGGAGCGGGCGGTCGACTCGATCGTCCTGATGAAGAACATGAGCGAACTCGCGGTCGACCTGGCCTACGGCGCGGTGCTGTTCGACAGCGAGGCCGTCGCCGAGGAGGTCCTCGAACTCGAGGCCGAGGTCGACGCCCTCCAGTCCCGTTTCGAGGCCTGGACGCTCCAGGCTGCCGGCCGGGTCGACGATCCCATCGCCCTCCGCGGGCTGGTCCACCTCGCGCGCTCGACGGAGGTCATCTCCGACGCCGCCCTCGAGATCAGCGAAGGCGTGCTCAGGGGCCTCGGCACCCATCCCGTCGTCGAAGCCGCGATCGAGGAGAGCGACGAGGTGATCGTCCGGGAGACTGTCGCCGACGGCAGCGAGCTCGACGGCGCGACGCTGGGCGATCTGGAGGTCAAGACTCGGACGGGGATGCGCGTGATCGCCGTCCGCCGGCCGGCGACCCATCCGACCGGCAAGCATTCGACCGACTGGGAACTCTCGCCGGGACCGGCAACGACGATCGACGCCGGTGACGTGCTTATCGCGAAGGGAACACGGAGCGGGGCGGAGCGGTTGGGCGAACTGGCTGGCAGCGAGTGAGTCGCGCGGTCGGCCACTGATTGTCGCTACTCGTCCGTCTTGGCCAGTCGGTAGGCCTCGATCCCGACCAGGATCGTCGTCACGACGGCCCCGGCTGTCATCGCGAGCACGGCCAGCAGTGAGAGATACAGCACTTGCCCGAGCGCCGACGCGCGACCGAAGACGAACACGCCGTAGGCGGCGATGGCGAAGACGATACCCGTTGCGATCCCGCGTTTTGCGTGTGTGCGAACGCGAAGGGCCGCGACGAACTGGGCTTTGCCGCTTCTGGGGAGGTTGGCGTCACTGTTCGATGGGTCTGACACGCTAAAGCGATAGTTGGGCCGGGGACAAAGACCTCCGGATTGCGGTCAATCCGGGGCCTCGGTGTCACTCGACGAGGCGTTCGATCTCGGTCACGAGGACATCGCTCGCGCCGATCTGCTTCAGTCGGCTGATCGTCTCGAAGACTTCGCGTTCGTCGACGACGGCATGGACCGCAACATCCTCCGTCCCGGCGATGTCCATCACCGTCGGCCCCCCCATCCCGGGCAGGACATCCTTGACCTCCTCCAGTTCGGACTCGGGCGCGTTCATCATGAGGTAGCGCTTGTCTTCGGCTGACAGCACCGAGGACAGCGCCATCTCGATCTGCTGGACTTTGGGATCGTCGGCGACGTCCTCGCGGGCGAACAGCCGGACGGAACTTTCGAGCACGTCGTCGATGACTGCGAGGCGGTTCATCCGGAGGGTGGTGCCCGTCGAAGTGATGTCGACGATGCCGTCGGCGATGTCGACGTGCGGCGTGAGTTCGGTCGCCCCCGAGACCTCGGTGATCTCGGCGTCGATGCCCGCGTCATCGAGGTAGTTTGCGGTGACGTTCGGGAACTCCGTCGCGATGGTGCCGCCCTCGAGATCGGTGGGTTCCTCGATGTCTCCGTCCTCGGGCGCGGCGAGGACGAGCCTGCACTGGCCATAGTCCAGATCGAGGAGGGAAACCAGGTTCTCCCGGTCGGCCTCCTGGGCCTGGTCGTAGCCGGTGATGCCGAGGTCGGCCGCGCCGTCGGAGACGTATTCGGGTATGTCCGCGGCGCGTGCGTAGAGGACGGTCACGTCGTCGTCGACCGTCCGGGCGTATAGCTGTCGGTCAGCGCCGTCGACGAGGTGGAGCCCGGCGCGTTCGAGTAATTCGACGCTCGGGTCGTGAAGCCGGCCCTTATTGGGCAAGGCGATTCGCATACTCACTCTCCGTGCGAGAGGCGCAATTGTCTTTCGGCACGGGTCGGGCGTACGACTCGAGATGGCGAGTAACTCGTCGGAAGATACATTCATTACCGTGGCTCCGGACCGTTCTATCATGCGCAGGAGAGGTGAGTCGAGCCCCCGATGATCGACGGGTTGATGATCGGTGCCCGGTTCTGGTACCTGGCGATCTTCGGCTTCTCTGCGGTCGCCACGTTCGTCAGTGCGGTCCGAGTCAACCGGATCGCCGAGGGCGACACCCGACGGGGTCTGGTCGCGCTCTTGCTCACCAGCGGCGGGTGGGCACTTGCCCACGTCGGCTACCTGGCGACAGCCGACGAGCAACTGGGCGTGTTCCTCTACCAGATCGGCCTCGTCGTCGGGTTGAGCACGATCGGTGGCTGGCTGTACTTCTGTTCGGCCTTTACCGGCCGGTCGCTCCACCGCGACCCACGGATCCGGCAGATAACGCTCACCGTCTTCCTCGCGATCGTCGCCGTAAAGCTCACCAATGACTTTCACGGCCTGTACTTCTCGAGTGAAGTCGTATCGACGCCGTTTCCCCACGTCGCGATCGCGAGCACTACGTTACACTGGACGGTCATGGCCGGCAGTTACGCGCTGGCGACGGTCGGATACTTCATGCTCTACGAGCGCTTCCGACACGTCAGCCACGACTCGCGGCCGCTGCTCGCCCTCCTCGGGCTGACGGCCCTGCCGGTCGGCTTCGACGTGCTGGGGATGCTCGTTCCCGGTCTGATGGAGATAACTTACGAACCAGTCGGCGTCGCGGCCTTCGCCGTCGGGCTCTCGTTCGTCTACTTCGAGCGCTTCCGGACGATCCGGCTGGCCGGCGATCGGGACGACCCGGTGATCGTCCTCGACGCAGACGATCGGATTCAGGATTACAACCGCGCGGCCACGCGACTGGTCCCCGCCCTGGACGACCGGTCGGTCATCGGCGAACTGTTTGCCGACGTCGCCCCGGAGTGTGCGGAGAAACTTGCGGAGGATGATCCACTCGTCACGGTCTACCGGGACGGCGAGACGCGGTACTACCGCGTCACCGAACAGCAGTTCTCGGCCTCCCAGTCCTCGCTGGGACGGGCCCTCGTCTTCACCGACGAGACCCATCGCGAACAGTACCGCAAGGAGCTCGAACGACAAAACGACCGGCTGGATTCCTTCGCCAGCATGCTCAGCCACGACCTGCGGAACCCGCTGAACGTCGCCCAGGGCCGGCTCGAACTTGCTCGTGACGAACACGATAGCGAACACCTCGTGGCGGCAAACGACGCTCTCACCCGCATCGAGACGCTCATCGAGGACGTCCTCCAGCTCGCCCGCCAGGGCCAGCCCGTCGAGGAGACCGACCGCGTCAGCCTCGGGGCGATCGCCCGGGACGCCTGGGGAATGGTCGAGACGGCCGAGGCGGAACTGGTCGTCGAGTCCGATCACGATGTCGAGGCCGATCCGGACCGCCTCCAGCGGCTGTTCGAGAACCTCTTCCGGAATTCTATCGAACACGGCGGCGAGGACGTCACCGTCACGGTCGGCGCACTCGATGACACGGAGGGCTTTTTCGTCGTCGACGACGGATGCGGTGTCCCCGAAGAAGAACGTGACCAGGTCTTCGAGTCGGGCTACAGCACCGCGGAGGACGGCACCGGGTTCGGGCTCTCGATCGTCGAGCAGATCGTCGCCGCTCACGAGTGGACGATCGACCTCGCGGACGTCGAGACGGGAACGCGATTCGAGATCCGGACGTGAGCGCGAGTATTTAAGTGAATCGACGGGCGTCGGACGGGTGGCTGACGAACCTATTTGTCGATGCCGTCCGCCGATATTGCATAATGAACGACGTTCTATCGGACCTCGAAGAAGTGACCGTCGAGTTCGACGAGGAGACCATCGAGGTGCTGGACGAGAAGGCCTTCCGGGATCACCGGGACAACCGCGAGGCCGCGATTCGAGATCTGGTGGATCAGTGGTTGAAAGAGCGCGAGGAGTGACCTGACGACGCTGTCGTCCGGTTGCAATCGGCTGAACCCGCCACTGTCTTATTCGCCCCGCGAAAACGACACGCCATGAGTGACCTCCTCGTCACGGGCGGACGGGTTCTCCGTCCGGACATGACAGTCGAACGCGCGGACGTGCTCGTCGATCAGGACGCGGGCACCATCGAGGCCGTCGGCGATCCCGGCGGTGGCGACGACGAACTCGACGCCGAAGGCGGACTGATCATCCCGGGGCTCGTCAACGCCCACACCCACGTCGCGATGACCTTGCTCCGGGGACTGGCCGACGACAAGCCGCTGGACGCCTGGCTGCAAGAGGACATCTGGCCGGTCGAAGCCGAACTCACCCCTGAAGACATCCGCGTCGGCGCGGAACTCGGGCTGATCGAGATGATCAAATCCGGCACGACGGCGCTGTCGGACATGTACTTCGAGGTCGAAGAGATCGCCGAAGCGGTCGAGCAGGCCGGCGTCCGGGCACGGCTTGGCTACACTGCAGTCACTGTCGGCAAGGACGACGAGAGCTCCCGGGCGGACCTTGAACGGAGCCTCGAAGTCGCGTGGGAACTCGACGGTGCGGCCGACGGTCGGATTCGGACGACGTTCCAGCCACACTCGCTGACGACCGTCGGCGAGGAGTACCTCCGGGAGTTCGTCCCGCGGGCCAACGAGGCGGGGCTGGCGACGCATCTCCACGCCAACGAGACGCCCGAGGAGGTCGCCCCGATCGTCGAGGAACACGGGACGCGCCCGCTCGCATACGCCGAGGACCTCGGACTCCTCGCCGGCGATACCTACGTCGCCCACGGCGTCCACGTCGATGACAGCGAGATCGAGTTGCTGGTCGAGACCGACACTGGCGTTGCCCACTGCCCGGCCTCGAACATGAAACTCGCGAGCGGGATGGCCCCCGTCCAGGACATGCTTGATGCCGGCGTCACCGTCGGCATCGGCACCGATGGCGCGGCCTCGAACAACGATCTCGACATGTTCGACGAGATGCGCGACGCGGCCATGCTCGGCAAACTCGCCGCGAGCGATGCGAGTGCCGTCGATGCGGCGACCGTCGTCGAGATGGCGACGGCAAACGGTGCCGAGCTTCTCGGCTTCGATTCCGGCCGGATCGAGGTCGGCGCGAACGCCGATCTGGCAGTTCTCGACCTCGAATCGCCGCATCTCACACCGGCCCACGATCTGGTCTCACACCTGGCCTACGCCGCCCGCGGCTCGGACGTTCGTCACACCGTCGCCGACGGCCAGGTGCTCATGCGCGACCGGGAGGTGACTGTCTTCGATGAGGACAATGTCCGTGAGACGGCCGTCGACCACGCCGACGCGCTGGTCGACCGTGCGACCTGATCGTCGTCGCCCGGGTGACCATTCCGTCATTGAATACTCGAGTGAAGAGCAAGAATAGAACGTTGTAAAACTATTGTAAACAGTATAAACGATTCAGCGGGCGCTATTTCGATCGGCAAACACTCCCGAACGGAGTGAACGGCTCTCGGGGTATATCTTCCCGTAGTCCCGAGTGAGAGATGTGATGAATCAAAAGCTAACTGCCGTCGCCCTGGCCGCGCTGATGGTCGTCTCGGTGGCCGCTCCTGCGGTGGCTGCCGATGGCGGCCTCGCGGTCTCGGTGACACAGGCCGGTAACAACGCGGACGTGACGATTTCGGTGACTGACAACGGGACAGCCGTCTCGAACGCCACCGTCGACGTGAGCGTCGCGACGGACGACGCCGACGACGATCTCAACGAGACGGACGAGGAACTCAACGAGACAGAAGATGACCTGAACGAGACTGAGGAAGAGGAGACTGAGGAAGAAGAGACGGAGGAAGAGGAGACGGAAGAAGAGGAGACTGAGGAAGAAGAGAACGACACGTACGCGGGCGCTGGGACGTACACGACGGATGAAAACGGGACCGTCGCCCTTCCGGCTCCCGAGACCGAGGTGCCCGTCGAGGTCACGGCGACGGTCGGGAACCGGACTGCGACGACGACCGTCGCGCTCGAAGCGGCCGACGCCGGCGATGACGACGCGTTCGGCCAGCAAGTGAGTGCGTTCGTCCAGGAGATGCTCGCTGGTGGCGGCGCTGGCCCCGGCTTCGGACAGGCAGTCGCCGACTTCGTGACGGAGAACAACCCCGGCAACGATAACCGCCCCGACCACGCCGGGCCACCCGGCAACGCTGGTCCCCCCGCTGACGCCGGTCCCGGAATGAGCGAAGACGGCAACGAGACTGACGACGACCGACGCGGTCCGCCCGAACACGCCGGTCCGGACGGCAACGAGACTGACGACCGCGGTCCGTCCCAGGCTGGCGATCAGGAGCCGGATCGTGATCAGGACCGTGACGTGACCGACGCAGACGACGATGGCGCAGACGAGGAACGTGAAGAGGAGGAAGCTGACGAGGAAGACGTTGACGAGGAAGAAGAAGCCGACGAAGAGGACACTGATGCGGACGAAAACGACAACCGACGCGGCCCGCCCGCACACGCCGGTCCCGGACGATAACGCTGATATCGAATTACCGTCGTTGGCTGCTGAACCGCTGAGATCGGGATTTCCGGCTGTGATTGAGTTCGGGACCGCTGAGATTTGACTTTTGAGCGTCCGTTCGGTCGACGCTTCGGTAGCGTTTTCCCGCCGTGCCCCGATAGTCCGGGACATGAGTCAGCCGATTACCGAGCGGGTCGAGGATCCCGATGGAAAGCGAGAGTCGGGCCGCCGCAAGATCGACTGGGCGCGCGAGCACATGCCGATCGTGGCCGCCCTGCGCGAGGAGTTCGAGGCCGAACAACCCCTGGCGGGCGAGACGATCGGGATGGCAATGCACGTCGAGGCGACGACGGCCGTCCTGACCGAGGCGTTGGCCGCCGGCGGGGCCGAGGTCGCCATCACCGGGTGTAACCCGCTGTCGACCCACGACGACGTGAGCGTCGCTCTCGATGCCAACGACTCGATCACGTCCTACGCCGAGCGCGGCGTCGAGGACGAGGCCTACTACGGTGCGATCGACGCCGTCCTCTCCCACGAGCCGACGATCACCATCGACGACGGTGCCGATCTCGTGTTCCGCGTCCACGAGGAGTACCCCGAACTCATCGACTCCATCGTCGGGGGCTGTGAGGAGACGACCACCGGCGTCCACCGCCTGCGGTCGATGGACGACGACGACGCGCTGGAGTACCCGATGTTCGCCGTCAACGATACGCCGATGAAGCGGCTGTTCGACAACGTCCACGGGACGGGCGAGGCCAGTCTGGTCTCGATCGAACTCACGACGAACCTCTCGATCGCCGGCAAGACGGTCGTCGTCGGCGGGTTCGGCCAGTGTGGCAAGGGCGTCGCGATGAAGGCACGCGGGATGAACGCCGACGTGATCGTCACCGAAGTCGAACCGCGGGCGGCCCTGGAAGCCCACATGGAAGGCTTCCGCGTCATGCCGATGGTCGAGGCCGCAAGCGAGGGTGACATCTTCGTGACGACGACGGGCAACCGCGACGTCATCACGCGTGACGCCTTCGAGAACATGCAGGACGGCGCCGTCCTTTCGAACGCCGGGCACTTCGACGTCGAGATCGACCTCGAGACGCTCGAAGACATGGCCGAGAACACCTTCGAGGCCAGAGACGGCGTTCGCGGGTACGAACTCCCGGACGGTCGCCAACTGAACGTCCTCGCCGAGGGACGTCTGGTGAATCTGGCGTCGCCGGTCGCGGAGGGTCACCCTGTCGAGGTCATGGACCAGAGCTTCGCGATCCAGGCCGTTTCAGCCCGTGAAATGGTCGAGAACGGCGAGGAGTACGGGGCCGGCGTCCACAACGTCCCCGACGAACTTGACAGGGAAGTCGCCGAGATCAAACTCGACGCCGAGGGCGTCGAGATCGACGAGTTGTCGCCCGAACAGCGCGAGTACATGGACTCCTGGCAACACGGGACGTGAGTGACGACGGCTGCCCGGTAGCAACTCTGTATTACGGCTCTTCTGTGGTTCCCGTTTTCGCCCTGGATCCGCGTTGGACTGCGTCTCGGATTGGCCCCTGGAACATTCCAGACTGACAGTACCCGCCGACGCTTCCAGACCGTCAGCAACCCCCGCCATCGACAGACCGCCACCACGGTCGGGCGCTGCTGTGGGAACGTTCGCCCATCGCTGCCCGCGACTTTATATATCAGACTGCTCCCACTCGAATGCATGTCAACGGTGACAGATGCTCAGGGGAGGACACGGGAGCAACGGTCGAGTAAGATCGGGTTCGTCAGCGTCCTGACCGCCTTCTACGCGATCGTGACGTTGTTGAGTGGGGCGTTCGTGGTCGCTGCCCTGCTGTTCGGCGGTCGCTATCTCCTCTACGGCGTCCAGAATGTGTTGATCGTGATCGCACTCATGGCCTTTCTGTTCAGCGGTCTCTTCGCCGCCGTCGCCTACTGTCTCTGGAAACGAACCCCTCGAAGCCGCATGCTCGGATACGCTGTACACGTCCCGTCGTTGGTCGGGTCGATCCCGATCCTCCTCGTCGGTAACTTCTGGGTGGCGCCGTCCATGGTGCTGTCTGGCATGGCGATTTACTTCCTCTACGACGAGGGTGGCGCGTTCCAGTGACCGGGCGGACAACAAGGGCCGCGGTACGCGGTTCACGACGAGGATCGCCAGGGGTGAAACTGGCGGTCTGACGCCCGAAAAGCAGCGAATATTGGATTCTGCGAGGACGGAATCTATTGGCCGTCAAGAGTTACCTTCTTGGCCCTGCTGGTCGACCGGACAGTCACATGAGCGACCAGCGGGATCGAGCGATCCACGTCCTCTACGTCCAGGCCGATACCGAGGTCGCCGAGGAGACGAAAACGGCACTGGAGCGCGAGAGTGATCGGATCACGGTCCTGCCCGTTCCGACGCCACAGGCGGGGCTAGTTCAGCTCGATTCCGGCCGTTTCGACTGTGTTCTCAGTGACCACCACCTCTCGGGGATGGACGGGATCGAGTTGCTGACACTCGTCCGCGAGCGTCACGGAGATGTTCCGTTCGTATTGTATACCGATGCGGGGAGTGAGTCTGTCGCCAGTGAGGCCATCGCCGCCGGTGTCGACGACTATGTCATTCGACAGCCAGAGCAGTACGACCGGCTCGCCGACCGAATCGAAGAAGCAGTCCGGAACGCCGAAACGGATTCCCAACAGCCCGCGGATCTCCTCGAAGACAAGGCGAACCTCCTCGACCAGCTCTTCGAGCAACTCCCCGTTTCACTCTACGTGAAGGATACGGATGGGCGACACCTGTACATGAGTGACTACGACGTCGCTCCGGGGGCAGTCCTGGGAAAGACTGACCGGGAGATCTACGGCGACGACGAGTTCGCCCAGGAGGCTGCCCGAGACGACTGTCGGGTTATCGAGACGGGCGAACCGATCATCAACAAGGAGGAGTACAACGAGGACAACGGCGAGTGGACGCTCACCTCCAAAGTGCCGTGGTACGGCGAGGACGGCGAGATCAACGGACTCATCGGCGTTACCCGGTTCATCACCGAGAAAAAAGAGTACGAGCGGGAGATCGAACGAAAGAACGAACGCTTAGAGAAGTTCGCTTCGGTCATCTCTCATGACCTTCGCAACCCATTGACTGTCGCGGCCGGCAACGTCGACTTGCTTCGCCAGGAATCCGACGATAGCCGGCTGGAACGTATCGGGGCTGCACTCGACCGCATGGATGCACTGATCGCGGACATTCTCGAACTTGCCCGTCAGGGCCAGTCGGCGATCGATCCCCAACCCGTGTCCCTGGCGGCACTCGCCCGTGAAGCCTGGGAGACTGTCGAAACGAACGACGTCGAACTCGATATCGCTGGAGATCTCCGGTTCCATGGCGACCACCAGCGCGTGCTCGAACTCCTCGAGAACCTCATGCTCAACGCCTGTGAACACGCCGACCCGGAGACGATCACTGTTGGGCCGCTGGCGGATGCGACGGGGTTTTACGTCGCCGACGACGGATCGGGTATTCCCGAAGACATGTGTGGGGACATTTTCCGGCTCGGGTTCACCACTGGAGAGAACGGAACGGGCTTCGGACTGGCGATCGTCTCGGAGATCGCCGAGGGCCACGACTGGACGGTTACGGCCACCGAAAGTGAGTCCGGCGGCGCACGCTTCGAGATCACCGGCGTCGAGTCGTGCTAGCTGGTCGGTCGAACAGGGGGCTGTTAGCTGTCGGCGTCGCCCTGTCCGTCATACCACTCGGCGAAGGCGTCCAGGGCACGTCCGCGGTGGGAGTATTCGTTCTTCTCGTCGGGATCCATCTCGGCGAAGGTGCGGTCGTCGTACTCGAAGATCGGATCGTAGCCGAATCCGCCCTCGCCCCGGGGCGCGACGATCTGGCCGTCGACTCGCCCCTCAAAGATCGCAACCGGCGGGTCGCCGTCCCGGACGGTCGGGGCGGAACCGAACGCGGAGCCGTCGCAGTAGGCGATCAGCGACCGGAAGGCGGCGGCGTGATCGGCCTCGGGTTCCGTGAGCCGCCAGACGCGTTCGATCCCCAGCGTGTCCTCGACGTACGCGGAGTAGGGACCGGGAAAGCCATCGAGTGCGTCGACGAACAGCCCCGAGTCCTCGACCATCACGGCTTCGCCGACTTCGCGGTAGGCCTCACGTGCCCCGTGAGCGGCGATCGCTCCCAGGTCGTGGCTCTGGATCTCGGTGTAATCGTAGGTGAACTGCGTCACGTCGTCATCGAGAGCCGCCCGTGCCTCTCGAAGCTTCCCGTCGTTGCCGGTCACGAAACGGAGCATGGCCATGGTGAGGCCCCCGCTCAAAAAGGCGCGTCGGTCCGGGAGTGGCCCACGCCGTCACGCCGTTATTAGGCGTCCCGTGAGCCACGCCGCTGTCTGGCGTCCCGTCAGTTACTCCACCATCACTTCGACCGGCTCGCTGTCTTCGTCCTCGGCGTCGGTATCGACGTCGCCCTCCTCACCGGACTGTTGCTGGTAGAGCAGGAGGCCGGCGACGCCGAGGACGAGCCACGATCGCCAGTTCGCCAGATTGAGCGTATAGCCGACGCCGAAGGGCTTCTTCGTGAGCATGCCCTCTCCCGGCTGCCAGTACGCGGAGAGCAGTCGCTTCATGCTCGGCCGCTCGAAGTTGTACGGGATACCGAAGATCTCGCCCGTCTGTGGTTTTTCGGACATACCAGCCAGTACGACTGGATCCGTTAAGACGTTTGTCCCGGCGCGTGGTTGCTCGGATCGCGCTCGGCACCGTTCTTAAGACACTGGGTCGTCAATCCTTCCACATGCGACGTTTCCGGATCGGCAGCGCGTTCGGAATCCCGATACAGCTAGACCTGACTTTCCTGCTTGTCCTCCCGCTTTTCGCTTGGATCATCGGCTCACAGGTCGGACAGTCGGTCGAGTTGATGAATGACATCTGGGGGGCGGGCATTCCGGTCGGTCCGCTCGCCACCGGACAGCTCCCCTGGGTGCTCGGCGCCACGGCGGCGGTGGGGCTGTTCACCGGCGTCGTCCTCCACGAACTCGGCCACTCGGTGGTGGCGATGCGGTATGGCTTCCCCATCTCGTCGATCACGCTGTGGCTGTTCGGCGGGATCGCCCAGCTCGATGAGATGCCCGAGGACTGGAAACAAGAGCTGTTCATCGCGCTGGCCGGCCCGATCGTCAGTGTCGCGCTGGCCGGCCTCTCGTATGCGGGCTTTCTGCTCGTGCCGACGGGAGATGCCGTCGGGATCGCCTCCGTGAAATTCCTGCTCGGATACCTCGCGCTGATGAACCTCGCGCTGGCGATATTCAACATGCTACCCGGATTTCCGATGGACGGGGGCCGGGTCCTCCGGGCGCTGCTGGCCCGCAATCGCCCCTTCGCCCAGGCGACCCAGATCGCCGCCGAGGTCGGCAAGCTCTTTGCCCTCCTGCTTGGCCTGTTCGGCCTGTTCGGCGGGGGCGGACTGTTCCTGGTCGCGATCGCCTTCTTCATCTACATCGGCGCGTCCAGCGAGGCCCAGATGACGACGATGAAAGCCGCCTTCGAGGGCGTGTCCGTTCGGGACGTGATGACGCCGGCCGATCGCGTCCAGACCGTCGATCCCCAGCTGTCGGTCGCGGAGCTGATGGAGTTGATGTTCCGCGAGCGCCACACCGGGTTTCCCGTCGTCGATAGCGGACGGGTCCTGGGATTGGTCACCTTAGAGGACGCCCGTGCGGTCCGGGAGGTCGAACGGGATGCGTTCCGGACCGAGGAGGTGATGACGACGGATCTCCGGACGATCCATCCCGACGAGAACGCGATGACGGCCCTGACCAGGATGCAGGAGCACAACATCGGCCGCCTGATCGTCATGGAGGACGGGGAGTTCGTCGGGCTGCTTACCCGCTCCGATCTGATGACGGCACTCTCGATCATCAAGGAGAGCGGTCGCGACACCGCGATGAGCGGGCGAGCGCTCAACGGTGGCGTCCCGACGACAATGTCGCATGACGAACGGGCGGGTCAGGACGACCGCCGTTTCGAGGACTGAGACGGCCTAAGTCCGGACCTGAGCTGGCTCACACGGGGAGTGAGATGCTACTGGCCGGCTCACCGCGTCGCGCATCGCGAACGGTAAGTCGCGTCACCGTCCAGGTGATCGGGTCGATCGAGCGCTCGACGAGCCGGCTGATCCGCTCGTCATCGCCACCCCGGGCGATCGTCACGTGTGGGCTGTATTCGTCGCCTTCCAGCCCCTCGACCGGGGAGAACAGGTCGACGAGTCGCCCGTGAACCCGGCGGAGTTCGGGGCTCTCGACAGTAAGGTAAACAACCGGCGCGGGACCGTTTGTCGGATTAGCGAAATAATCGACCCCGGTCACCTGCGCTTCGAAGGGCGGTTGCCCGGTCAGGTATTCGCGCACCTGGGCCTGGATTCGCGGGACCGACCGATCTTGCCCGAGGCGCTTCAGCACCAGCGTGTGCTCGCCTCGCGTTCGCTCCTGGGCCCGTGGCACGTCGTGGGCCAGTTCACTCGCCAATCGGGCGACCGACGAGGGAACCGGGACGTTCAGGCTGTACACGTCTCTCCTGCAGGTTCGATGGGAAATAAGCGACTCGATCGATCAGATCCGGTCGAACAACCACAACACGATCAGGACGACGATAATCAGCCCCAGCAGCGGTCGGAAGGGGCCGAGGAGCCACGCCATCCACCCCAGTACTTCGCCGATGATCTCCAGGACGATCAGGACGACTACCAGCAGGAGGACAATCTTCAGCAGGTCTTCGACGTCGAGGCTCATGTAGCTCACTTCACACGCAACCCAAATAGGCGTTGTGGCGGATCGCTGGATCGGACGTCCCGGGGATTCCCTGGCCCGTGACCCACTCACACGCCGGCTCCAACCCGGAAGATATTAGTATCGCTTACCGGATATTCCGGGGTACATGACGCCGATCCGCCGGTCCGACGCGAGCGTGGCCGCGACCGGCGGGTCCGTCTTCCTTCTCCGACGCCGACGACCGGGCCGTTAGGCCCGAATACATTCACCTCAGACTGGTTTCGTCTCATTTCATTGCCGCCCACCGTCGGGTTCCGGGGCGGTCATCTCTCACCCGACAGTCACCACACCCATGACACAACAGGACGGAAACGGCACGGTCGCGCTCGCCTTCTCCGGCGGGCTCGACACCACAGTCTGCGTACCGCTGCTCAAGGAAGAATACGGCTACGACGACGTCATCGGCGTCACGGTCGACGTCGGCCAACCCGACTACGAGTTCGACGAGGCCGAGGGGACTGCCGAGGCCCTCGGCCTCGATCACTACGTCGTCGACGCCCGCGAGGCGTTCGCCGACCTCTGCCTGCAGGCCGTCGAGGCCAACGCCGACTACCAAGGCTACCCACTCGGGACCGCCCTCGCACGGCCGGTCATCGCCGAGGGGATCGCCGATGTCGCCAAAGAGCAAGGCTGTAGCGCGCTCGCTCACGGCTGTACCGGGAAGGGCAACGACCAGTTGCGCTTCGAGGCGGTCTGGCGCGACACTGACATGGACGTCATCGCACCGATCCGCGAACTCGGCCTGACTCGGGAGTGGGAGAACGAGTACGCCGAGGAGAAGGGCCTGCCCGTCGAGGGCGGGGCTGGCGGCCGGTACTCCATCGACACGAACCTCTGGAGTCGCTCGATCGAGGGCTCGGAACTCGAGGACCCCGCGACGATCCCCGAGGACGACATCTACCTCTGGACCGAGAATCCATCCGGCAAGGAGGCCGAACTCGTCGAGATCACCTTCGAGGACGGCACCGCTGTCGCTGTCGATGGCGAGGAACTGGGCTCGGTCGAGTTGATCGAGGAACTCAACGAACGCGCCGGTGCCCACGGGATCGGCCGCACGGACATGATGGAAGACCGGATGCTCGGCCTGAAGGTCCGGGAGAACTACGAGCATCCCGCCGCCACAGTACTGCTGACCGCTCACGAGGCCCTGGAAGGGCTCGTGCTCACCGCCGAGGAGCGCCAGTTCAAGACCACGATCGATCAGCGCTGGTCCGAGAAGGCCTACGAGGGACTGATCGACGCGCCGCTGATGAAGGACCTCGAAGGATTCATCGACGAAACGCAGACCCGCGTCACCGGGACGGTGACCGTCAAACTCGAAGGCGGCCACACCAGAGCCGTCTCGCGTGAATCCGACTACGCCGTCTACAGCGAGTCGGCGGCCTCGTTCAACGAGGAGGCCGTCACCGGCGGGATCACCCAGGACGACGCCACGGGCGTTGCAAAGTACCACGGGTTCCAGTCGCGCCTGGCCAAGCGCGTGACCGAATCGCTTGACGAGGAGTGAGCCATGAGCGAGGAACCCACGGCGAACGGCGACGAAGACGGCGGTGAGGACGGCAGCGAGGGCGTCGTCCGCCGGGACCGTTTCAGCGGCGGCCCAGCTCGGGGGTTCCTTTCGTCGCTTGCCGCCGACGAGCGCATCTTCGCCGCCGATCTCGCGGTCGATCGCGCCCACGTCGTGATGCTCGCCGAGCAGGGGATCGTCGAGGCCGATACCGCTGGCGAGATCCTGGCTGCCCTCGAGGTGATCGAGGATGCCGGCCACGACGCGCTGTCCGAGGGTGAGGACGTCCACGAGGCCATCGAGACGGCCGTCATCGAGCGCGTCGGTTTCGACGGTGGACGGATGCACACCGCCCGCTCGCGCAACGACGAGGTGGCGACGTGCATTCGCTATCGCCTCCGGGAGGACCTGCTGGATGCGATTGAGACGACTCTGGAGGCTCGCGGCGCGCTCATCGAGACCACCGAGGCCGAGCGAGAGACGGTGATGCCAGGATTCACCCATCTCCAGCCCGCCCAGCCGACGACCGTCGCCCACTGGGCGCTGTCCTACGAGCGCGCGCTGGCTCGCGAGACGGCCCGCCTGCTCGACGCGTACGATCGCACGAACCGCTCGCCGCTCGGTGCGGCGGCCTTTGCGGGCACACCCTTCGACATCGACCGCGAGCGGACGGCCGACCTGCTGGGCTTCGAGGGCACGATGGCCAACGCGATGGACGCCGTCTCCGCGCGGGATTTCCTCGTCGAATCGACGGCCGCGCTGGCGACGCTGGCGACGACGCTGTCGGGACTCGCGGAGGACGTCGTGATCTACGCGAAGTCGGGCTACGTGGAGGTGGACGACGCCTACGCCTCGACGTCCTCGATCATGCCCCAGAAGAAAAACCCCGACACGCTCGAACTCGTCCGCGCTCGCGCGGGCGATGCTTCGGCGGGCCTCAACGGCCTGCTGACGACGCTGAAAGGACTGCCACGGGCCTACAATCGCGACCTGCAGCGCGCCGGCGGCCACGCCTGGCGCGCGATCGACGGCGTCAGCGAGGCGACCGAGGTCGCCGCCGGCGCGGTCGCCACAGCCGAGTGGAACGACGACGCGCTGGCCGACGCAGCTGGCGAGGGTTTCTCGACCGCCACTGGCGTCGCCGACGCGCTGGCGATGGCCGGCGTCCCGTTTCGGACCGCCCACGAGGTCGTCGCGAGCGCGGCCGAAGCCGCCGGCGACGACGTGGACTTCGAGGCGCTGGACGCCGCCGCGCGCGACACTCTCGGTGAATCGCTGACAGCGTACGTCGACCGTGAGACGATCGAAGCCGCACTCGATCCCGCCGAGAGCGTCGCGAGTCGCGACTCGGCGGGAGGCCCAGCACCGGAAGCCGTCGCCGAGCAGATCGCGAGCGCACGGGATGACCACGCGGCCGACAGCGATACACTGGCCGAGCGCCGGACGGCGATCGACGACGCGGCCGCCGAGCTACAGGCGGAGGTGGAGACGTATGTCTGAGACGATTGCGACAGCGAATGGGATAACACGGAGCATACACGAGATGACCACGACACACTGCACTGAATCGCGCCACCTGCCCACTGTCGGCGGCGGGTTCCCAACAGCATCGAACGCGCTGGCCCCCGAATCAGGAGGTGTGGGCGCGTGAACGTCGGGATCCTCTACTCGCGCATCCGTCAGGACGAAAAACTCCTGCTCTCGGAGCTTCGCGAGCGCGACCACGAGGTGACGAAGATCGACGTGCGCAAGCAGCGCTTCGGCCTCGATTCACCGCCCGAGGCCTTCGAGGACGTCGACATCGTCCTCGATCGCTGTCTGGCGACAAGTCGAAGCCTCTACGCGACGGAGTTCCTCGACGCCTACGACGTGCCCGTCGTCAACAGCCACGAGACGGCCGAGACCTGCGCCGACAAGGTGACCAACAGCCTCGCGCTGCAGCAGGCCGGCGTCCCGACGCCGACGACGGAGGTCGCGTTCACCAAGGACACCGCCCTCGAAATCATCGAGGACTTCGGCTATCCGTGCGTGCTCAAGCCCGTCATCGGCTCCTGGGGTCGCCTGATGGCCAAGATCGATACCAAGGACGCCGCCGAGGCCATCCTCGAGCACAAGGCGACGCTGGGGCACTACGAGCACAAGGTCTTCTACGTCCAGGAGTTCGTCGAGAAACCGGGGCGAGACATTCGCGTGCTGGCGACCGACGGCCAGCCAGTCGGGGCGATGGTTCGCTCGTCGGATCACTGGCTGACCAACGCCGCGAAAGGCGCTGACACCGATGTCTTCGAACTCGACGACCGCGCCCGCGAACTCGTCGCCGAGGCCAGCGAGGCCGTCGGCGGCGGCTTGTTGGGTATCGACCTCATGGAAATAGGCGAAGACGAGGATGGGAATCCCACGGGCTACACCGTCCACGAGGTCAACCACACCGTCGAGTTCAAGGCACTGAACGACGCCGTCGAGACGGACGTGCCCGCCCAGGTCGTCGACTGGCTGGAGACGAAAGCGGAGGTGAACGAGTGATGGCCACGAGTGACGGCGACCTGACCGCTTCCGTCGTCGGCGCGAGCGGGTTCACCGGCGGCGAACTCCTGCGGTTGCTCGCCGGGCACCCCGACTTCGAGATCGCCCAGGCCACGAGTCGCTCGAAGGAAAACAAGACGATCGGGCACGTCCACCCGAACCTCCGCGAACTGGACCTCCGGTTCAGTTCGCCCGAGGACCTGGAGTCGGTGGATGTGCTGTTCGCGGCGACGCCCCACGGTGTCTCGATGGAACACATCGACGCCTTCCAGGACGCCGCCGAGACCGTCGTCGACCTCTCGGCGGACTTCCGGCTGGATTCGGAAGCGCAGTACGACGAGTGGTACGACGGCCACAGCCGGCCGGAGTTACTGGCCGACGCCGAGTATGCCCTGCCGGAACTCAATCGGGAGAACCTGGCCGGCGCGGATCTGATCGCTTCCGGCGGCTGTAACGCCACGGCGACGATTCTGGGGCTGCTCCCGCTGTTCGAGCACGACGTGCTTACCGGGGACGAGCAGATCGTCGTCGACGTGAAAGTGGGGTCCAGTGAGGGTGGGGCCGGCGGCGGCGAAGCCTCGAGCCATCCCGAGCGCTCGGGCGTCGTCCGTCCCTACGCGCCGACGGGTCATCGCCACGAGGCCGAGATCGAGCAGTTCCTCGGCGTCGACGTCTCGTTTACCGTCCACGCCGTCGAGATGATCCGCGGCGCGAGCGCCACTATCCACGCCTTCCCCGAGGAACCGGTCTCGAAGGGCGACCTCTGGGGGGCCTATCGCGGCTCGTACGAGGACGAGCCGTTCGTCCGGATGGTCGCCGGCGGCGGTGGCGTCTATCGCTACCCCGAACCGAAGGCCGTCGCGGGCTCGAACTACGCCGAGGTCGGCTTCGAGTTGGACCCCGGAAACAAGCGCCTGGTCGTCTTCTCGGCCATCGACAACATGATGAAGGGCTCGGCCGGCCAGGCCGTCCACGCCGCCAACATCGCGCTCGGGCTGGAAGAGACCGCCGGACTGGAGTTCGCGGGGATGCACCCGGTGGGATCGCCATGACGGTCGTCGTCAAGGTCGGCGGCGCTCGTGCGGTCGATCCCGAAGGGGCGCTGGCGGACGTGGCCCAGTTGGTTGCGGACGGCGAGGACATCGTGGTCGTCCACGGCGGCTCGACGAAAGTGGACGACACCCTCGAGCGCATGGGGATCGAGCCGGAGTACGTCGAGACGCCCTCCGGCGTCGTCGGGCGGTTCACCGACGAGGCGACCATGGAGGTCTTCGAGATGGCTTTCGGCCACCTCAACACGCAACTCGTCGCGGGCTTACAGAGCCAGGGCGTCGACGCGGTCGGGCTCAACGGCGTCGACGGGAAGCTCCTGGCCGGCCCTCGCAAGTCGGCGGTCCGCGTCGTGGAGGACGGCAAACGGAAGATCAAGCGCGGCGATCACTCGGGATCGATCAAGGACGTCAACGACGAGCTGCTATATACGTTGTTGGACGATGGATACACGCCGGTAGCTGGGCCGCCGATGGCCGGAAAAGATGACGACGAATGGTTGCCCGTCAACACCGACGCCGACCGCTCGGCGGCCGCCATCGCGGGGGCGCTCGACGCGACGCTCGTCCTGCTGACGGACGTTTCAGGGGGCTACGCGGACCCCGCCGATCCC
>ENA-ORCR01000101-ORCR01000101.1-marine-metagenome-genome-assembly--contig:-NODE-101-length-100764-cov-8.942406_pt1 | contig 100764 bp, 112 predicted proteins | sample MGYA00237782_ERZ508514 | MGnify/ENA primary metagenome ERZ508514 (study PRJEB26185, sample SAMN06268960) | marine metagenome | isolation source: Eden Landing Ponds, San Francisco, CA, USA | place...
GTCAGCCGCATCGACGAGATGGAGTTCAAGCGCACCTACCGCTACATCGTCCGCGAGCTGAACCTCGAAATCCAGCCCGCCGACCCCGTGCAGTACGTCGGGCGCTTCGCCTCGGAACTCGATCTCTCCGACGAGGCCGAGCAGCGCGCCCGAGAACTGCTCCGCACCGCGAAGGAGGAAGGCCTCCACAGCGGCAAGAGCCCCGTCGGGCTGGCGGCCGCGGCCGTCTACGCGGCGCCGCTGCTGTGCAACGAGGAGATTACGCAGTCGGCGGTCGCGGAGGTCACCGATATCTCCGAAGTCACCATCCGCAACCGCTACAAGGAGCTGCTCGAAGCGAAAGGCGTTACGACCGTTTGACGTCTTCGAGTTGTTTTGACCCGGACCGCGAGCGGCGTTCTAGCGGAAACGTCCCTGCCGATCCGCGAATCTGCCACTCTGCGGCCGATCTCCAATCGAAACGGTGGTTCTCGAACGATCGTCCCGTCGCAGTCGGGCTTATTCCAGACGAAACCTCGGTTACCCTGAATACTGCCTCTTCGACGGCTGTCGGTTTTCAATCGAAACGTCGGTCACCTGCCGCTCACAACTACCTACTATTTTATGTTTGAATCGCAACCGTTTGGCGTCGTCACGGCTGCGTGACCTGCGTTTTCGTCGGGAAGGAGGCTGAGAACTTCTGATTAGGATGTTCGGAACCGAAACTAACGGTGCGAGTCCGACTGGCGAGGGGCTCAGAACTAAGTGCAACATATGTCAGAATCTATCGTTGTTGTGCGGTGGGCTTTCGCCCTGCTCCGGATTCTACGTCAAAAAGTACCGTTACGTTTTCACTTTCGTCCGGCTGCGTAGGTTTAAGCGGTCCTCTCGACCTACATGTAGGTCCTATGGGGCACGAGCACGGTGCAGGGGCCGAGGACTGCTACGTATGCCGCCGACCGGCGGGGTTCAACCGCGCCATCGTCGACCCGCGCGAGGTGGTCGAGGTCGGCCGTATCTGCGTGAACTGCGAGCGCGACGAGCTCGACGACCGGTTCGACCCGATGTCGTCGACCGACGGGACGTGCGCGTACTGCCGGCGTGACGGCGAGTACGCGCTCCCGCGGTACGAGCCGGTCGCCGTCGAGACCGACGAGACGGTCGTTTCGATGGTGTCGACGTCGCTGGACGCGACGCCGATACGACTGTGCGAGCATCACTTGTACGAACTGCGCGGCGGCGCCGAGGAGGCCGCCGAGAGCGCCGTCGGCGAAGCGACGCTCGCGGGGTGACGGATGCGGCGTCACGCCGAGTGGATGACCCGGGCCGACGAGCGGATCCTCGAGTACCTCGCCGAGAACGAATCGGAACAGCCGAGCGAGATCCGCTACGGCCTCGCGGCGATCAACGACGCGATGGCCTACCCGCAGTCGTACGTCGACGGTCGGCTCGACAGGCTCGCGGGAGCCGGACTGGTCGCCGAGCGCGAGGACGGCTGGGCGTACGAACTGACGAACAGAGGCTCGTTCTTTCTCCGGGGCGAGTTCGACGCCAGCGTGCTGTCGCCGGACGCCGCGGAACTCCGTTCTGCGAGCCCTGACTCGCAGGCTCGTCAGGACGCTGGAGAGCAAAGCTCTCCAAGCCCTGCTTCGCAGGCTCAGCAGGACGCCGACGACGCCTCGGCGTCCGACGATCGCCGGCGGATCGACTGATCAGTCGGCCTCGTACTCCAGCCAGACGTACCGCGTCGCGACCGATCGGTACGGACGCCACGCCTCGGCGATCGATCGCATCTCGTCGCGGCCCATCGTCGCGTCGCCCGCTCCGTAGAGCTGATCGATGCCGCGCCGAACCGCCAGGTCGCCCAGCGGAAGGACGTCCTCACGCCCGAGCGCGAAGATGAGATACATCCGGGCGGTCCACTCGCCGACGCCGCGGATTTCGGTCAGCAAGTCGATCACTTCGGCGTCCTCGCGCTCGCCGAGGGCGTCCCGCGTGAGGTCCCGCTCTCGAAACGCCCGCGCGCAGTTCCCGACGTACTCGATCTTGGAGTTGCTCAGCCCGGCCTCGCGCAGCGCAGCCTCGTCGGCGGCCAGCACGGCGTCGGGCGTGATCGGCTCGCCGATGAGTTCGAACGCGCGTTCGCGGACGGCGCGAGCCGACGCCGTCGACAGCTGCTGGTTGACGATCGAGACGATCAGGCGCCGGAACTCGCTGTCGGCCGGCGCGAGGTCGACCGGGCCGTGGCGGTCGATCAGCTCGGCCATCACGGCGTCGTCGCGGAGAACGGATTCGGCGTCGTTGAAGACTGCTCGCTCAGACACGCACGACAGTTAGAGCGGACGGCAAAGGGCGTTACGCTGGCGATACCGGTGGTGGACGGCCCGGTTAGAATCCTTTCCCGAGCAGCTCCCGGGCGATGATGTTCTTCTGGATCTCGGTGGTCCCCTCGTAGATCTGGGTGATCTTGGCGTCCCGGTAGAGCCGCTCGACGTCGAAGTCGTTGACGTAGCCGGCGCCGCCGTGGATCTGGACCGCTTCGTCGGCGACGTCGACCGCCACGTTCGAGGCGTACTCCTTGGCCATCGAGGCCAGCGCGGTGAGCTGGTCGTCCTCGTTCTCGACGCTCCAGGCCGACTTGTAGGTGAGCTGGCGGGCGGCCTCGGTCTTCGTGTGCATCTCCGCGAGCTTGTGCTGGATCGCCTGGAACTCGCTGATCGACTGGCCGAACTGCTCGCGGTCCTGGGCGTACTCCAGGGCACGCTCGCAGGCGCCCTTGGCGATGCCGACGCCCTGGGCGGCGACCATCGTGCGCGTCTCGTCGAAGAAGTTCATCAGCTGGAGGAACCCCGCGCCGCGCGTGCCGATCAGGTTCTCCTCGGGAACGCGCACGTCGTCGAAGATCAGCTCGGCGGTGTCGGATGCACGGATGCCGAGTTTCCCGGTGATCTTGTCGGCTTCGAAGCCATCTCTGTCCGACTCGACGAGAATCTGGGAGAAGCCCGAGTAGCGGTCGTCGACGTCGTCGGTCTTGCACATCACGACGTAGTAGTCGCCGACCGACCCGTTGGTGATCCACATCTTGTTGCCGTTGATCACCCACTCGTCGCCGTCCTTGTCGGCCTCGGTGGAGACGCTCGAAACGTCCGAGCCGGTGTCCGGTTCGCTGATCGCCGCGCCCATGATCGCCTCGCCGTTCGCGATCGGTTCGAGGAAGCGTTCCTTCTGATCCTCGGTGCCGTACTCCATGAGCGAGTCGGCGCCGAAGGCGGCGCTCGTGATACAGAGGCCGATCCCGGGATCGACGGCGAACAGCTCCTCCGTGATCAGCGACATCTCGAGGGGCGTGTAGCCCGCGCCGCCGTACTCGACGGGGATGTGCGCGCCAGTCAGCCCCATCTTCGCCGCCTCGTCCATCACGTCGTGGGGAAACTTCTCGTCGACGTCGTGCTCGGTCGCGACGGGTTCGATCTCGTTCTCCGCGAACCGGCGGACCTCGTCGCGGATCGCTCGCTGCTCCTCTGATAGTCCGAAGTCCATGCCACACAATTCCATACTGAACGATAAATATCTTTGTAACCCGATGTAAACCGAAACTGAGTTTCAAAGCAGACCGAGGGAAACGTTAAAACGGCTCCCTGTTGAGTGTGCACGCATGGAGTTGGACGATATCAACACTGTAGCAGTTCTCGGTGCGGGGAACATGGGCCACGGCATCGCGGAAGTCGCCGCGCTGGCGGGCTACGACGTCAACATGCGGGACATCAAAGATGAGTTCGTACAGAACGGGTACGAGCAGATCGAGTGGAGCCTGAACAAACTCGAGGAGAAAGACCAGATCGGCGAGGGCGAAGCCGAGGAGACGCTCGGCCGCGTGACGCCGCTGGTCGACGTCGGCGAGGCAGTCAGCGACGCCGATGTCGTGATCGAGGCCGTCCCCGAGAAGATGGATATCAAGAAAGATGTCTACGCGGAGGTCGAGGAGCACGCCGCCGACGAGGCGATCTTCGCGACCAACACCTCCTCGCTGTCGATCACCGAGCTCTCGGAGGTCACCGACCGGAAAGAGACGTTCTGCGGGATGCACTTTTTCAACCCGCCGGTGCGGATGCAGCTCGTCGAGGTCATCTCCGGCGCTCACACCGACGAGGAAACCCTGAATGTGATCGAGGAGCTCGCCGAGGACTTCGGCAAGACGCCGGTGCGCGTCCACAAGGACTCGCCCGGTTTCATCGTCAACCGCATCCTCGTCCCGCTGATGAACGAGGCGTGCTGGCTCGTCCACGAGGGCGAGGCTACCGTCGCGGAGGTCGACAGCACCACGAAGTACGACATGGGCCTGCCGATGGGGAGCTTCGAGCTGGGCGACCAGGTCGGCAACGACGTGAGCTACCACGTGCTGGAGTACATGCACGAGGAGCTCGGCGACGCCTACGAGCCCTGTCCGCTCCTCGAGGAGAAAGTCGAGAACGACGAACTCGGCAAGAAGACCGGCAAGGGGTTCTACGACTACGAGGACGGCGACGGCGCCGACGTCCCGACCGACGAGGGCAGCGAGTTCGTCGCCGATCGGCTGACCGCGGTTATGGCCAACGAGGCCGCTCACCTGATCGGCGGTGACGTCGCCGGGCCCGACGCCATCGACGAGGCCGTCCAGCTCGGCGCCGGCTTCCCCGACGGTCCAGCCAAGCTCGCCGACGACGCCGGGCTCGACCACCTGCTGGAAGTGCTCGAATCGGCCCACGAGGAGACGGGCGCCGCGCGTTACGAGCCCGCGGACTACCTCGCCGACGCCGCCGAGCAAGGCGGCTTCCACGGCGGCGGCGACGCCGACGGCGGCGCGCGCTACGACTTCGACACGATCCGCGTCGAGAAGCCCGGCGAGATGGTCGGCAAACTCGTGCTCGATCGTCCCCACCGGATGAACACGATCAGCGGCGAGTTGCTCGACGAACTCGGCGAGGCGATCGACCTGCTCGAGGACGACGAGGACGTCCGGTCGATCCTGCTGGTCGGCGAGGGCGAGAAGGCGTTCTCCGCCGGTGCGGACGTCCAGAGCATGGCCAGCGGTGCCGACCCGATCCAGGCGGTCGAGCTCTCCCGGAATGGTCAACAGACCTTCGGTAAGCTTCAGGAGTGTGACCTCCCGGTCGTCGCCGGCATCGACGGGTTCTGCCTCGGCGGCGGGATGGAGATGGCGACCTGCGCCGACATGCGGGTCGCCTCCGAGCGATCCGAGCTGGGACAGCCCGAGCACAACCTCGGCCTGCTGCCCGGCTGGGGCGGCACCCAGCGGCTCCAGCGCATCGTCGGCGAGGGCCGCGCCAAGGAGATCATCTTCACCGCCGACCGGTTCGACCCCGAGACGATGGCCGACTACGGCTTCGTCAACGAGGTCGTCGCTAACGACGAGCTACAGGATCGGGCGTTCGAGCTGGCCGCCGACCTCGCGGCCGGACCGCCGATCGCCCAGCGCTACACCAAGCGCGCCATGGAGAAAGGCTGGGAGAACGCCGACGCCGGACTCGAGATCGAGGCCCAGGCGTTCGGCCAGCTGATGCAGACCGACGACCTGATGGAGGGGATCACGGCCTTCATGGGCGACCGCGACCCCGAGTTCGAGGGCGAATAGGCGGCCGACGGCCGCGGATCGATCGCCACGATCCGGAGGTTCTTTGACCCGCGCTCGGAAATTCGGCGTCGATGAGCGCGAACGCGCCGGTAACTGCGAGCGACTTCTGGAATTCGTTGCGGGGCGTCGGACGCCTCGTGTACGACGAGATCATACCGATCTCGATCATCAGCCTCGCCGCGACCGTGTTCGCGGTGCCCCTGCTGACGATCGGCCCGATCTGTATCGCCGCCGTCGCGACGATGACCGAGATCGCGGAGCGTCGCGGCTCGGCGAGACCGCGCTCCGAACGCCAGCGCGCGCGAGCGTTTCCGGCCGCTATTCGACGGTATTTCCGGGCCGGTCTCCCGTTCTCCCTGCTGATCTGCTTTACGCTGCTGAACCTCGTCACGTACGTCCTCCTCGCCACGGCGAACGACTCGGTGGTGTTCTGGCTCGGGGCCGCACTGGCGCTGTACACGCTGATCGCGCTCGTCGCGCTAACGTTCCGCGCGGGCAGTCTGCTCGTCCGCGCCGAGGATCCGCCGGGGACGCGGGCTCTCGTCTCCGAGAGCGTCGACGTCTGGCTCCGCAGTCCGTGGTACTCGCTGCTCCACCTCCTCGTGGCGGGCCTCGTGTTCGTCGGCACGCTGCTCGTGACGCCGGCCGCGATGTTGCTGCTGGCCGGAACGCTCGCGACGCTGGAAGTCGTCGTCTTCGCGGATCTTGCGGAGGGCGGATCGAAAAAATTCTTCGAGCAGTCGGACGAGTAATGTATTCCTTCATATACGACTCGGCCTTCACACAGCCGCGGCATTTATCACGGATTACTACCATCGCCCTAAAGAGAGCGTAGTTCGACCGACGCCCGGAACTATACAGACTATGTCCGATCAACCCGTGGAAATACTCGTCGTAGACGACGAATCGAGGCTGGCAGATCTCTTCGCGGCCTGGCTGACGAGCGACTGGTCCGTCGAAACCGCCTACGACGGGGAGAGTGCCCTACAGCAGATACAAGAGTCCGTCGAGATCGTCCTCCTCGACCGCCGGATGCCCGGTCTTTCGGGTGACGAAGTCCTCTCGGAGATCCGGGACCGCGGCTACGACTGCCGCGTCGTCATGGTCACGGCGGTCGATCCCGACTTCGATATCATCGAGATGGGGTTCGACGACTACCTCGTCAAGCCCGTCTCGAAGGACGAACTACTGGAGGTCGTCGAGCGCGTCCAAACTCGGTCCGCCTACGAAGCCGACATCCAGCGCTACTACTCGCTCGTCTCGAAGAAGTCGCTGCTCGAAGCCGAGAAGTCGGACCGCGAACTCGAGGACAGCGACGAATACTCGGAACTCTGTGAACGGGTCGACTCGCTGCGCGGTCAGGTCGACGACACGGTGTCCGGGCTCTCCGATCACGACGACTTCGTCGGCGCGTTTCAGGATCTTCCCGGCGAGCAGTAATTTCAGCGTCGGCAAGCGTTCTTCTTTCGACGTTTTCTCCCCGACCTGCCCGAATTGACTCTCTCGGGATCGACGGCGGTTTTGCCTATCTCGGGCCGTCACGCTTTGTTAAGTCCGTGTGACTCGCGTCTGTAGCCCTGACTGCGCCCAGATAATTCCGCACCTTTATAACCGAAGGCATGATAATTGCTTCTCCAAGAAAATGAAATTTGCGAGGGTGCTACTACTCGTGCTCGTCGCTACCGGCTCGCTGACGACGGCTACGTTCGCGAACCCGTCCTCGACGGTCGACCGTGACGACGCTCCGTTCGCCGAGGCTGGTCTCGACCAGGAGTCGACTGTCGGCGACCGTGTGCTCCTCGACGGCGGGGGCTCCCGTGCGGCGTCGGGTGACATCGTCGAGTACAACTGGCGTATCACGGGGCCGAACGGGACGACCGTTCGACCGTCGTGTCGAACGTGCGTTCGGACAGCGTTCGTTCCGGATCGCCCCGGCCGATACACGGTCACGCTGACCGTCACCGATGCGGACGGACGGAGTGACACCGACACCATGTACGTCCGGGCCGGCACAGCCGACGTTCCGGACGTCTCCATCTCTGGACCGCGGCGGATCGCCAGCGATCGACCTGCCGAATTCACAGCTACGGTCCGTCCGGGTGATGCCGAACTGACTCGTATCGTCTGGACTGTCGGCGGAACTCCGGTCGAGAACGCGACGATTGACGGGAGTCGTACCGCATCGCTGGAACGTACCTTCACCAGCGCTGGCACCGTTCGGGTGAATGCGACCATCCACGACGGTGCAGGACGCGAGCGGACTGCGTCTCGCACTGTCGAAGTGGTGACTCCCACCTATTCGAGATCGACTACCTCCGCTCCATCGCTTTCAGTTCGAGGTCCTCGAATGCTGACGGGCGAGGGTCCCTTCGAGGGAACCTACAGTCTCGAAGGATCCGACGCGGACGAGGTGGAATCCGTGGCCTGGCGCGACGGTAGTGGTGAACTCGGATCCGGCGCCGATCTAGAGGTGGAGTGGGAACCGGGAACCCACGAACTGACCGCGTTCGCCGACGTCGACGATGATACGTACAGCACGTCGTTCGAGAACGGGACGAGCGTCGTCGTCGATCCCCGTCCCAACGTGTCGCTGACGACGTCCCAGAGCGACGATACGCTCTCCGGAACGGTAGAGGCCACCGACGAGTTCGGGAATCTCGACTCGGTGCAGCTGTTCGTCGACGACGAGCGGGTTCGAGAGTGGCCGTCAGCGGACGGTACGGTGTTTGAGACCTCGTTCTCGGTTGCGTTAGATAGCGACCAGAACTCGAATCGCGTTCGTGTCGTCGTAACTGATGACCGCGGGCAGTCCGCTGCCGACGCTAACCGAGTGGGAGAGCCGGAACTCGTGCGCTCCGGTTTCGTGAACGGGCCGGTGGACTCGTATCACGAGCGCTTGGATTCTGAGCGGTACACGGCCATTCACGAGACTGTGATCGATTTGAACGGCGTGGATCCAAGCGTGGTTTCGCCAGAGATTGTTCCTTCTGGAGATGATCCTGAGCTTCAAAAAGTCAAAGCTGATGAGCGAAAATATGACACTAAAACAGATTTACTAACGATAACTTCACACTGGGCTGGAAAAGCACCCGAAAAATATAAGATATCTATGAGATCTGCTGTTCTAGGTGATAGTAGAGGTGAATTCAGGGTTACAAAGAGTGATCCTGAGCCCCGAATCGAAGTGATTGACGAAGGGGAAGATTCCGAAAACAAAGGACATCGCCTTCTCATTGACGTGAGTGACTCTTTTGATCCGGACGGCGGATCACTGCACTTCCAGGCCCAAGACCGGGATCGGAGACCTGAGAATCCTAACCTAATTGGTCTCGAATTTAGCGATACGCCTGGACTAGTGATATCGGACGGGGATGGTAACTCAGTTGACCTCTCTTCTGAGCTGTACGATTACTGGAGTCCTGAATTCAAGAAAGTCGAAGAGGTCTCTGAAGGGCCGTACAAACCGGACGATACGGTCCGGTTCAAAGTCAAAACCGAGACGTTCCATCTTGCAGATCGGGACTACGATCCGTCGCTGGATTTACGATTGGAAGAGGCCAGTGGAGAGGTGACTGAGTGGAGACGAGTTTCTCACGATGCGGATGCCGGCCCCGATCCGAATCTCCACGAGATTAGACATCCCCAGTATGTAGGTATTGTCGAGGTTGACGCCCGATCCTATCTTAACCCTGAGGCTTCCTCTCTCGTGATCGCTAACGTTGAGGGGACTAGCTGGGAACGGCTTCCAACGGTGGATGTCTTCGAAGAGGATCGACTTGAGCGAAATAACGCCTCGATTGTGTCTGTCAAATACACTCAAAAGGAAAGAGTTGAGAGAACCGTAACGTCGCGAGGGGAACGATTTCGGCACGAGGCGAAAGGTTATCACGTCGAGGATAGCTCAAAGACTCTCGAAACGATTACGATTGAGAAGCGGCGATCGGAACCTCCAGAAGTGATGGATACCCGAACTTTCCCGTCCAAAACAGCAAGGCGACTGTTCCTCTTCACTCATCGCAATTGGTCATCAGGTGGCACCACGGTAGAAACACGGGACACAGAGACCACCAGATGGTTGGATACTCCACGGGCTGCCGGCAGGTATACCGGGAAAAAGAGAGTTAAGAGAATATGTTCGGGTTCTGGCGCGTTCATGCGAGCCGGTCGGTGTGCGCCACTCGAATCCACAAAGACAGTAACGCAACATTTACATATATTCCATGAAGAAAAGGATAAAACAATGTATGTGGCTGAGAAGATGAGGCCTCGAACATACTGGGAACCCATTGGAACCGTCACAACGCCTAAGGAAGCTTCCACTTGGTCCGAACAGCCTGGCATTAGGGCTGGTTCACGGACGTATTCCAAAGAATGGAAAATGGTGAAAATAACCGACAATACGATCGTATCAAATTCATATAATGATGCGTCGGATGTCGTCAGAACATCCGCTACCGTAGAATACGACCGTCAATATTCATTGCGCGGAGGAGCATATGACAAGTCTACTCCTCACGAGAAAACGGTGACTGTTGATAGAATGAGTGGGACCATATCGTTTGAAGGATTCAAGTCCCGAAGAGACATAATCAAATCTGTTGAATCAGGAGCACGGATTTCTAGATCTACCTGCTCTATAGATGGTAGCATAGGGTGTTAACGAATATGAGTAAAATAACATATATGGTTGCGTCATTTCTTATTCTAACATGCGCGTTCACGAGCTGTATTCCTACTGGAGAGGCCTCAACTAATCTATTAGAAGATACCGAAATAGTGGATTCTAGTCAAGACACGGGTCACGGATATAATATTAATGCTACTATATATTCTAACCACAGTGCATATGTAGAATACAAAAGGGTAGGTAAACCTATGTTTAGACCCTCTGTTTCCTTTGTTATAGACGGATATCATGAAAATCGTGAAGGTCCAAAGTTGGACAAGAGTGGGCATTGGTCCACCATGGTAGATCTATCTATGATATATAATGTTTCTAAAGATTCCCATAATGTAGAGATATATACCCTTGGGGGAAATCTGAATCAAACTCTTGAGAGAAAATACAACCTCGAAGATCCAGATATACCTGCCACCAGGATTCAGGACGTCGAAGTCGTTGAGACGACGTACAATGGCGAGCCTACTGCAGCGGTCGACGTGGTCTTCGAAAATCCGTCTCCCCGAGCATATGGCGGGTACGTCTACGCTCATACCCTCCAAACGATTTCAGCGCGAGACGTGGCATTAGTACCAGTTAACGAAAACACCACAGTCTCTCGCATCCATCTTCGCGAAGGCCCCGACGAAGAAGTCGAGGGCGAACTCCGCATGACGACGGCCCGGCTCGACGAAGACAAAGGACTCAGAGATCAGGTCTGGTTCCGCGGTACCGCCGATGGCGAGACGGAATGGCAGCGCGAACCGTACGAACCCGTCGGCTACCGGAACAGCGAGGACCCATACAGGTACGACAACGATCAGGGGTTCCTCGAATCAAAGGGTCTCTCACCAAAACACGCAGTAGCCGGAGCCGTCCTCGGGATCGGATTCCTGATCTTCCTGTTCCGCGGCCGCAGCAAGTGGTGACCGGTCACTCCTCCCGTTCGCCCCCGATCGCCGCCTCGGACATACCGTACAGCAGGTAGTACGCCAGCACGCCGGAGAACATGAACAGGTAGTACGCCCACTGCGGGCCGTCGACAACGTCGAACAGGATCGAGACGATCGTCACCCAGGCGACGGCGAAGGCGAGGTCGGTCAGCACCTCCCAGCGATTCTCGCCGAAGTACTCCGCGATTCGATCGAGCTGGCTCATCGGCCACTCTCCGATCCTACGATCGATGACGCCGCTGTTCGATCGACGCACGCCTCGCCACCGCGGTAGATATGACGGGAGCTTAGGATATGCATGGCTAGCTCTGACAGGGCGTACGCAGAACGGGTTCAAAAAGCTGCGGCACGGGAGTCCGCCCTGCGAACAGAAGGTGTATGACTGCGGCGTCCCGACGTTCGGGTATGCGCCGTCGGGACGCGCTGAAAGCGGGCGCCGCAATCGGCGGACTAGCTATCGCCGGCTGTATCGACGCCTTCGAGACGGAGTCGGTCTGGCGAAACGCTCCGCTAGTAGAGAATCGCCCCGACGCGGTGTACCTGCCGGCGGGGCGCGAGGAGATGGGAACGTACGGCACTGCGCGCGCGGGCAGGTACGCGGTAGCGTTGCAGTACACGTTTCCCCACCGCTTCTGGACCGTTTCGGGGTCTTCGACTAACAGGGTCGAGGTCGGCGAAGACGATTCGCTGCATCTCATGGTGACCGTCTGGGACGCCGAAACCGGAGTCGTGCTACCTGTCGAACCGAAATTAGCACTCCGCCACGACGGCTCGATCGCCGCTTCGCGGACGCTCTGGACGATGCTCTCGCAGCGAATGGGGTTCCACTACGGCGACAACCTCCAACTCGGTACTGAGGGGACTTACGTAGCCGAGATCAGGCTGCCCCCGGTCGGCGCCGACCCCGTCGGCAACCTGACTGGGCAGTTCCAGTCGGCCGAGACGGTCGAGATCGAGTTCGAGTACGACACCGACGACGTCTACGACCTCGAGTACGATCAGATCGACGAGTCGCGACGGGGTGCTCGCGACGCCGTCCCGCTTATGCAACACGGGGGCGGTACTGCCGACGGAGCTGCCGACGCCGTCGCGGAGCCGATGCCCACGGTCCCGGCGTCCGAGAACCTCCCCGGTGAGGTACTCGGCACGGCCACGAGCGGTGACGCCGCGTTCGCCGCGGCGCTCGTGCCCGCCGGATCGCGACTCGCCGGCGAGCCGTACCTGCTCGTCTCGCCGCGAACGCCGTACAACCGGATCCCGCTCCCGCTGATGGGGCTGTCGGCGACGGTGACGCGGAGTGGTGGCGACGAACCGGTGTTCGACGGGACGCTGTCCTCGTCGGTCGACGGGCGAGTCGGGATCCACTACGGAGCCACTGTCGGGGACCTGCGGCAAGGCGATTCCGTGACGATCTCGGTCGACACGCCGCCCCAGGCGTCGCGCCACGACGGCTACGAGAAAGCGTTCTTCGAGATGCCGCCGGTGGAGTTCACTGTCGGCGAGTGATCGAGCGGCATCGAGAACACCAGATGACAGAGTGGCGTAGCAATCAACTGCGTCACACAGGCATCCTGTTCGCGAGGGAAAGCTGCTGGTAACGTCGGATTTATAGCTCCCCCCGGTGCCGCACCCGACATCGGGAAACCGCTTAAGCTCACCCTCGCTCGGGGTACGGTCGGGTTGCGAACGATGCGCCGCGAGACAACGCCGCCTTTGCTCGGATACTTCTGTAATTACAATCCGTGGTCACGTTCGTACTCTCTCCCGACGCATGAAGGTCACCTACCTGCAGTCGGCCGCGATACTGGTCGAGGACGAGGAGCGGTCGGTGCTGTGTGACCCCTGGTTGCTCGACGGGGCGTACTACGGCTCGTGGTGTCATTACCCGCCGCCGGACTACGAGCCGGCGGACTTCCACGACGTCGATTACATCTACATCTCCCACGTCCACCCGGACCATTTCCACCCCGAGTCGATGCGCCAACTCGACACCGACACCCCGGTCGTCATCCACGACTACCGCTGGGATTATCTCAAGGACGCCGTCGAGGAGCTCGGCTTCGAGGTGATCGAGTTGCCCCACGGCGAGCCGTTCGACCTCGGCGGCGACTGGCATATCAACGTGTTCGCTGCCGACGGCTGCGACCCGGAGGCTTGCGGCAATTTCTTCGGCTGCACCTGGTACGACGACGAAGCCGAGACACCGGGCTCGACCCAGGTCGACTCGATGGCGGTGATCGACAACGGCGAGCACACGCTGGTCAACACCAACGACTGTCCCTTCGAGATGGCCAAGCCGACCTTCGAGAAGATCCGGGCGGCCTACGGCGACGTCGATGTGCTCTGTCACCAGTACAGCGCCGCGCAGTTCTACCCGCAGGCGATGATCGACTACACCCACGAGGAAAAGAAGGAGGCCGCCCGCGAGGTGATCCTGGAGAAACACCAGCTCGCCGAGCGGTTCGTCGACCTGTTCGAGCCCGACTACTACATGCCGTTCGCCGGCGAGTACGTGCTCGCCGGATCGCTCGCTCATCTCAACGAGTACACTGCCAATCCGCCGCGCGCGGAGGCGTACGACTACTTCACGAGCAACATCGATCCCGACGACCACCAGTGCGTGTTCCTCAACACCGGCGAGTACCTCGACGTCGCGGACGGCAGCGTCTCGCAACCGTTCCAGCCGCCGGACCCCGAGCAGAAAGAGGAGTACATCCGGGAGGTGCTCGCCGAGCGGGAGTTCACCTACGAGAGCGATCCGACGCCGTCCCTCCAGGAACTCCAGTCCTACGTCCCGGAGGCCTACGAGAGTCTGGAGGACAAGCGCGCCACGATCGGGTTCGAGTCGTCGACGCGAGTGCTGATCCCGCTGGTCGACGACATCACTCTCGAGATCACTCTCGACGGCGACGGGTTCCGCTATCACGCCGACCGCGACGTCGACCTCGACGAGTACGATCGGTACGTGAAGATGGTGCTGGATCCGCGCCTTCTGCGCCGGATCTTCGAGGGGCCACACGAGGCGTACTGGGCCGACGCCAAGATCGGCTCGCACATCGGCATCAGGAAGGATCCCGATATCTACGAGCGTGGACTGTACAACTGCATGAGCGCGTTCCACTCGTAGGTCGTCCCCGCCGGATCCCCAACTCGCCGCTCTTGCCGTCTCCCCGCCGCTCGCGGCCCCGAGCGACTTGCAAAGCGTTTTACACGGTCGCCGTCAAACGCCGATACTAATGACTACCGACGAGGCGAACGACGGGGACGGGCGACGATCGCCCCCCGTCGTCTACGATCTCGATGCGGACTGTACGCCCGACGACGTCGAGGAGGGGGTTCCCTACCTCGGCACGGTCAACGGCGTCGTCGACTACGGCGTGTTCGTCGATCTTTCGGACTCGGTCTCCGGACTCGTCCACGAGTCCAACCTCAGCGGCGAGTACGGCGTCGGCGACGAGTTCGTCGTCGAACTCGACGAGGTGCGAGCCAACGGCGACATCGCGTTCCGGGAGGTCGCGATCGACGAGTACGACGTCGAGAGCGTCGATCACGACTACGATCTCGGCGACGTCTCCTCGCTGACCGAGATCCTCGGCGAGACGGTCCACATCGAGGGCCAGGTCGTCCAGATCAAGCAGACCGGCGGCCCGACGCTGTTCCACGTCCGCGACGAGACCGGCGTCGTCCCCTGCGCGATCTTCGAGGAGGCCGGCGTCCGGGCACGTCCCGGCGTCGATGTCGACGACTACGTCCGCGTCACCGGCGAGCCCGAGCGCCGCGAGGACGCGGTCCAGATCGAGGCGGACTCGCTGACCGTCCTCGAGGGAGAGGACGCCGAGGCGGTCGCCGAGCGCCTCGACGCCGCGATCGAGGAGCGCGCCGCGCCGCGTGACGTCGACCCTCTCGTCGAGTGGCCCGCCTTCGAGAAGCTTCGGGGCGATCTGGAGTCGGTCGCGCGCCTGCTCCGTCGGACGGTGCTGGAGGGACGCCCGATCCGCATCCGGCACCACGCCGACGGCGACGGGATGTGCGCGAGCGTCCCGGTCGAGCTCGCGCTCGAGCGGTTCATCGACGAGGTCCACGAGGATCCCGACGCGAAACGGCACCTGTTCAAGCGCCTGCCGAGCAAGGCGCCGTTCTACGAGATGGAAGACGCCACGCGCGACCTCAACTTCGCGCTGGAGGACCGCGAGCGCCACGGCCAGAAGCTCCCGCTCCTCCTGATGCTGGACAACGGCAGCACCGAGGAGGACACGCCGGCCTACGAGACGCTGCGTCACTACGACATCCCGATCGTCGTCGTCGACCACCACCACCCCGACCCCGAGGCGGTCGAGTCGCTGCTGACCGAGCACGTCAATCCCTACCTCTACGACGAGGACTACCGGATCACGACGGGCATGATGTGCGTCGAACTCGCGCGCATGATCTACCCCGGCATGACCGACGAGCTCCGCCACGTCCCGGCGGTCGCCGGCATCTCGGACCGCTCGGAGGCCGAGGCGATGGAGGACTACCTCGAACTCGCCCACGAGGAGGGGTACGACGAGCAGGACCTCAAGGACGTCGGTGAGGCGCTGGATTACGCGGCCCACTGGCTTCGCTACAACTCCGGTCAGCACCTCATCAACGACGTGCTCGACGTCGGCGACGACGCCGACGAGGATCGTCACCGCGAACTCGTCGATACGCTCGCCGAGAAGTCCCGGCGCGACGTCGAGGACCAGCTCGACGCCGTGCTCCCCCACGTCGAACACGAGGAACTGTCGAACGGCGCCCACCTCTACCAGATCGACGTCGAGAACTCCGCCCACCGCTTCACCTATCCGGCGCCGGGCAACACGACCGGCGCGGTCCACGACCGAAAGGTCGAGGAGACGGGCGATCCGGTGATCACGATCGGCTACGGGCCGGACTTCGCCGTCCTCCGGAGCGACGGCGTCCGCCTCGACATCCCGACGATGGTCACCGAACTCGACGAGGAGATCGTCGGCGGCGGCATCAGCGGCGGCGGTCACCTCGTCGTCGGCTCGATCAAGTACGTCAAGGGCCGCCGCGAGGAAGTGCTGGACTCGCTGATCGAGAAGATGGCCAGGGCCGACATCGACGAGGAACTGAGCAGCACGAGCTCGTCGGTCTGACCGGCCCGACGCCACCGCGGCGACGATTTATTACTCGAACTCCACGCGCCGACGAGCCGCGGCCGCGGCGAGAACGATCCCGGCCCCGAGTGCGACGCCGAGGCCGACGGGGAGCCGCTCGATGCCGCCGCGCCAGTCGGCCCGGAACAGGCGGGCGTAGTACTCGCCCGGCTCGGACCCTTCGACGACCACCGCCACCTCGCGGTTCTCCCGGAGCGAGTTGTTGTTCCAGTTGATGCTCCCGATCACCGCCGACTCCTCGTCGACGACGACGCCTTTCGCGTGGATCTTCTCGTAGCGCCCCCGCGGGTCCGCCAGCCTGACGCGCAGGTCCAGGTCCTCCGCGGCGGCGCGGCGTTCGAGCCAGTCCGCCAGTTTTCGGTTCTCCGCCTCGGCGTACCAGGCGCTCGACAGCAGGATCTTCACCGAGACGCCGCGACGCGCCGCGTCGAGCGTGGCGTCCAGCAGCGGGTTGTTGCGGCCGCCGATCGACACCTGCTGGATCAGGATCGACTCGTTGGCGTTCTTCAGGAGCGTCCGAAGTTCGCCTTCGGCGTTGTCCGGCGCGACCAGCAGCCGCACCGATTCGGCGTCCATCCGCTTCGGCGCGACGCGCCGGGGAAAGGTTCCGTTTGCGGGCGCGGCTTTCGCGGGGTCGACCTCGGTCCGGTACTCCGACCACGGGACGGCGTCGCGCCACCCGACGTCGGCGTCGAACACTTCGCGCAACGACGCCGCGGTGTCGCCGCCGCGGACGACGACGCCCCAGCCCCGACTGGAGTGGCCGCCCGTTCCGGCCGGTTTCCAGTTTTCGGTCGTCACGAGCGCCTCGTCGTCGATCACCGCGTACTTCGGGTGATGGAATCGGTAGCGCGCGCGCTCGCCGCCGATCGCGACGACGTCGATCCCCGCCTCGACGAGTCGGTCGAGCACCCGCACCTGCCGCTCGGTGACGCCGCCGACCGGTTCGGCGTCGACGGCCACCTCGACGCGGACGCCCCGATCGCGCGCGTCGATCAGCGCGTCGGCCACGCGCTGATCCGAAAACGTGTAGCCCGCGAGCAGCACGCGCTTCTCGGCGCTTTCGATGCGGTCGACGGGGAGTTCGGGAGCGTCCGGCAGCGCGAACGCGGTCACGGCGTCCGGGCTGGACGCCGACGGCTCGAAGTCGGTCGCGCCGAGCGGCGTCCAGTTGCCGTTCGACGCCGCGGTCGCTTCGGCGTCACCGGTAGCAGTGCCGTTCGCGCTGCCGCGAGTACGACGCCACAGTTCGCCTTCGGGCGCGCTGTCGTAGGTCGCGGCGTCGAAGAGCGTCCCGTTTCGCCTGAGTTCGACGCGCTCGCCCCCGTTGGCGAGTCGAAGCCGTCCCGACAGCGTCGTCACCTCGTTTCCGGTCGCGTTCTGCGCGATGTCGGGATCGACGCTCGCCGTGACCGTTCCCCGTACGGTTTCGTTCGGCAGGCGCGCGAGGTCGCGGTCGCCGTCCCCGAGCGTCCAGCCGGTCACGTTCGTGGGCGCTGGAACGTCGAGGACGACGTACTCGCCGACGTCGCCGTCCGTCACCGGATTCGGGTAGAGGCCGACGATCCGCGGCTGCCGGTCAGCGGTATCGCTCCGGTTCACCGCGTCAGTTTGCCCGATCCCGCCGCTTCCGCTCGACGCCGCGGGGATCGCGGCGCCCGCGAGAACCGGCGCACCGACGGCTGTCGCGACGAGCGCGACCGCGATCAGCGACGCGACGACGCGCGAGCGCCGGTGAGACACGGGGGCTCTCGCCGCGCGTTCCTACAAGAAGGTGTGGGCTGCGGCGGCGGCGCGCGATCGGTACCGTCGAACTATCTGAGCGCTTCGGGCGGACCGCCGGGCAGTTCGTCGCGGTCGTGGGGCGCCTCGAAGTCAGGATCCGGGCCGACCGGGACCTTGCCGCCGGGGTTGAGATCCCGGTGGCTCTCGTAGTAGTGGGTCTTGATGTGGTCCATCCGCACCGTCTCGGCGACGCCCGGCAGCTGGTAGAGCTCTTTCAGGTAGTTCCAGAGGTTCGGGTAGTCGGTGATCCGCGCGACGTTGCACTTGAAGTGCGTGTGGTACACCTCGTCGAAGCGGATCAGCGTCGTGAACATCGCCACGTCGGCCTCCGTGAGGACGTCTCCGGCGAGGTAGCGCTGGTCAGCTAGCACGTCGTCCCAGCGCTCGAGCGCGCCGAACAGATCGTCGATCGCGTTCTCGTAGGCCGCCTGCGAGGACGCGAAGCCCGCGCGGTAGACGCCGTTGTTGATCGGGTCGTAGATCTCGTCGATAACTCGGTCGACCTCGTCGCGATACCCTTCCGGGTAGAGATCGACGTCGTTGGCGGCAACGTCGTGCATCGCGACGTCCAGCATCCGCATGATCTCCTCGGACTCGTTGTTGACGATGGTCTCCCGTTCGGTGTCCCAGAGCACCGGCACGGTGACGCGCCCGGTGAACTCGGCGTCGGCCGCGGTGTAGACGTCGCGGAGCTTGTCGGCGCCGTTGACGGTGTCGGGCGTGCAGCCGTCCTTTTCGGGCGCGAACTCCCAGCCGTCGACGCGCCGGACCGGGTCGACGACGTCGACCGTGATCGCGTCTTCCAGACCCTTCAGCGCGCGCGTGACGAGCGTCCGGTGGGCCCACGGACAGGCCCAGCTGACGTACAGGTGGTATCGTCCCGACTCGGCCGGGAATCGCGCGTCCGGGTCGGCTTCGATCCGGTCGCGGAACGACGTCTCCTGGCGCTGGAACTCGCCCGAGTCGTCGGTCGCCCTGTACGCGTTCCGCCGCCACTGCCCGTCGACCAGCGAGTGCATGCCCGAACGTTGCTTCCGAGGCGGTTAATACCCGTTGCCGGCGGTCAGTTCTCCCGGAATTGCGAACGTGCCGCATTTCTTTCTGGCCAGCACGACCGTGCTGGAACGCACATTACTAGATAAATTAGAGTATCGGATATGGATAAAAATAGATAATACGGATGGCGAAGAACGAGAAAATATGAACGCGATCAAAATCCCGATCAAGCTGCTCCAGCTGTTCAGTTTCAAGTCGCTCGTCGGCTTCCTGCTGCTCGTGGTGCCGCTGCTCGGACTGCTGGTGTTCGCCGGGCTGTAGCCCGGCTCACGCTTCGGCCCACTCGTCCTGAAACATCGCGCGGAGCCCCGCGCGCTCCGCGAGCCGCTCGATCGCCGCCGTCGCGGTGCCGACGGGCACCCGCGCGTCGAGGTGCCAGCCGTTCGAGAGTTCGATCGTCGCGTTCTCTACCGCATCCTCCCTGAGCACCGCGTACTCGCCGTCAGGTCCCCACGGCGGCGAGAGCGACCCCGTCTGCTCGTCGCCGCGAGCGCTCCGTCCGTCGGCGGCGCCGCGATCGAGCAGGTACTCGATCGCCTGTGCGGTCGTCATGGCGGCGCGGGCGTGCCCGACCGCCCACACCGACGTCCGGTCACCGAACAGCCGGACGACGTACTGGCCGTCCTCGGCCACCGCCGCGCCGAGCGCGTCCGACGGAACGCCGGAGGGACGGCGGGACGACCGCTCGGCGTCGGAACCGTTGTCGATCGTGCCTGATTCCGAGCGCCCGTCGCCTGCGATTCCGGCGACGCTTTCGAGTGCCCGCTCCGCTTCGGCGTCTACTTCGGCTACGGGATTCGCCGACGGTTCCGCCTCGGCGTTCGCCGTCGTTTCAGTTTCGGCAGTCGATGTCGTTTCGGCCTCTCTATCCGGCACCGTTTCGGCCTCGGCGTTCGGTGTAGGTCGGGCGTCTGCGTCTCGCTCGTCGTCGCCGCGGAGCGACGCGATCAGGTCGTCGACGAACCGCTCGCTCTCCGAGCGGAGTCGCTCGGCGACGTCGTCGCCCGCGGTCGCGACCAGCCGATCCTGCACGTCCGCGATCACCGCCGCCCGCTCGTCGGCGAGCGCGTCGGCCGCCTCGCGACGCCGGCGGCGGCCGTCGCGGATCGACTGTTCGACCGTTTTACGTGCGTAGTGTGCCACGTCGTCGGCGCGCTCGGGAAGCTCGCCGAGCCGACACTCGAAGCGATCGAGGGCCGACGCCCGTTCGTCGCCGTCGGCCGCGACGAAGACGAACTCGCGGCCGTTCGTGAGGACGCCGCGGTCGACGCCGGTCGCGAGCAGCGTCCGGCCGAGCCGCTCGGCCTGCTCGCGTCGCAGGTCCCTCGGGCACGCGCACGTCTCGACGAGGACGGCTGGTTCGTCGTCGACCAGTAACGCGAAATCGACCGTCGCCGATCCCGCCGCGGTCGTCACTCGCCGGTCGGCCGCGATCCGGTGGAGCTCCCAGCCCAGCGCAGTCAGAAACGGCTGGACGAGTCGTATCTGGGTGTTGCGCTCGGACAGTTCCGGCGCGGAGTCGACGAGCTCCCGGGATCGGTCGACGTACGAGCGAAGCGCTCCCGTATCCATCGGTCGGTCGTTCGTACGGGGAGGATTAGTAACTGCTGGCGCGTGTCGATGCCGCGGACGCGGGTGCTGGTCAGACCGGCGCCGGTACTTCGGTGTTCGAGAGGTACGCCGCCATGTCGGTGGTCGTGATCATCCCGATGACGCCTTCCTCCTCGTCGACGACCGGCATGTGGTGAAAGCCGTGTTCGACCATCTGATCGGCGACGTCCTGAATCGGGTCACCGGCCGCGGCGGTCGTGACGTCCGTGCTCATGTACCGCTCGACGGTGGTCTCGGCTTTCGGCTTGCTCTTGGCGACGATATCGACGAAGTCGGTCGTCGTGAGAATCCCGAGCAGATCGTTGTTCTCGTCGACGACGACGAGCGAGCCGATATCGTTCGTCAGCATGCGATCCGCGGCGTCCTCGACCAGCGTGTCGGGCGTGACCGTCTCGACGGGGGTCGACATGAGCCGTCCTACGAAAATGTCGTCAGTGGTCATTGGTGTCTCGTAGCATAGGTCGGCACCGGGTATAAGTATATCGAACGCGGATCGTCGGAATCAATCGTCGATGCCGCCGCAGTTTTCCACGAATGCCTGGTTCGAGAGCCGCCGCTCGTGCCGGGGAGGATCTCGCCCGAACTGCTCCGCCGCGGCGACGGACGCGCTGCGAGTCCGCGGCAGCGGCGCCGAGCGATCGGGAACGGTAGTTCTTTTACGCGCCGCGGCAACCCGACGATCATGGTGAGGCTCGGACTCGTGGTCGCGGAGTTCAACGCTCCGGTGACCGAGGAGATGGCAGGATCGGCCCGCGAAGCGGCCGCCGAGCGCGACGCCGAGATCGTCGCGGAAGCGTCGGTGCCCGGCGCGTACGACGCGCCGCTGGCGGCCGACCGGCTCGCACGCCGCGACGACGTCGACGCCGTGGCGACGGTGGGCGCCATCATCACCGGCGACACCGACCACGATCGAGTGATCGCCGACGCCGCGGCCCGGCAACTCTCCGAAGTGAGCCTCGACCGGGACAAACCCGTCACCCTGGGGATCATCGGTCCCGGCATGAGCGCCGACGAGGCCCGAGCCCGTACCGACAAGGGAGCGGCTGCAGTGGAAAGTGCGATCGATCTCGTAACCGAACTGGAGGAACTATAGATGGACTTCGCAGACCGAGTGCAACGAGTGGAACCGAGCGCGACGCTCGCGATCAGCAACCTCGCCTCCGAGCTGGAGGCCGAGGGCGCTGACGTGGTCGACCTGAGCGTCGGCGAACCCGACTTCCCGACGCCCGAGAACGTCGTCGAAGCCGGAAAGGCGGCGATGGACGCCGGCCACACCGGTTACACGTCCTCGAACGGCATCCCCGAGCTCAAGGACGCCATCGTCGAGAAACTGCACGGCGACGGCCTCGACTTCTACGGCGCGGATAACATCATCGTCACGCCCGGCGCCAAGCAGGCGCTGTACGAGACGATCCAGTCGCTGATCGAGGACGGCGACGAGGTCGTCCTGCTGGACCCCGCCTGGGTGTCCTACGAGGCGATGGTGAAGATGGCGGGCGGCGAGCTGACCCGCGTCGACACCTCTGACTACGACTTCGATCTCGAACCCGCGCTCGACGACCTCGACGCGGCCGTCTCGGACGAGACGGAGCTGCTCGTCGTCAACTCGCCGGGCAACCCGACCGGTTCGGTGTACTCCGACGAAGCCCTCGAAGGCGTCCGCGATCTCGCCGTCGAGCACGACGTCACCGTGATCAGCGACGAGATCTACAAGGAGATCACCTACGACGCCGAGCCGACGAGCCTCGGTACCCTCGAAGGGATGGCCGAGCGCACCGTCACGATCAACGGCTTCTCGAAGGCCTACTCGATGACGGGCTGGCGGCTGGGCTATATCGCCGCGCCCGAGGAGCTGATCGACCAGGCCGGCAAACTCCACTCCCACTCCGTGTCCTGCGCCGTGAACTTCGTCCAGCACGCCGGCGTCGAGGCCCTGGAGAACACCGACGAGGCCGTCGACCAGATGGTCGAGGCGTTCCGCGAGCGCCGCGATTTCCTGATCGACCTGCTCGCCGAGCGCGGCGTCGACGTCGCCGAGCCCTCCGGCGCGTTCTACATGATGGTCCCGGTGGACGACGACGATCAAGCGTGGTGCGAGGGCGCCATCGAGGACGCCCACGTCGCGACCGTTCCGGGCAGCGCGTTCGGCACGCCCGGCTACGCGCGCATCTCCTACGCCAACAGCAAGGAGCGCATCGAGGAGGCCGTCGAGCGCCTCGACGACGAAGGCTACTTCTGAGCGGCGCGCGATTCCGTATTTTCGCAGATTCACTCGATGCATCGCACCCCGAACCTGCGCCGACTGGCCCGGTTCGACGTTCTCGTTTTGACGTCGCTGCTGTGGTTTCTCGCGAAGTTCCTGCGCTACGCGTTCCCGCCGCTGTTCGGCTCGTTGCAGACGGTCTACGGCGTCTCGAACGCCACCCTCGGCACCGCGTTCACGGGGTTCATGCTGGCCTACGCCGCGATGCAGTTCCCCGCGGGGCTGCTCGCCGACCGGTTCGGCTCGGTTCGGGTGATCACGGCCGGCGCGCTCGTCGCGATCGGCGCCGCCCTCCTCGTGGTCGTCGAGGCGCCCTTCGCCGTGCTCGTACTCGCGATGGTCGTCATGGGCGCGGGGACGGGCGTCCACAAGACCGTCGCCGTCGAGTTGCTGTCGCGCACCTACCCCGCCCGGACGGGCCGCGCGCTGGGCATCTTCGACACGTTCGGCACGTTCGGCGGCGTCGTCGCGCCGGCCGCGGTGGTCCTGTTCGCCGGGCTCCCGGGCGTGCTCGGCGCGGGCTGGCGGACGCTGTTTCTGGTCGCCGCCGGCTGCGGGCTCGCGGCGACCGGGCTCTTCGCCGTTCGGACGCCGCACCGTCTCGGGGGCGACGCGGGGGACGCCGCCGCGGAACGTGGCGACGCGGGGGACGCCGCTGCTGAGAGTGCCAACCCCGACGGTGGCGATGCTGCCGACGGCGCCGCGCTTCGCGCCGATCTCCGACGGTACGCCGGCCTGTTCCGCGATCGCCGGTTCGCCGCGTTCGTCGCGGTGACGATCCTCTTTTCGTTCACGTACAACGGGCTGGTCGCGTTCCTGCCGCTGTATCTCACCGCCGAGGCCGGCGTGAGCGAGGCGACCGCGGGCGCGCTCTACAGCGCGCTGTTCGCGGTGTCGCTCGTCCAGATGGTCTCGGGCGAGGCGAGCGACCGCCTCGGCGCCCTGCCCGTGATCGTCGCCGCGCTCTCCCTGTCGACGGCGTCGCTGCTCGCCCTGCTGACGCTGTCGGGCGTCGCGGGGGCGCTCGGGATCGGCGCCGCGGTGGTCTCGCTCGGCCTCGGCTCCCACGCGTTCCGCCCGGTCCGGGGCGCCTACCTGATGTCGATCGTCCCCGAGTCGATGGCGGGCGGCGGGTTCGGCGCGGTCCGGGCGCTGTTGATGGGCGCCGGCGCGATCTCCCCGGCGATCGTCGGCTTCCTCTCCGAAGCCGCCGATTTCCGGATCGCGTTCGCGCTGCTGGCCGGGACGCTCACCGCGGCGACGGCGCTGGCGGCGCTGCTGTGGGCGCTGGACTGACGGGAAACGGCGGTTCGGCGTCCCGCGAAACCTACTCGCGCTCGTCGAGAATTCGGTCGATGATCGTCCCCGTCGAGAGCAACTCGCCCTCGAACTCGGGGTCGCGCGCCGACGCCCGTCGCACCTCGCAGTCGATGCCGCGCCGGTCCAGTTCCTGGGCGATGGCGTCGTCGTCGTGGTGCTGGTCGTGGCCCAGCGCGATCACGTCCGGATCGATCTCCTCGATCGGCGCGAAGATGTCCTCCGGGTGGCCGATCCGGGCGGCGTCGACCATCTCCAGGGCGTCGACCATCGCGACGCGCTGGCGGTCGGGCAGGATCGGCGGCTCCTTGTGGGTGACGTTCGCGCGCCGCGCGACGATCACGACGAGCCGGTCGCCCATCGCGGCGGCGTCCCGCAGGTAGTGGACGTGGCCCGGGTGCAGGATGTCGAACGTGCCCTGCGCGACGACCGTCACCATCCTCGCCCTCCGTCGTACTCCTCGTCGCGCAGCTCCTCGTCGATGTCGTGCTGGTCGAAGTGGAAGAACTCCTCGGCGTCGGGCAACTCGACGTCGATCACCTCCAGTTCGCGGGGCTCGCCCCGCGGATCGAACGCCTGCCAGTCGTGGCGTCCGTACGGCGCGCCGATGATGATGTGGGCGTCGCCGCGATTGAACGTCCCCAGGTCCTCCTGGCTCGGCCGGAGGACGCCGTTGGGATGCGAGTGGACCGACCCGAGCGAGTGCCTGTCGTTGGGAACCATGTTCGTCTTGACCGTGGCGCTGACGCTGTTCGACTCGGTACCCGGGATGACGAGCACGTCCGTGATCACCATCCCGTCCCGGTCGAGCCCCAGCTCCGCGGCCTCGGTCCCCCGAAGCATCCCCATGTACTCGTTCGGGTGGGTGTCTTCGGAGGCCTGCAGCGCGAACTCCAGGGTCTCCTCGGCGATGCCGAGGACGTCGTTCGACCGGAACAGCGAATCGAACAGGCCCATGCCATACACTCGCCGGGTCCCGATGCTAAACGTTCCGGAAGCGGGCCCGAGATATTTTGCTGCTAGGTTGATGAGCGGGGGCGTGGTAGTCCGCTGTATCGGGGGTCAGAGTGGACGTGCAGAGACGGCGGCGCGGACCAGGGGGATCGCGCGCACGAACGATCGGGTCGGCGAGTCGCGACGCCGACCCCCGGCACGGGGCGACAGACCGTGAGTGACGACCGCGCGACGACGAGTGACGACGACCGCGCGACGACGCGAAGACAGCTCCTGCGGGCCGCGGTCAACGGCGGCGTGGCGACGGGGATCGCGGCGCTGTCGCCGATCGACGACGTGCTCGCCGCCGGCGACGACGCCGTCACGATCACCTACGCGTACGCTCGCGAGGATCCGGCCGATCCGGCGACGCTGCGTCCGCGGACGAAGACGGTCCCGGGCGACTGGTACCGGGCGGTCACCGGCGCGTTCGACGTCCACGACCGACTCGTCGACGCCGACGTTCCGGGATTGCTCGGGAGCGCGGTCGTGCCGGGTAGCTACGACGCGCCGATGGCTTCGATCGCGGTCGACGTGCTTCCGGACGCCGAGTCGGTGCTGACCGACGGGCTGCACGAACTGCTCCGGAGCGTCGAGTTCGTCACCACCGTCGTCGAGGGGCTCGATCCGCCGGGCGACACCGACGCGAGCGACGAGACCATCGAGTACGTCGACCAGTTGCCCCTGCCGGACGTCCCCGGCGGGGTCCCCTGCGGCCACGCGGACTCGCTCGGAACGCTCTCGCCATCGCTGTTCGACGAGAGCGGGCGGCGCTACTTCGTCACGTCGAACCACCTGTTCGGGCAGACCGACGGGGCGGACGAGACGTCGGAGGGGTCGTCCGAGGGCGACGGCTCCGACGAATCGCTGCTCGTGTACGTCGACGAGAAGTCCGAGCGGACGGCGGGCCGCGTCGCCGACCAGTTCCCGAAGCAGGACTTCGTTCTGGCCCGGCCGACAGACGAGCTGCGGCCGACCAACGCCGTCGCGGCGCCCGGCCCCTCGACCGTCGCGGGCCAGTTCACGCGGATCGGCCTGGCGGACCTCGCGGCGCGCGGCGAGCCGCTGCGGAAAGTCGGCGCCCGGACGGGCTACACCGAGGGGCAGATCCACGGCGTCGACGGCGTCACCTGCTACGCGGGCGACCGGTGTCGCCGCGGTCAGCTCCGCTGGGGCAGCGAGTCGACGTTCGACGACGGGGACAGCGGCTCGGTCAACTTCCGGCCCGATCCCGAGCGTCCGGACGAGTGGGTTCTCGTCGGCGGGCTCAACAACGCCCGGACGTGGTGGCCGGGGCAAAACTTCACCTGGGGAACCGCAGCGTACCAGATGACCGCGGTCAACGGCGTCCACTTCTGATGGCGGGCGACGACGGCGCAGCGCGCGGCCTCGTCGGATTTCTCGCGGCGAACCGCCGCCGGGTCCTCGTCGACGTTCTCGCGATCGCGGTCTGGGTGGTGCTGCTGCTCGGCGTCGTCACGCGGCTGGGCTGGCCGCGCTGGGTGTACTACCCGCTGGCGTTCGCCGGTGCGGTGGCGTACACGTTCGCCGTCGGCTCGTGGCGCCGGCCCGGAGAGGGCGAGTGACTGCTCGACCGGTCGAGTAGTCGACGCGTGAGCGTCCGTTCGCGCCGCGTTTCGCGAGCAGAAACTACCAGCCTGCGGATCGGTCGGGTTCCGATAACCTCGAACCGGGGGACGGGATAACCCACCCTTACGCCGAGATCACGGCCGATAGGCGACGTATAGCTAACAGGTCGGACGCGGAAGGGCTGAACATGGTACCCGACTCTGTCGTCGCGTCCGTGGTCAGCCTGCAAGCCGGCGGGTTCGAGGGGTCCATACTCGCGTCGATCGTCGTGTTCGTGGTGAGCCTGCTGATCGGCGGTCTGGGCATCTACGTCGGCGCGAAGGTCATCGTCGACGTCGAGGACTACACGTACGCGATCGGCACGGCGCTGATCGGCGGATTGCTCTGGGGGATCATCGAGTTCTTCGTCCCGCTGATCGGCGGCATCCTCGCGTTCATCGCGTACCTGTGGATCGTCAACCGCCGCTACCCCGGCGGCTGGATCGAGGCCATCCTGATCACGCTGGTCGCGTGGCTCGCGGTGGTCGTCGTGTTCGTCGTGCTCTCGCTCCTGATCCCCGGCATCGAAAGCATCGGCGCCTACGGCGTCCCGACGTGACGCCGAACTGCGGCGGCGCTCTGGCAACAACTCTCACCGGTCGGTCGTCGCGCCGAGTTCGTCGTACACCAGATCGAGCGCCCGGTCGATCTCTCCCACGGATCCGAGATACCCCCCGCCGGTCCCCGCTTTCGCCGCTCTCGCGGCTCGCCCGGTCAGCACCGACGGGCCGATCTGCGCGACGGCGCCGTCGCCGACGCTGACGACCCACCCGGCGGCGTCGAACCGGAACGACTCCGGCCGGGGCGGGAACAGCGCTTCGCCCTCGTCCGCGCGCTCGAAGTCGTGCTCGACGAGGCGGACGACGCTCTCGGCGACGGCCTTGGCTTCCCTGACCGCGGCCTGTGCGCTGGCCGGCACCGGCTCGCCGTCGGCGTCGACGACGCGCGCGGCGTCCCCCAGTACGAACGTCCGCTCGGCCACGCGCAGGTCGCTCCGGACGCTCGGGCGCTGGCCGTCGAGAGCGGCGGGGCCGGCGATCCCGCCGGTCCAGACGAACTGGTCGCACGAAATCTCTTCCTCGCCGGCCAGCGTGACGGACGCCTCGTTCGCGCCCGCGACGACGGCGTCGGTTCTGACGCGGACACCCCGGTCGCGCAGCGCCCGCTCGATGGCGTCCTGAAACGCGGGGTCGAACCCCGGTGCGACGGAGGATTTCTGTTCGAGCACCAGAAGTTCGGGCCCGGCGTCGACGCTTCCGAGTTCCTCACGGGCGAGTGCGGCGAGTTCGCCGGCGACCTGCACGCCCGAGAGCCCTGCGCCCCCCACGACGACTCGACCGTCCGGGCGCTCCAGCGCGTCGAGATAGTCCGCGCGGATCGCCTCGGCGTCGGGCAGGCGCTTGAGCGGCTGCCCGTGTTCGGCCACGCCCGGAATCCCGTAGTCGGCCGTCTCGGCGCCGAGACACACCGCACAGACGTCGTACTCGATCCGCTCACCGTCCGCGAGCGTCACCGCCTGCTCGTCGGCGTCGACCCCCGTCACCGCGGCCGTCTCGACGTCGGCGCGGTAGGTAACGTCCGACAGCGGGATCGAGATCTCGTCGACGATCGCGGGACGCCGGATCGCGCGGTGGAGCTCGTGCTGGACGAGGTGCTCGCCGGTGTCGTCGACGAGCAGGAGGTCGACGTCGTTCGGCAGTCGGTCTTCGAGGCGCCTGGTGAGCGCGACGCCGGCGTAGCCGCCGCCGAGGACGAGGACTCGCATACGTCATCGTTCGGCGCTGCGGAGAAAAACCTGTCCGCGAGCGCTACTGGACTCGTCGCGCTAGCTGCCGTCGGTCACGCCTTCGCTGGCGCCTTGCGTTCGATGCGTCGCTTCAGCGCCGCGTTCATCGCGTCGAAGCCGCGCTGGATCGCGCCTTCGCGGAGCAACAGCGGCACGAGGACGCCCCCGAACACCTCGTGCTGTCGGAACCGGGTCCGATCGCCGTCGGCCAGCGGCTCCAGGTGGAACGAGTGGCGCCCGTCGAACAGGTGGGGGAGCCCCACCCGTCCGAGCCACGCGAGCCGTCGCGGTTCGTCGACGACCGTGACCGTCGGCGTGGACGTGAACTCTCTCGCGCCGGGCGGTTCGATCTTGATCGTCAGGTGGTGGCCGACGCGCGCCTCGCCGCTCGCCCGCGGGATAAACGGGTTCCACTCGACGTACTCCTCGAAGTCCGTCAGCTCCTCCCAGACCCGCTCGGGCGGGGCGTCGATCTCGATCGTCGACTCGATCGTCCGCATCGCGTAGAACGCCGACGCGGGGAGAAAAGTACGACGGGGGTCGCGAACGCAGGGGCCACGCCGTCGGGGCGATCGGAGGCCTCGCGTTCGTCGCCGCTCAGAACAGCGCCTCGTCCTCGTCGAGGATCCGCGCGGGGCCGCCGACCTCCCAAATCGCCGTCTCGACGCCGCAGTTCTCGACGACCTCGGCGACGCGCTCGGCGTGCTCGTCCGGCGTGTTGATGTAGACGCTCGCGCCCGTGTCGGTCGAGAAGTACGCCGGGATCCCTTCCTCGTCCCGGAGCTTGCGGACGGCGTCGAAGATCTTCAGCGTCGCGGGCTTCCAGTACACCCAGCCGGCGGGGCCGGTCATCGTCGTCGCCGCGAGCGACAGCGAGTCGTGCTCGGCGAGCTCGAAGGTGTCCTCGAAGTCGGCCTCGCGCAGCGAGTCCCGCATCGACTGGATCTGCTTGTGCATGTGGGCCATCCGGGCCTGGAACATATGGCTGTCCGCGGCCTCCTCGTGGGCCTGCTCGGTCTCCTTGTACGCCGGGACGAGCCCGACGACGATCTTCATGTCGTCCTCGAGGTCGGTCTCGATGCGCTCCGAGCGGCAGTCCTCGTCGTTCATGCCGGCGTAGAGATGGGAGTATGCGCCGGTCACGGCCCGCGCGGCCGACGCCGACCCGCGCCGGGCGATCGTCGAAATCTCGGGGCGCGACCAGTCGAGTTCGGCGGCCTTCGCCAGCGCCATCGCCGCCGCGGCGAAGCCCGAGGCCGACGAGCCCAGCCCGACGTTCGTCGGAAAGCTGTTCTCGCTCTCCAGGCGGACGCCGTACACCGAGTGAGCGGCGTCGGACTCCGAGCGGACGTGCTCGACGACTCGCTCGACGCGCTCGGCGGCCCGCCCCTCCAGCTCCTCGCCGTCGACGACGTAGACGTCCTCCTCGCGATCGAAGTCGAACTCGACGGTCGTCTTCGTGTGGCTCGGCGCCGTACAGACGCTGATGCTGTCGTGGTAGGGGAGCCGCAACTGCTCGTCGCGCATGCCGTGGTACTTCACGAGCCCCTGGATCGGGTGGGCCATCGCGGTGGCTTTCATACCACCATGGCGTGGCGATTCGCGCTTAAATGTGCCGGATGTTTCGGTCCGCGGCGTCCCGACGCCGGAGAGCAACGCTCTCCGAGCCCTCGGTCGCTGGCGCGCCAGAGGACGCCGTCACTTCGCTACGCTCGTGACGAGCCTTCGATCGGGATCTCCTCGCGAGCCTTCGCTCACTACTCTTTGCGAGGATGCCGCTGATGGGCGTACTGTGCTGGAAAACGGAGAACAGCCGTCAGTCAGCGATACGGGACGCGTGTGGGTGGGGCGAGTCCTCACCGCACCTGCCGAGCGTCGGCGCGGTCGATGCCAGCCTCGGGCGTCGGTGCGACGCCGAGCTTGTACACCGCGTAGGCCAGCCAGACCAGCAGGCCCAGCAGCACCAGCCCGACCCGCAGATCGACCGGGATCAGCGGCGTCGCGACGACCGTTCCCTCCTCGACGACCGGTGCGGCCGGCGCGTCCGCGAACGTGTTGATCAGCCCGAGGACGACGATCCCGAGTGCGATCGGGATCCCGCCGCCGAGCATGGCGATTCTGTCAGCCTTCGTGAGTTCGGTTGGTTGCTTCATCGTTGTGCCCTCCTCAGATCAGGTATCGCAGCCACGCGTTGTTCTCGGCGAACTCGGTGTCGGCGAGCCAGCCGTCGATGCCCAGCACCCGTCCGGCGGCGAACACGACCATCGTCACCATCAGCATCAGGCCCATCAGGTCGCCGTTGACGAAGCCGTGGCCGAAGCCGGCGTTCCCGACATAGAAGAACACCATCAGGAACGTCCCGAAGAACGCCGCCAGCCGGGTCAGGCAGCCCACCATGAGCCCGAGCCCGATCAGCGTCTCGCCCATCGGGATCATCAGGTTGGGGAGCCACGCGGCGTTCTGGGCGAACCAGTTGGTGATCGGGTGGACGAGCGTGCCCTGGGTCGCGTACTGCATCCAGCCGGTGGCGTCCATCATCAGGCCGCCCTCCATCAGCTTCGTGATTCCGGCGTGGAACATCCAGTAGCCGGTGAGCAGCCGTAGCATCGCGATCCAGTAGCCACCCCAGCCGCCGTTTACGTCGAGCGCGAGTCCGCGACCGAACAGGTCGGCCCCGGCGCGCTCAGTGTTGGTTGCCATCTGTGTCACCTCACATCTACAGGTTGGACGCTTGGATACCTAAACCCCGAAACCGGTTCCCAGATGGTGAAAAACGCGGCTAACAGCCCCCGAGCGTCGACGGAGCGGCGGTTTCGGGCCGTCGGCTCTGTACGGAGCGGCCGCTGGCGGAGTGCGACGGGGTAGCGTCGACGGCCGCCGCACCGCGTCGTCTGACCGTTCGTACGGAGGATACTCAAGTAGGTCTGGTCCCGATGATATTCGGGCTGTCTGTGGTTCCGGGGAACGCCGCCCCCGCCTGTCGTCCGCGCCGGAACCGAACCGCTGAAACGATCGCGGTCGCATGCGCAGGTATGGGAACGCCGCTGGACACGCGCGACGCGCAGGCGGAAGAGGTCATCGACCGCTTGCTGGAAGAGTACCCCGACAGCACCATCTCGCTGCGGTACTCCAGCCGGCTCGAACTGCTGATCGCCGTGATTCTTTCCGCCCAGTGTACCGACGAGCGGGTCAACACGGAGACCGAACACCTTTTCGAGAAGTACGACGGGGCCGAGGACTACGCCGAGGCCGACGTGGAGGAGCTCGCCGAGGATCTGAACTCGATCACCTATTACAATAGCAAAGCCGACTACGTCAAGAGCTCCTGCACCGCGATCGTCGAGGACCACGGCGGCGAGGTGCCCGACACCATGGACGAGCTGACCGAACTCAAGGGCGTTGGCCGCAAGACCGCCAACGTCGTCCTCCAGCACGGTCACGACGTCGTCGAGGGGATCGTCGTCGACACGCACGTCCAGCGCATTTCCCGGCGGCTCGGCCTCACCGAGGAGGAGCGCCCCGAGGCGATCGAGCCGGAGCTGATGGAGATCGTCCCCGAGGAGCACTGGCAGCAGTACACTCACCTCCTGATCGACCACGGCCGGGCGACCTGCACCGCGCGGAACCCCGATTGTGCCGACTGCGTGCTCGCCGACATCTGTCCCTCCGAGAAGGGCGACGCCGAGGTCGACCTCGCGAGCGGCGAAGCCTGGTAGCCAATTCTGGTTCGCGCTCGGCGATCGGCCGCGGCGTGACGTCGCCGCTCGACTACCGCTTTGCCGCGGTGGCGACGGCGTCTCGCAGCGAAAGCGTTGGCGTCTCGCAGCGGGAGCGTTGGCGTCTTGCAGCGGAAGCGTTGACGTCTCGCAGCGGCGGTGTCGGCGTCCCGACGACGGGCGCCGATCTCGCCCGCGATCCCGCTCGCGACGACCGACCAAGATTCATTGGCCCAGCCCCTTTAGGCGTGGCCGGCGAATCCGGACGCGGGGGAGACCTATGTCTGACAACGATCCGCGGGACGCCGAGCACGTCGACGAGGAGAACCCGCACGAACCGGACGTGGATCTCGAAAACGCGGAAGACGAGGAGGGCGGCAAACCACAGCAGGCTCGCGACGACGAGGAACTGACCGAGGAGGAAAAGGAGGCCCGACAGGACGCCGACGAGCAGGAGGCCGAGGAGACGCGCGACTGGGCCGACGACCACGAAGAAGACGCCCGCGAGCAGGAGAACCCGGACAACCACCGGGACGAGCCGCCGTTCGAGAGCTGACGATCCGATCCGTTTTTTCAGGGGAGATAGCGCGCCAGCACCAGATACTCGTACGCGAACCGGACCATCCCGACGACGTACGCGAGCAGCCAGAACAGCAGGTAGCCGAACACGCCGATGCGGAGCCGCCAGCGCCAGGCGCTCATGTGCTCGTGGAGTTCGTTGATGTCGACGTCCTCGTCGGGATCGCGATACAGGTCCGACTGCCACTTCACCTGAAAGATGCGGACGATCCCGGTCAGCGCGACCAGCAGGAGCGCGTACGCCTGCAGCCCGAAGAAGATGTGGACCGCGAGCATCGGCCCCCACTGGTCGAACGCGCGCGGGATCATCCACGCGACCATCGGAATCGTCGTGAGCGCCAGCGCGACCGCGATGTACTTGAGATGGTGGATCAGCACGTCCCAGGTCACCGTCTCGGCGTCGATGACGATCCACGCGCCGTACAGGTACAGCGGGAAGCTGGCGGTCACAAGCACCGCGACGATCGCCGCGGTGAGCGTCTCGGCCATCGTCGGGGGTTAGGACGACCGGCGGTTAAAGCACGCGAAACGTTCCCGGTCGACGGGAACGGCCGCGACGAGCGCGCTGACGCCGGTGCGTCGGCCGTCGCGCCCGAGCGACGGCAACCGTCACGCTAACGGGGGCGGCGTTCCTACTCACACCCAATGAGCGAGTCCTCCGACGAGCGTGTCGGCGACGATCGACCGGAGACGGGGTCCGACGCGGTCGACCCCGAGGAGTCGGAGGGCCAGTCCGTCGAGGAGCTACGCGCGCAGGTCGAAGACAAGTACGACTTCGACGACTTCGGCCCCCCGGACATGGCCGAGATGTCGGTCGACGAGTGGGAGGCCGCGTTCGACGACGAGAGCTGGGTTACGGGCGAGGAACTGATCTCGCGCGTCGAGCGGGACCTCCAGCGGCGCGTCGCAGAACGGGAGGTGTTCGCGGTGACCGAGCGCGTGCGCCACGGCGACGACGAACTGCTGTTAGCGTACTCTGACGCCGACTACGCGTTGATCTACCCCGACGGCACGGTCGAGGGGACCGGAACGGTGCTCCGGGACGTCAAGCCGACGGTCGCGCTGTGCTCGATGCCGGAGTACGAGCCCGCCCCGGCGCCGGAGGGCGACTTCCTGCTACCGCATCCCGACGAAGTCCCCGAACAGAGCGACGAGCGGGGGAACTTGATGCTCCAGCTGGTCGCGGCAGCCCAGCTGGTTGCGGGGCTAGGTCTGCTCGGTGCCTCGGTGTACTACGTGGCGGTCGGCGGCGCCCAGCCGGGTACTTCGATGATCACCGGCGTCGCCGGACTCGGGTTTCTCGGGGTCGCGGTGTTCCTGTTCGTGACCGTCGCGAACGCGCGGCTCTCGGACCGGTTCCGCGCCGAGGAGTACCGCGAGCGGCTCCGATCGGTCGGCCTCGAGGACGGCGAGCGCCCCGACTTCCTGCCGATCGACGCGTCGGGCGACGGCGACGCCGTCCTCGAAACCGCCGAGACCGGGGACGAACAGTCCGAATAGCCGAACCGAGACGGCGTCATCGGTGGGTTTAAGCGAACTCACCCCTGACCAGTTCGTGTATGAACAGGCGGGACTTTATGAAGACGGCCAGCGGCGTTTCCGCTGCCGCAGCGGCCGCAGGAGCCGCGGGCTCGTCCGCCGCGGCTCAGGACGCGCCGGCCCTCCAGGAGGGGGGCAACGAGTCCGGCGGTAATCAGTCCGGCGGCGGAAACGAATCGGGCGCCGGCAACGAGTCGGGTGGCGGAAACCAGTCCGGCGGCGGTGGCGCGACGACGGAGGTCGTCGTCGGCCCCGGCGGCGACCTCGTCTTCGATCCGGCCGAGGTGACGATCGCACCGGGCGACACGGTCCACTGGGTCTGGGACTCGGACAACCACAACATCGCACCCGGGAGCACCCCCGAGGGCGCCGAGTGGGAAGGGCACCCAGAAATCGCCAACGCGGGCACGGAGTACAGCCACACGTTCGAGACGACCGGCACCTTCGAGTACGTCTGCGAACCCCACGTCGCCTCGGGCATGGAGGGCTCGGTCGTCGTCCAGGAGGGCGGCGGCGGTGGCGGCGGTGGCGGCGCTGAGGAGTTCGATCCTCTCCATATCGGCGTCCCGATGCAGAAGCACTACATCGGGGCCGCCACGTTCCTCGCCATCTTCGCGACGATCGGATTCACGTTCTACCTGCTGAAGTACGGCGAGTCGGCCAACACCAGCTACCCCAACAAGAAAGACTGAACGATGTCATCAACCGGAAGCACCTACGGCGACATTCACCGCTACGAGCCCCCGCGCGAAAGCACCGCGGCGGCGATCGCGATCGTTCTGCTGACGATCATCGAGATCGTCTTCGTCGGGTTGTTCGCGTACGGTCTCGCCAGCGGCTGGGCGGCGGGCCCGGCCGGCGAACCCGCGAACATGTTCCTCGGGACGATCCTGGGTCTGATCTTCATCGATCTCGCCTTCATCCTCGCGCTGTACCGCAAGGAGTTCCTCCCGGACGTCATGATCGTCAAGAAGCGGCGTCGCAAGTGGGAGGACCTCTACGTCCGCGAGGAGGACGCCGACGGCAACGATCTGGGCGGCGACGTGGTCGAACAGTTCAAACGAGCAGTGTACCCCTACTACAAACGATAACATGACAGATAGCGACAAATATCCGGTCGAGTCGGATCGCCGGCGCTTCGTCAAGGGCGTCGTCGGGAGCTCCGCGCTGGCGGGCGTCGGCATCACCTCCGCGGTGACTGCCGACAGCCTGACGACGCCGGCTGGTGCGGGTGGCGGCCCGACCCAGTACATGGGCATCGAACGCGTCGGCGGCCCGGCGCCGCGCGGGATGCCCCAGATTCCGGTCGAGATCGACGACGACGGCGCACTTCGCGGCGTCTGGCCCGAGCCCGAAACCGAAGAGACGCCGACGGGCGAGGAGATCACGGTCGCGGAGACGGAAATCGCCGGCACGACGTACTCGACGACCTGGTTCCAGTACTGCGGTACCCAGACCAGCCCGGCGATCGAGCCGGACGCGGACCGTGACAACTACTTCCGGTTCGCGGGAACGTCGAACTACGACTGGCAGAACGAAGCCGTCTCGGGCGGCGACATACTGAAGGTCAGTCACTTCGACGACTACCGAGAGTTCACGACCGGCGTCGGCGACGCCGGACTCGGCAAGCCGGCACAGGCGACCTGGCGCTCTCAGGATCTCGAACCCCGGGACCAGCTCGGCATTCAGGTCATCCGGAGCACCGCGATCGAGGAGGCCGCGCAGGACGACGAGTGGCTCGCCGAAACCACCGATCAGGGCTTTATCGCCTACCTCAACTCCTGTACCCACTACTGCTGCGTCCCCGGATTCCAGATGCACGAGGGCTCCGCGGGGTACGGCGCGGAGAACCTCAGTTACTGCAACTGCCATCAGTCGGTGTACGATCCGTTCACCATCCTGCAACAGCAGTTCGTCGCACTACCACGGCCGTCTGACACGGTCGGAGGGCAGGGATAATGAGCCTCGAAAAGAAAGACGACCTCGACCACGAGTCGTGGCTCGAGACGAAGGATCTCTCGGCGATCGAGAAGTCCTATCTGGTCACGCTGATGTGGCTGGACAAGCGGCTCCGGATCGTCGACTATCTGGAACTGCTGGAGGACATGTACTACAAGATGAACCTCCAGATGCCCAAGAGCCACACCGAGCAGTACGACCTGGACAACAAGTTCTGGTACTGGTATCCGCTGTACTCGCTCGGAACGCTCTCTATCGTCGCGTACGTCGTATTGGCGATAACGGGAGCGTTACTCGGATTCTACTACGCGCCGGGCACCATCACGGCACAGGGCGCCGACTACGCGCTGGCGTACGACCAGATGCTGTTCATCCTGGCGGAGCTCAACTTCGGGTACATGCTCCGGAGCATCCACCGCTGGGCGGCCCAGTTCATGATCGCCGGCGTGTTCCTCCACATGCTGCGCGTCTACTTCACGGGCGCGTACAAGGAACCCCGCGAGCTCAACTGGCTGCTGGGCGTCCTGCTGATCCTGCTGACGCTGCTGTTCGGTTACAGCGGCTACCTCCTGCCGTGGAACCAGCTCGCGCTGTGGGCCGGTACCATCGGCATCGAGATGGCTCGTTCGGTCCCGCTGGTCGGCAGCTGGGCGGCGCAGCTTGTCTTCGGCGGCTTCGCGCTCGGACAGCCGACGCTGATGCGAATGTACATCATCCACGTGTTCCTGATGCCGTTCGTCGTGACGGCGCTGATCGCGCTCCACGTCGGCATCGTGTGGATGCAGGGCATCGCGGAACCCCACTGATACCATGACCGACGACGAATCCGAACCACGAACTGACGGCAGCGGCACTGGCATCGTCCCGCCGGACGACGAGACGCCCACGTGGCGCGAGCGCAAAGAGCGCACGCAGGGGCTCTCCCGGTTGACCTACGAGTACTTCGAGCGGGCGCGACGCGAGGACCAGGACCTCCGACAGGAGTCCGACTACGTCGAGCGCGACGTGCTCGGCTTCCCGGCGTGGCCCCACGAGACGATCCGCAACCTCTCGATCGTCAGCTTCTTCGTCGGGATCATCATCTTCCTGGCGGCGACGCTCCCGCCCCACCTGGGCGGCGTCGCGGACCCGAGCTCGACGCCCTCGGTCATCCAGCCCGACTGGTACCTCTACTGGTCGTTCGGGCTGCTGAAAACCAACCCGCTGAATCCCGAGCTGGCGATCCTCGGCGGCCAGAAGCTGATGTCCGACAGCGTGTTCGGCGTCGCCGTCCACGGCCCGATCATCGGGCTGATCGCGCTGGTGCCGTTCCTCAACAAAGGGAACGCCCGCCGCCCCGTCGAGGAGCCGTTCTGGGCCGCGCTGGGCGTCACCGGCGTCCTGCTGTCGTTCACGCTGACGCTGCTGGCCCAGTATAACCTCTTCGCCAGCCAGATGCCGCTGGTGACCACGGGGATGTTCTTCGACCTGTCCTTTATCCTGCCGGTGGTCGGCGGCCTCCTGACCTACGCGGTCCTGAAGGCGATGCAGGAGGGGTACATGTACAACCTCAACCGGCGCTACTACCGGCTGCGGCCGCCGCGGTAGCTCCGCCCGATGGCCTCTTCCGACGACGACTCGGCCGGCGGGTCGCTCCGCCGCGAAGTCCCGGTTCCGATGGCCGTCTACAAGGTCGTCATGGTGTTTTCGATGCTGATCGCGATTCTGCTGGTGGCCGGCGGACTCGCCGTCGTCGACACGGCGACCGATCGCGGGACCGCCGACGTCGACGACGTCGATCCCGTGGGCGCGCTGGCCGGCGTCGGGCTGGTGCTGGTCGGCGCGGTCGTCTACGTGTTCTCGACGCGATTCAGGGCCGAGGAAATGGAAAACGATAAAGACGACGCGGACCAACCCTCGGGTAATGGCTGACGAGTTCATGAAGGGGTTCACGATCTTCAGCGCGGCCGGGATCCTGTGGATGATCCTGGCGACGTGGTACCGCACGCCGGAGTTCGACGGCCCGCAGCTGACGGCGCCGGTGCCGGAGAACCCGGGCACGTACGACGCAATCGGAATCGTCGTCATGGACGCCATGGTCGCGATGATGGTTCTGGGTCCGATCGTGTTCTGGTTCCTCATCCCCGGCTACCAGCAGGCCCGGGCCGCCTACGCCGACCGCAACGCCGAATAAGCACGCTTCGCTCCCCGTTCCCGCCTTCTCCGACTCTCCGGTTCCGTTCTGTCTTCCGCCTGCTACGACGGACGTCGAGCGGCGTCGATCGGTAGCCGCTCCGTGCCGTCCCTCGAGGCCGATCGCGTTCGCGCGTTCGGCGGGTCCGCATCGATGGCCGGCGTCGGCAACGAGCGTTCGGCGGCGCAGTTCACAGTGTGTCGACGCTCCGGGTCCGTATCGACATCCGGCGCCTCGGATCGTCCGAACTCCTCCCCTGATCGCTACGTCGTTTTCGTCCGTCGGTTGCGATCCGCACGCGGAACGGCGTCGGTTCGACGCGGGCCCGCCTTCGGACGCGTGGTGGCGGGAGCAAGCTGACCGGCTCTGCGTCCGGCTCCTGTCCCGTCGTCGCCGGCGCTACGAGAACCAACCTGCGGCAGTAAAAGCGAGTGCGTCGGCCCGGAAGCTCGTCCGGTGGGCGATCTCAGACGATGTTGCCCCAGAGCGCGGACTGCTCGAGGATGAGGAAGAGACTCTGGAACAGCGCGTACGCGAGCACGAGCGTCCAGGCCGCCAGGGCCCCCGTCGGCCGGCCGAGCTCCTCTTCCTTGCGGGCTTCGACCTTGCGGGCCTCGAACTCGAAGAAGTCGGTGATAAACACCGTCAGCGCGAGGACGCTCAGGATCGTCCCGGCGTGGAGCGTGATCGTCGTGAAGTAGAACGCGCCGAGCACGAGCAACACGTTCGAGAGGTCGTGGATCGTGTAGCGGTCGATCGCGTCGGCGCCGCCGTCCCGGTACTGAGAGACGTAGTGGCGCTGCGCGAGGAAGCGCGTCACCGCGTTGACCAGCACCAGCACGAGGAACACGTACTCGACGTGGGGCAACAACACGTCGAGCGGGCCGAACATCGTATCCGGATTCATACTCGACAGTCTGTGGTTAGGACATTAGTGTTTTTCCAATTGCTCCCCGTTCGGCCGCCGCCGCGGTCCTCTTCCGCACGGTCGCTGGGAGACACTCAGGGCCAGTGGGACGTGCTGTGCGGTCCGACCAGCACGGACAGCGAGCCGTCGACGGCGACCGTTACGGGCGTTCGGGGCGGGATCGTCCGACACCGTCGGCCGTCGACGAGCAACTCGACCGGGCCCTCGTCGCGCTCGACGGTGAACTCGACGCCGCGTTCGGGATCGAGCACCCAGTGGTCGTGGGTCGTCGCGAACGGGGCGACCGGAACGACGGCGACGCCGGTCCCCGGCGCCAGCACCGGCCCGTCCGCGGCGGCGGCGTACCCGCCCGAGCCTGCGGGCGTCGCCAGCACGACCCCGTCGGCCCGGAAGCGCGCGACGCGCTCGCCGTCCGCTCGAACCGCGTACTCGGAGATCTTCGCCGGCTCCTCGGTGACCAGCATGGCGTCGAACGCGGCTCGGCCGACGCGCTCGCCGCCGACGGTCAGCGCCAGCAGCGTCCGTTCGCGTGGCTCGTACTCGCCGCGGATCGCCGCGGGTAGCGCGGCGTCGAGCGCGCTCGCCGGGACCGAGCGGACGCCTCGACCCGCGTCGACGGGGATGATCGGCGGGCCATCGTCGCGACGGGCGGACGCCAGGACGCCGCGTTCGCCCCGCGCGACGACGGCGTCGAGCGATCGATCGAGGAGATCCTCGGCGTCTCCGACGACGGGCTCGGCGCCGGCGGCGTCGACGCGCTCGGCGATCGCTGACGTCGCGGTGGCGTCGCGACCGTCGACGTCGTCCGGCCCGGCGAGGATCCCGATCGACTCCATGGCCGCTCGGTAGGGGTCGGGACACAAAAGACTGCGTGGTTCGCGCCCGGCGGGACCGGTCCGCTCCGCGGATCTGAAGCTTTTTGCACCCGGCCCGCGAGCGGTGGGGTATGCTGGAGACGCTAGCGGAGTGGCGGCCGGCGGTCGACGAGGCGATCGCCGAAGTGTTGCCCCGCGAGATCGACGAGGCGTACCTCTCGGAGTTCTTCGGCCCCGCGACGCACCGGTACGACGCCGACGCGCTCCAGCGCGTGCTGGCCGATCCGATCTGGGAACTGCTCGATCGCGGCGGCAAGCGCTGGCGGCCGATCGTCTTCTTGCTGCTGGTCGAGGGGTTCGGCGAGGACCGCGAGCCGTACCTTCCGTACGCGGCGATCCCCGAGATACTGCACACCGGCACCATCCTCGTCGACGACGTCGAGGACGAGGCGAAGCTCCGTCGCGGCGAGCCGGCGATTCACCACGTATACGGCGAGGACGTCGCGCTCAACGCCGGGAACGCGATGTACTTCCTGCCGATGAAGATCGTCACGCGCAACCCCGCCGGCCTCGACGCCGAGACGCGGCTCGCGATCTTCGAGATGCTGACCGACGAGCTCAACCGCACCCACCTCGGTCAGGGCACCGACATCCGCTGGCACAACGACGCCGACGCCGACCCGACGGTCGAGGAGTACCTCGAAATGTGCGCGTGCAAGACGGGCTGTCTCGGCCGGATCGTCGCCCGGCTGGCCGCGCTGGTCACCGGCCAGTCCGACGAGCGCGAGCGCGCGGTCGCCCGCTACGCGGAGGCAATGTCCGTCGCCTTCCAGATCGGCGACGACATCCTCGACGTCGAACACTCGCTGGGCGAGGCGGGCGACTTCGGCAAGGCCTTCGGCAACGACGTCCGCGAGGGCAAGACGACGCTGCTGGTGATCCACGCCCTCGACACGGCGTCCCCCGAGCGCGCGGCGCGGCTCCGCGAAATTCTGCGGGCCGAGAACAACACCGACGACGAGATCCGCGAGGCCATCGAGATCCTCCGGGGATCGGGTAGCGTCGAGTACGCCCGTGAGACCGCTCTGGACCTCGCCGCGACGGCTCGCGACCACCTCGCGGAGGCGGAGCTGGCCGACGCGGAGGCCGAGCAGCTCGCGGCGTTCACGCGCTTCGTCGTCGAGCGCGACGTCTGAGCGGCTGCGTTCCGGTCGACGGCCGTCGATCAGTCGCCGACGCGAACCAAAGTATTCAGTACCCGCGAGCGCCAAGCCCCGCGCATGGCAGCACACGACGGTAGCGACGACGTCTCCCGTCGCTCGTTCATGCGGGCGGCGACGGGAGCGGCCGCGGCCGCCGGCGCCGCGAGCGCCGGGGCGAGCGCACAGGAAGGGGGCAACCAGTCGGGCGGCGGGAACGAGTCCGGCGGCGGCAACCAGTCGGGCGGCGGGAACCAGTCCGGCGGAGGCGGCGGTGGCGGCGGCAAGACCTGGGAAGTCACCGTCGGTCCCGGCGGCGACCTCGTCTTCGACCCCGCCGAGCGCGTCGTCGCGCCGGGCGACACGGTCCACTGGGTCTGGGACTCGGACAACCACAACATCGCACCCGGGAGCACCCCCGAGGGCGCCGAGTGGGAAGGGCACCCAGAAATCGCCAACGCGGGCACGGAGTACAGCCACACGTTCGAGACGACCGGCACCTTCGAGTACGTCTGCGAACCCCACGTCGGATCGGGCATGGAGGGCTCGGTCGTCGTCCAGGAGGGCGGCCCCGAAACCAGCAGCGGATCGACCGGTCCCGCCGTTCCCAGCAACGCCCTGAGCCTGGCGGTCGGCACGATGGGCGCGATGGTCTCGACGCTCGCGCTGGCGTACTTCTTCATCAAGTACGGCGGCTACGACGAAGAACAGTAGGCCTCCGACTGTTCCGATCGACCTGACCGCTTCGGTCAGCCTCCTTCCTCGCGCTCGTCTCGGTTTTGCGGCCCGTCTCGTTCCGGAGCCTCTCCTCGAGGAGCCGGCTCACGGTCCACGTCCGCTCCCCGCTCGGCCTCTTCGAGTCGGTCCTCGAACCACTGCCACTCGCGGGTGAACTGTCCGGTCTCCTTGAGGTTCCAGACGTCGGCGTCCCGCACGACCGGGCCGACGCGCGCGGACTGCACCATGTTGATCACCCAGAGGACGACGCCGACGCCGAGAGTGTAGGCCCCGATCGACGCGATCTGCTGGAGCGGCGTGAACTCGGGCGGGTAGAACCCGTATCGTCGCGGGAGTCCCTCGTAGCCCAGCAACAATAGCGGCATGAACGTGACGAACGTCCCGACGATGAGCAAGAGCACTTGCGCCTTCGCGAGGCGGCGGTTGTACATCCGGCCGGTGAGAATGGGGAACCAGTAGTAGCTCGCCGCGATCATCGCCATCGGGATGATCCCGACGACGATGAGGTGGAAGTGCCCGACGACGTGGAGCGTGTCGTGCAGGACGAGATCGACCGGGATCGCCGCCAGAAAGACGCCCGTGATCCCGCCGATCACGAACGTGCTCAGGCTGCCGAGCATGCACAGCATCGGCGCGGTCAGTCGAATCGACCCGTTCCACAGCGTCGCGATCCAGTTGAACTCCTTGACGGCGCTCGGGATGGCGATCGCCAGCGAGACGGCCATGAAGCTCGCGCGCAGCCCCGGCGCCATCCCGGTCGTGAACATGTGGTGGGCCCAGACGCCGAAGGATAGCACGCCGATGGCGATCGTCGAGTAGACGATGAACTGGAAGCCGAACAGCCGCCGCCCGCAGAACTTCGGCAGCACGAGGCTGATGATGCCGAACGCCGGCAGCACGAGGATGTACACCTCCGGGTGGCCGAAAAACCAGAACAGGTGCTGCCACAGCAACGGACCGCCGCCCGGTTCGACGAAGAACGTCGTCCCGAAGCTGCGATCGGCGATCAGCATCAGCAGCGCGCTCCCCAGCAGCGGAAACGCGAACACGATGATTCCGCTGGTGACGAGGATGTTCCACGAAAAGATGTCGAGCCGGTGCCAGCCGACGTCGTCGGCTCGCTCGGTGAAGATCGTCGCGACGAAGTTGATCGCGCCCATCGTCGTCGCGACGCCGCTGAGATGGAGCCCGAGCAGTGCGATGGTGATCTGGGGATTGGCCATCTCGACCGACAGCGGCGTGTACAGCGTCCACCCCGTGGCGACCGGTTCGAGCGCGACCAGCGCCGCTGCGTCGATCGGCAGCGGGGCGAGGCCCCGTGCCAGCAGGTCCGTCAGCAGTCCGCCCCGGACCATCGCCAGCGATGGCGGGAGCAGCCAGAACGCGATGGCGTTGATCCGCGGAAACGCCAGATCGTCGGCGCCGATCAAAAGCGGGAGGAAGTAGTTCGCGATCCCGAAGAACACCGGCGTCACGAAGAAAAACAGCATCGTGAGCCCGTGAGTCGTGAAGATCGCGTTGTACGTCTCGACGGTCCAGACCGTCGACTCGGCGGTCAGCAGCTCGGTCCGGATCATCATCCCGTCGGTCGCGCCCCACAGCCCGGCGAGCGTCCCCAGCAGGATATAGAGGATGCCGATGTCCTTGTGGTCGACCGTCGTGACCCACCTGAGCAGCCCCGTGGGTTTCCCGTGGTCGGTCAGGCCGACGACGGGCGATCCGTAGCCGCCGTCCGGCGCCGCTTCTCCGTCGCCGCCGACCCGGTCGCCGTCCGAGCGTCGTCGCTCGCCGATTCCCTCCCGGAGGTACCGGTAGCCGGCCAGCGCCGACAGCACGACCACTGCGATCACGAGTCCGGAGATGCTATCGAGCATGGAATTCCTCAGAGATCCCCCGTGCCGGTACGTTCGACCGACTCCGGCTAAAGGGCTTTATCGAGATGGTGACACGTACGGGCCGACGCGGCTGTCGCTGCGTCATCCGTCAGCGCGCGCTCGGCGCCGCCTCGTCACCCGGCCGCTCCAGCAGACGCCCGTAGACGGCGCCGAGCGTGAAGCCGTACGCCCAGTGGGCCAGCAGCGTGAACCCCGCGTAGATGATCAGCAGCGAGCCGCCGATCTCGCCCCGGCCGGTGACGACGAACGCGAGCCAGAGCGCGGTCCCGAGCACGACGCCGCGGCTGGCCGGGTCGGGCCCGCGCGGAATGCGCGGTTCGAGCGCGATGAACAGCAGCGGCCAGGCGACGACGCCCGCGATCGTGAACAGCACGAACCCCACCGCCTGATCGCCGGGCGTCCCGACGAACCGCGCGATCACCTCGAAAACGGGGATCGCCGAGCGCGTCTCGACTTCGAGCAGCAGCAGTAGCAACAGCAGCACCGCCGTCCCGGCGACACCGCCCGCGATGGCGCTCGCCGGCCTGTTCATGGTCGTGAAGCTTCGAGATCGCCGCTCGTCGTGTTTTCGCGATCACCGCTCGTCGCGTTTTGCCGCTCGTCGAGCCACTCCCGGTACTCCTCCTGTCCGACGACGCGCAGCGTCGATCGCATCCCGGCGTGTCCGGCGCCGCAGAACTCCGCGCAGTACAGCCGGTACTCGCCGGTGTCGCCGATCCGCGTGCGGATGAGGTTGTACTGGTTCGGGAACGCGTCTTGCTTGAGCCCGAGTTCGGGGACGTGAACCGAGTGCAACACCTCCTCGGCGGTGACGTAGAGGTACAGTGTCCGGTTTCTCGGAACGACCAGCTCGTCCTCGGTCGTGACGCCGTTCGGATACTCGTAGCTGTAGTTCCACTGCTCGGCGACGATCTCGACGACGACGGCGTCCGACGGCGCGTCGGCGGGCTCGGGCGCGTTCGCGCCGGCGTCCTGTCCGCCCAGATCCGGCACCGCGGCGACGTACGGGCTGGTCAGCACGGCGAACGACGCCGAGCCGACGAACAGCAACACGAGCGCGGTCGCGACGGTCCACGTGATCTCCAGGTCGCGATTCGTCCGCGTGGGCTCGGGATCCTCGTTGCCGCGGAACCGCCAGACCGTGTACAGCAGAATGAACTCGACGAGCAGCGCGATCGGGACGGCGATGTACAGCAGCCGCCGGTTGAGCCCGCGGATGAGCTCCTCGGTGATCGATTGGGGCGCGGCGGCGACCGGTGCCGCTGCGACGATCGACACGACGAGGACGGCGACGGCGGCGCTGGCGACGCGGCGCGCTCTGACCATCGTGTAAACGTCCACGAATTGCGGAATAAGCGTTCGCCCGGTGCCGTCCCCGTCCGGCCGGGAGCGATCGCCGCAGTCGCTGCAAGGATTTTACGCCGGGCCGTCGACACCACCGACTATGCTGGAGTGGGTGCGACGGGAGACGCTGCTCGACACCTCGATCAACGCCGTTCCCGTGGTGATCTTGCTGTTCCTGGACCTGCTCTTTCTCCTCGTCTACCCGTGGGAGCGGGGGACGCTCTCGGAACTGTTCACGCACCTGCTGACGCTGTTTCCCATCGTGGTGCTGGCGTTCGCGACGTACCAGGTCGCCCGCGCGATCGAGCGCGACGCGGCGGAGTAACACCCCGCGAACGTCTCAGGTCTCCACTCGCGAGCCCCCGAATTGACGGGCGACCGGTACGACATCCTTACCGTGGAGCTACCGTCGATCTACACGCCCGAGGGGTCGTTCGCGTACCTGCTGGTCGTCCTCGTCGTGACGCTCGCGGCGGCGGTCGCGTTCCTCGTCGCGTTCGCCGGCGCGAGCCTGCCGTTCTAGATCGTGTGTTCGGGGACGTACGCGAGCCACTCCATGACGCCGCCGAGCGCGTACCCGTACACCCAGTGGCCGGCCAGCGAGAGCGCGCCGAACAGGACGGCGTTGCGCGGCCCCGGCCAGTAGGCGATGACGAACCCGGTCCACATGATCGTCGCGAAGACGACGCCGCGAGCCGCCCGCGGCTCCTGTGGCGGGAGGAAGGAGCCGGCGACCGTGAACAGAAGCGGGAGCGCGACGACGCCGCCCGCGAGGAGCACCGCGAGCCCGAGCGGCAGGCTCGGCTCGATGCCGACGACGCGCCCGAGGTCGGTCACGCTGATCAGCGGGCCGGCCTCGAACAGCCCCAGAAACGCCGGCAGGCCGATCAGCAGCGGCGCCATCGCGATCATGCCGACGAGCCCACCGGCGAAGGCCGACAGCACGACCCGCAGGTTGATATCGAGGCGCGCCTCCAGGTCCTCGACGTCCCCCGGCACCGTCGGCTGCGTGAGGTCGGTCCGATCGTCGGGGGTGCTCATCGTCCCGAGCTACGGCGTCGCGGCGTAAAATCACCCCGGGCGGTTCGATTCTGGCACCCCGGACGGCTCGCCCCGGAAGCGGGGTTCGTCGACGCCGCGGCGTCCGCACCGGTCCAAGGTACTTTTCGGAGGCCGTGGAAGGTCAGCGCATGACAGAGCCCGAGGACCACGAGCACCGCGGCCCCGCGGTCGAGGACTGGCCGCCCGGGTTCGGCGAGGCGAGCTGGTGGCCGATCGTGACCGGCGCGGGCGCGGCGGGCATCTACGCCGGCGTCGCCTTGATCCTCATCGGGGGAACCGAGGCGGCGCTCGTCCCGCCGACCGTCGCGCTCGGGCTGGCGCTCGGCGGCCTGCTGGCCTTCCTCGGCGGACTCTACGGCTGGGTGTACCACGCGTTCGTCCGGAACTACTGGGAGCGGGCGTCCGCGGGCCACGGACTGGACCTCCGGTGGGGTATGTTCGTGTTCGTCCTGACCGACGTGATGACGTTCTCGGCGGGCTTTGTCTACTACTTCTTCGTCAGGTCGGGCGCGTGGCCGCCCGCCGAACTCCCGCCGCTTTTGACCTCGCTCGTGTTCGTCAACACCGCGATCCTGCTCGTCAGCAGCCTCACGCTGCACGCGGCTCACGGCGCGATCCGCGAGGGGAACCGCCGGCGCTTTCTCGCCTGGCTCGCCGTCACCGTGCTGCTCGGCGTCGCGTTCGTCGGCGGGCAGTTTCTGGAGTACTACGAGTTCCTCGTCGTCGAAGGAGTCCCCGTCACGACCGTGTTCTTCAGCGCCTTCTTCGGGCTGACGGGGCTGCACGGCCTCCACGTCGTCCTCGGCGTCGTCGTGCTGGCGATCGTCCTCGCGCGCGGCCTGCGCGGGCAGTTCGACGAGGAGCGCCACACCGCGGTCGCGACGGCGTCGATGTACTGGCATTTCGTCGACGCCGTGTGGGTGTTCCTGGTCGTCACGCTGTACGTCGGCGCCGCAGCGTGACCGGCGCTCCCTGCGCTCGCGCCCGTCGGCTCGGCAGCGATCAGATCAGATGTCGAACGCGGCGATATCGGACGAGCCGCACTCGGTGCAGCGCTCGGCGTCGGTCGGCGTGTTCGTCCCGCAGACCCGGCACTCGTACACCGTCTCCCCGTCTCCGTCAAGCAGTGATCGCACGTGATCTAGCAACGGCATCTGGGCTTGCTCGTCGTTCGATCCGGCATAAGCTTTCGTGTTCGGCGCCGTGAGCCGGCCGACACCGTCGGTCAGCGCGCCCTTCGGCTTGCGCACGCCGGGGTCACGACCGCCAGTACGCTCGCGTCAGCAACACGAGTACCGGGAAGATCTCCAGCCGGCCGATCCACATCAGGCCGGCCATCAGCAGTTTCGAGCTCCAGGGGAAGGCGATGAAGTTCCCCATCGGGCCGACCGTTCCGAGCCCCGGCCCGATGTTGCCCAGCGTCGCCGCGCAGGCGGTGATCAGGCCGATCACCTCGATCTCGAACCCGTCGACCCGCGCGGCGTCGAGCGCGAGCAGCATCGCGCCGACGAGAAACAGGACGAAGTACAGCAGCGTGAACGTGTAGATGCCCCGCACCGCCGTCTCGTCGAGCGGGTTGCCGCCCAGCCGGACCGGCCGCACCGCCTCCGGATGGACCGTCGTAAAGAGTTCCCGGCGGATCGACTTGAGGATCACCAGCCACCGGATCATCTTGATGGCGCCGCCGGTCGATCCCGCCGACCCGCCGAGGAACATCGCGAACACGAGCGCGTACTGGGCTGGCGGGCTCCAGACGTTGAAGTTCATGCTGGCGTAGCCCGTCGTCGTGACGATCGAGACGACGTTGAACGCCGCGTGGCGCACCGACGGCTCGACCGCGCCCGCGATCCGGCCGACGTTCTCCGCGTCGACGAGGCCGCCGTCGACGAACAGCAGCACGCTGACGATCGCGCTCAGCGACGCCAGGACGCCGGCGTAGAAGCGGAACTCGCTGTCGGCGACCGCCTCTCGCCAGTCGCCGTTGAGCAGGTGCCAGAACAGCACGAAGTTCGTCCCCGCGACGACCATGAATGGGATGATCACCCACTGGACGGCCCACGAGAACGCCTCGATGCTGCGCGCCTGCGGGGAGAACCCCCCGGTCGGCATCGTGGTGAACGTGTGTGCGATCGCTCCGTAGGCGGTCATGTTCGGCGCGAGTTCCGTGGCGCCCAGCAGGTACAACAGAAGAACCTGGGCGACCGAAAAGCCGACGTACGCCAGCCAGAGGGCGCGTGCCGTCTCCGCGATCCGGGGGGTAAGCTTCTCGACGCCGGGGCCGGGCGCCTCGGCCTCCATCAGCTGTGCGCCGCCGACGGATAGTTCGGAGAGGATCGCCACCGCGAGGACGACGATCCCCATCCCGCCGAGCCACTGGGTGAGCTGGCGCCACATCATGATCTCCCGGGAGTGTGTCTCGACCGAGATGTCCCGCATGACGGTCGATCCGGTGGTCGTGAACCCGCTCATGCTTTCGAACAGTGCATTGACCGGATGAGCGATCGTCCCGGTGCCGGCGAGCACGTAGGGGACGGCGCCGACGACCGCGACGAGCAGCCACGTCAGCCCGACCATCAGGAACGCCTCCCTGTCGCCCAGGTCGTCCGGCGAGCCGACGCGTTCGAGCAGCGCACCGACAAGGACGGTGCCGGCCATCGTCGCGACGAACACCAGCAGGTCCTGCTGTTCGTACAGCAGGGAGACGACGATCGGAACGAGAAACGCCACCGAGAGATACTTCAGAACGGTGCCACTGAGGCTTACGCTCGCCCGCCAGCGGACGCGCAGCCTCATATTTTCTCGAGCACGTCGTCGAGAACTTCGGTGGCGAGAAAGACGACGACGTGGTCGCCCGCCTCGACGCGAGTGTCGCCGCGCGGCGTGATGTGTGCGCCGTCCCGCGTGATCGCGCCGACGACGACGCACTCGGGCAAATCAGCCATGGCTTCCTGGATCGACTGGCCGACGAGCAGACTGTCACCGTGGACCTCGAACTCGACGACCTCCGCGAGGTCGCTTTCCAGCATCGCGACGTTCTCGGCCTCGCCCTCGCGGGTGAACCGCGTGATCTCCTCGGCGGTCTCCTCGCGCGGGTTGATCGCGACGTCGACGCCGACGGCCTCGAACAGCTGAACGTACTCCGGCGACTCCACGATCGAGACGCTGCGGTCGACGCCGAGCTGTTCGGCCAGCAGCGACACGAGCAGGTTCTTCTGGTCGTTCTCGAGGGCGGCGATCAGCAGATCGGCCTCGTCGACGTGCTCGCGCGAGAGGAACTCGGCGTCGGTCGCGTCGCTCTCCATCACGGTCGTCTTCGGCAACTGCTCCGCGAGTTCGCGGGCGCGATCGTGGTCCTGCTCGACGAGTCGGGGCTTCAGCCCGTGGTCCTCGAACAGCTTCGCCGTCTGGAAGCCGATGTCGCTGCCGCCGACGATCACGACCTCGTCGGTGCCGCTGCGGGCGTCCGCGGGGTACAGCTCCGTCGCGAACTCCTGGACGCTCTCGGGGCTCCCGATCACGACGAGCCGATCCGCCGCGCGGATCCGCGTGTCGCCCCGCGGGATCGTCACCTCGCCGTCGCGGAAGATCGCGGCGAACGTCAGCGAGTCGAACCGGTCGGCCTCCTGAACGGTGTCCCCGGCGATCGGACTCTCCTCGGCGACCTCGAACTCGGCCATCCGGACGGCGCCGCCGGCGAACACGTCAGCGTCGTGGGCGCCGGGCAACCCGGCGATCCGGACGATCGCGTGGGCGGTCAGCAGGTCGCTCCCGACCATGAAGTCGACGCCGAAGGCGCCCTTGGCGCGGCGCCACGTGTCGAGCAGATTCGTCTTCTTCACGCGCGCGATCGTGAACGCGTCGGAGACGGTCTTGGCCGTCCCGCAGGCGACCAGATTCGTCTCGTCGTTGTCAGTACTCGCGATGACGATGTCGGCGTCCTCGACGCCGGCGTCTTCGAGGATCTCGAGCGACGTCCCGTCGCCGGCGATCGAGAGCACGTCGAGCGAGTAGGTGAGCTCCTCGACGATATTCGGGTCCCGCTCGACGACGACGACCTCGTTAGAGTCCGCGAGGTTGGCGGCGATGCTGCGCCCGACCTCGCCGGCGCCGATGACGATCACGCGCACGCGAGAACCACCATGATTACCGGGCATTCTTCCGGGTAGAATAAGTGTATTGTCCTTCGCCTATCGCGGCGTCGTCCGCACGGCCCCGGAAGTGTCGGTGTGATTCGGTGATGCCGCCCAGCGCGAGTCGGCGAAGCGGCCGTTCAGACCGACTCGGGCTGCTCGTGAACCCGGAGTTCGACGTCGCGGCGCTCGCCCTCCAGATCGGCGACGATGCGCTCGACGACGCGTTCGGCCTCCTCGAGCACTTTCGGCCGGAGCTTGTCGATCACCCAGCCGATCGAGACGAGCGCCGGCAGGTCCAGCGCCCCGGCGTTCGCGCTGGAGGGATCGAACTCGACGACGAACCGGACGCGGCTGGCCGTCTCGCGGTCGGGCGGCGCGGCCCCGGGTCGGGGCTCGACCTGCCAGTAGCCGCCGGCGTCGATGTCCTTCACGATCCGCCAGTCGATCCACTCGGGCGGATCGGTGCCGGTCACCTCCGAACGGGCAGTGTAGTTGAGCTTCCACCACGCGAACTCCAGGTCGTACCGCGTCCCCTCCTCGCCCGTCCCGTCGCGGCGGACATCCTTGAGGTACTTCGAGTAGTTGGCGTACCCCGGGAAGTCCTCCAGGAACTCGTAGATCTCCTCGGGCGGGAGATAGACGTCCGTGCTCACCTCGACTCTGTCCACGCTCGGACGTTTGCGGGCGCGACAGTAAGTGTTACGCGCTCGGTCGGATCGGCAGCTGCTCGACTACCACCGTTCGTCGGCGTCCGTCGCGTTCATACTCCCCCGGCGCGGACCTCGAACCGATGACCCGAGATGCGCTCATCGTCGGCGGCGGCGTCGCCGGCCTCTCGGCCGGCATCTACACCGCGCGGGCCGGTCTGGACACGCTGATCGTCGACCCGTCGAGCGGCCGAACGGGAGCCGACGCCGCCGACGGATCGATCTTCGAACGCAACGCCAGCCTGGAGAACTACCCCGGTTTCCCGGCGGGGATCGACGCCCGACTGTATCTCGATATGGTCCGGGAACAGGCCGAAGAGGCCGGCTGCGCGTTTCGCGAGGGTCGCGTCGTCGACGTTCGTCCGAGAGAGGACGACTTCGCGGTCGAACTCGACGACGGCGAGGAACTCGCGGCGATCCGCGTGATCGCGGCGTCGTGGTCCGACGTCTCCTATCTCGAAGAACTGGACGTCGAGTTCGTCGACCGCGGTTCGAAGACGTACGTCGGCGTCGACGAGCACGGCCGGACGCGCGTGCCGGGGCTCTACGCCGCGGGGCGGATCGCCGGTCGTCCCCACCAGGCGATCGTCGCCGCGGGTCACGGCGCGGCCGTCGCGCTCACCGCCATCGAGGAGTCCGACGCGGCTTTCTACCACGACTGGGTCGCGCCGGAGGGCTATTTCACGGGGCGCGGCCGGGAGGTGCCGCCGGGCTGCGAGGAGATCGACGACGCCGAGCGCCGGGAGCGAGAGCGTTCGGCGCGCGAACGGCTAACCGAGCGGATCGCGGACCCGGCCGACGGGGAACCGACGATGCATCCGAGCGTGGACGCCGATAAACGGTAAACTGGTTGCGGTGTCCATCTCCAAAAGTATTACCCCCCTCGGCGAGCAGTTGATACCAGATGGACGAACAGTGCGGCATCGTCCTCGTCGTGGACGACGACCCGCGGGTCGCTCGCGTCTACGCCGAGCAGCTCCGCCAGCAGCACACGGTTCGGGTAGCTTACAGCGGCGAGGAAGCACTGGAGAGCCTCGACGACGACGTCGAGGTCGTGCTGCTCGACCGGCGGATGCCGGACCTCACCGGCGATGAGGTCTTAGAGCGGATCCGCGACCGCGGGCTCACCTGTCAGGTCGCGATGGTCACCGCGGTCGAGCCGGACTTCGACATCATCGAAATGGCGTTCGACGACTACCTGTTCAAGCCGGTCACCGGCGAGCAACTGCTCTCGACGGTCGATCACCTGCTCCAGCGCGCGACCTACGACAACGCGCTCCAGGAGTTCTTCGCGGTCGCCTCGAAGCGCGCCGCCCTGGAGGCCGAAAAGTCCCACTCCGTGCTCCAGCATAGCGAGGAGTTCGCGGAGCTGACGGCCCGATTCGAGCATTTACAGGAGGAACTCGGCGAGTCGCTCCAGCAGCTCGACGACGAGGAGGCGTTCGATCTCGTGCTGTCGGATCGATTCTAAGGTAGCCGCGCCGTCGGCTCGGTTCTCAGTTCAGTTTCGAGGATCGTCCGCAGGACCGACCGCGTAGCACCCGCGCCGAACGCCGGTCGCCGCGACAACGTTTTGTCGGCCCCGCGAGAAGGTGCGGGCGAATGCTGGAGGGAGTCAACGTCGCGCTCGGGGTCTGTGGCTCCATCGCGGCCGTCAAGACCGTCGAACTGGCCCACGAGCTCCGCCGCCGCGGCGCCGCCGTGCGGGCGGTGATGACCGGCGGCGCGCAAGGGATCGTCCACCCCTGGGCCGTCGAGTTCGCCACCGACCGCGACGTCGTCACCGAGCTCACCGGCGCCGTCGAGCACGTCGAGCTCTGCGGCCGCGAGGGCTGGGCCGACGTGTTCCTGATCGCGCCCGCGACGGCCAACACGGTCGGCAAGATCGCGGGCGCGGTCGACGACACCCCCGTCACGACCTGCGCGACCACCGCGCTGGGCGCCGACGTGCCGGTCGTGATCGCCCCCGCGATGCACGAGCCGATGTACGACCACCCGGGCGTGCTGGAAGCCATCGAGCGCGTCGAATCGTGGGGCGTCGAGTTCGTCGACCCGCGGATCGAGGAAGGGAAGGCCAAGATCGCAGCCGAGGAGAGCATCTGCCTCGAAACCGCCCGCGCGGCCGGCGACCGACCGCTCGCCGACGAGCGCGTCGTCGTCACCGCCGGCGCCACCGCGGAGGCGATCGATCCCGTGCGCGTCCTGACGAACCGCTCGTCGGGCAAAACCGGCCGAGCGGTCGCGAAGGCCTGCCACGTCCGGGGAGCAGACGTGACGCTGCTCCACGGCGTCGTCGGGCCCCACGCCCCCTCGAACGAGTCCGACGAGCCGGCGCTCGGACCCGACGGGTCGCTCGGCTACGCCGACTACCGCCGCGTCGAGAGCGCCGCAGAGCTCCGGGACGCCGCGCTCGACGCCGCGGCCGACGCGGACGCCTTCGTCTCGACGGCGGCGGTCGGCGACTACACCGTCGAACGACGCGATCGGAAGATACGATCGGGCCAGGAGCTGACGCTCGAACTCGATCCGACGCCGAAGGTGATCGACGCGGTGCGCGAGGCTCGCCCCGACCTGCCGATCGTCGGCTTCAAGACCGAAACCGCGGGCGAGTCGGCCTCGGACGAGGGCGACGCCGCGATGGCCGACGCCGCCCGCGAGACGCTCGATCGGGTCGACCTCGCCTTCGTCGTCGCCAACGACGCAAGCGTGATGGGCGCCGACGCGACGCGGACCCTGTTCGTCGACGCCGACGATACCGAGGCGTTCGAGGGATCGAAACGCGCGCTCGGCGGCGCGGTCGCGGACCGGCTCGTCGGCGTCGTCGACTGACCGGTCGTTCGGACAGCTCCACTGCCAATTTTGCCGTGATCGACCGGCAGCGACGGGCCGAGAACGAAATTGTTTTCCTCGGGCTACCGCTTGGTTCGGACAACAGACAGAGCCATGAGTCATACAACTGGATCCGGACGCGGCGCCGCGAAACGAGCAGCGCCGGGTTCCCTCTCGGGGTCGCCGGGGCGCGCTCGACGCCCGCCCGGCCCGCCGACGGGGGGCGATCCGCCGTGACCCACGTACTGGTCCCCGTCGAGGAGTCGGCGACGCTCCGCCGGACCGTCGAGTACGCCGTCGAGTCCGCGCTCGACGCGTCCGAGACCGACGCCCGCATCACGTTCGCCTACGTGATCTCGGCCGACAGCACGCAGCTCCCCGGTTCGGAGCTGGAGGAGTCCGGCCGCGACCTCCTCGACCGGATCGAGGTGTGGACCGAGGAAGACGCGGGTGAGCATATCGACGAGCTAACCGTCCAGACGGTAGTCCTCGGCGCCGACGAGTACCTCTTTAGCCCCTCCGACGTGGCGCGCGTGGTCGGCGCCCGCGCGGTTTCGACTGGCGTCGACCAGATCGTGCTCGACCCCGAGTACGACCCCGGCGCCGGCCAGCCGCTGCTCGAACCGCTCAAGAGCGAACTGGGTCGTGACGACCGCTTCGCCGTCGAGGAGGCGCCGGTCGACCACCCGCGCCGGTCGGCGCGCGTCGTCGCGCCCGCCAGCGCCAGCCGCTTCGTCGGGACGTTCGTGATCTCCTTCGTCTTCTATCAGGTGGTCGGGGGCTTCGCCGGGCTGTTCGACGTCGTCACCGGTCTCGCGACCGCGCTGGTCGTCGCGATCGTGCTCTCGCAGGTGACGTTCGCCCGGCCGCCCCAGGTCGGCGCCTCGGTGGCCCGACTGGGACGCTGGTGCGTGTTCGCGCCGGTGTTGCTCTGGGAGATCGTGATCGCGAACCTGCAGGTCGCGACCGTCATCCTGAACCCGCGCTCCGAGATCGACCCGCGGATGACGCGCGTTCACGCCGCAGTCTGGGGCGCGCTGCCGGTGACGACGCTGGCCAACAGCATCACGCTCACGCCGGGGACGCTCACCGTCCGCGAGCGCGGGCAGGACCTGTACGTCCACTCGCTGTTGCCCGTCTCCCGAGAGGGGCTGTTCGACGGCAGTCTGGAGCGGTGGGTCCGCTTCGTCTTCTACGGCCGTCGCGCGATGCGGATCGACAGCCCGCGCGAGCGCGGCGACGCCGAAGTGCTCCAGCAATCGGACGATTCGGAGGCCGAGGAAGAGTCCGACGCCGACGAGGACGCCGGAGGTGAGTCGGCGTGAGCGTCGGCACCGGCGACCTGGCGACCGACCTGTTCCTCGGGACCGCCGCGCTGTTCGTGGTGCTGGCCGTCGCGATGCTGTACCGGGCCGTCGACGGCCCGACGATGCAGGACCGCGTGCTGGCGGTGAACGTGCTCGGCACGAACACCGTCGTCATTCTGGCGCTGCTGGCGGTCGGACTCGGCGAGTCGTCGTTCCTCGACGTGGCGCTGATCTACGCGCTGCTGAACTTCCTGATGTCGGTGGCGATATCGAAGTTCACCGTCGAGCGGGGTGGGATCATATGAGCGCCGTCGAGACCGCCCGGCTGGTCGCCATCGGCGTCCTGCTGGCGGGGTCCCTACTCTTTACGCTCGTCTCGGCCGTCGGCGTCATCCGGCTGCCCGACATCTACTCGCGGGCACACACCGCCTCGCAGGCCGACACGCTCGGCGCCGGCTTCGCGCTGGCGGCCGTCGCGCTCTCGCTTGGCGTCCAGGCCACCACCGCGAAGACGGTGCTGCTCCTGCTGTTTATCTTCCTGACGAACCCGACCGCCGCCCACGCCATCGCCCGGGCGGCCGACGAGGACGGCATCGAGCCGTGGACGTCCGACGACGACCGCACCGCGCGGGACCTCGCGCCCGATCGCAGCGACGACGCCGACGCGTCCGAGCCCGCCCGCGACGGCGTCGACGAGGAGGGAGGTGAGCCGGCGTGATCCCCGCGATCGGGGTCGTGCTGTTCGCGTTCGTGCTCGCCACGGCGGTGCTGACGGCGATCTTCCGGGACGTGCTCGCCGCGATCATCGTGTTCGCGGCCTACAGCCTCGGGATGGCGATCTTCTACGCCGTCCTGCTCGCGCCCGACGTCGCGATGACCGAGGCGGCGATCGGCGCCGGCGTGACGACCCTGTTGCTCCTGTTGACGATCGCAAAGACCGTCCACCCGCCGACCGACGTCACGTTCGAACGGCCCAATCCGACGGGTCTGCTCGTCGTGGGCGCGTTCACGCTCGTCGTGCTGGCGACCGTGCCCGCGTTCCCCGAGGTCGGCAGCGAGTCGGCGCCGATCTGGTCGAACCCCGAGGTGACCCAGTACTACATCGAATCGGCGTACGAGGACACCGGCGTCGAGAACGCCGTGACGGCCGTGCTCGCGGGCTACCGCGGGTTCGACACGTTCGGCGAGGCGGTCGTGGTGTTCGCGGCCGGCATCGCCTCCCTGCTGGTGCTCCGAACGGAGGTGTTCACCGGTGAGTAACGACGAGTACGAGCCGGTCGGCGAGAACCAGCCCTACGTCGAGAGTCAGGTGATCATGACGACCGTGCGCGTGATCGCCCCCTTCGCGTTCACGTACGGCCTCTACCTGACGTTCCACGGCGGCAGCTCGCCGGGTGGCGGCTTTCAGGGCGGCGCCATCATCGGCGCGACGATCCTGATGATCGCGTTCGCGTTCGGCATCGAGCCGACCCGCGAGTGGCTGTCGAACCGCGCCGTCGTCGGCCTCGCCAGCGGCGGCGTGCTCGCCTTTGCGCTGATCGGGCTGATCCCGATCGCGATCGGCGGCCGGTTCCTCGAACACGAACTGTACGAGTCGGCCCTGGAGATCTACCACGGGAAGAAGTACGCGCTGGAGGCCGTCGAGATCGTCGGCATCATGCCGATCGTCGCCGGCGTCGTCGTCGGCCTCTTCTTCGTCATCGCGGCGGGCTTCAGTGGCGGGAGCCGGCTGGCGGGCGACGGCGGACGAGACAGAGGTGATAACCGATGACACTGATAGATCTACTCGCGACGCGGTACGCGTACGTGCTGTTCGCCCTGCTCGTCGGGACGGGGCTGTACATGGTGGTGTCGAGTCCCAACCTCGTCAAGAAGGTGATCGGGCTGAACCTGTTCCAGACCGGCCTGTTCCTGTTTTTCATCGCCAGCGCCTACGTCGAGGGCGGCTCGACGGCCGTGATCCACGGCGAGGGCGGCGGACCCTACGTCAGTCCGCTGCCCCAGGTGCTGGTCCTGACCGCGATCGTCGTCGGCGTCGCGCTGACGGCCGTCGCGCTCGCGCTGATCGTCCGGATCTACTCGGAGTACGGGACGCTCCGCGAGGACGTGCTCCGGGAGGTGCGCGCCGATGAGTGACGTCTCGCTGGCGCCCGTCGGTCTGATCGTGCTGCCGCTGATCGCGGCGGCCGTCGCACTCGCAGCGGGCGTCGCCCGCGAGCGCACCGGCTGGGCGATCGCCGTCGCGACGCTGCTCGCCGAGGGCGGGCTCGCCGCGTGGCTCGCGAACGCCGTCTACCGCGGCCGGGGAGAGATACTCCACGAGCTGGGCGACTACGGCCGCCCCGAGGAGTTCGCCGTCGGCATCGAGCTGGTGGCCGACGAGCTCTCGGCGATCGTCGTGCTGCTGATCGTCGTCGTCTCGCTGGGCGTGCTGGCCGTCGCGCGCTCGACCGGGCCGCGCGGGAACGCCTTCTTCGGCGCCTTCCTCCTGCTGAACGGCGGGCTGATGGGCGTCGTGCTCACCGGCGACGTGTTCAACCTGTTCGTGTTCCTGGAGATCGTCGGGCTGGCGACGTACGCGCTGGTCGCCTCCGATCGGCGGCCCGACGCCGCCGTCGCCGCGCTGAAGTACCTGATCGTCGGGACGACCGGCGCCTCGCTGTACCTGCTGGGCGTCGGCTACCTGTTCATGGCGACGGGCACGCTGAACATGGCCGACCTGGCCGCCGCGCTGGCGGGCAACGCGGCCTTCGTCGACGGACCGCTGTACACGAACACGCTCGTCGTCGCCGGGTTCGCTTTTATCGCGGTCGGCCTGTTCGTGAAGGCGGCGATCTACCCGCTGCACGCCTGGCAGCCCGACGCCTACGCGGAGGCGCCCGACGCCGTCACCGCCTACATCTCGGCGCTGGTGTCGACCGCGGGCGCGTACGCGTTCGCCCGCATCGCGTTCGACGTGTTCACACCGGCCTTTTTCGAGGCCGTCCCCGCCGCCGCGTGGGCGGTCGTGACGCTGGCCTCGGTGAGCGTCGTCGCCGGCAGCACGCTGGCGGTGACCCAGACGCGGATCAAGCGCGTGTTCGCGTACTCGTCGGTCTCGCAGTTCGGGCTGGTCGTCGCCGCGGTTGGGATCGCGGTTCACCCCGCGGCGTCGCCCGACGCGGCTCGGCTGGCGATCGTCGGCGCCGTCGTCCACCTGATCGGGCACGGCGTCATCAAGGGCGGGCTGTTCGTCGCCGCCGCCGGCCTCGCGCGGACGGCCGGCGCACGCACGCTCGACGAACTCTCCGGGCTCGGCCGCGAGGCGCCGTTCCAGTCGGGCGCCATGGCCGTGCTGGCGCTCTCGCTGGTCGGCGTCCCGCCGACGGTCGGCTTCCTCGGGAAGTTCTACATCGCGCTGGGCGCAGTGGAAGCCGGGATCTGGCCGGTCGCCGCCGTGATCCTGCTCAGCACGGTGCTGACGCTGGCCTACGCCGCGCGATTCCTGGAGCGACTGTACTTCACGCCCCGGAGCGCGGCGCCCTCGGCGGGTGCGGACGCCGCTGCCGGGGTGGCCGCCGACGGCGGCGAGAATACCGCTGCTGACGGCGGCGACGCCGGCGTCGACGCGGTCGAGCAAGACGTCGCAGACGCGCCGGGCGCGTCGCTCGGCCTCAAACTGGCGCTCGTCGGCGCCGCGCTGCTGGCGGTCGTCCTCGGCTTTGCGGGCGTCGAGTTCGCGGATGCGCTGGAGCCGTTCGTGACGGAGGTGGTCCGATAGATGGTCGAACAATCCCTGCGACCGCTGGCGGCCGTGCTCGTCTCGGCCGTCGCGATCGCGCTGATCGTCGCGTCGTATCGTCACCCGAACGTTCGGGACAGCTGGTCGGTCGCGGCCGCCGTCGCGAAGTTCGGCATCGTCGCGAGCATGGTGCCGGGCGTGCTGGGCGGCGAGAGCTACCGCGCGCCGGCGCTGGCGTTCGCGCCGATCCCCGGCTCCGACGTGACCCTCACACTCGCGCTGGAAGCCGACGCGCTGGGCGTCCTCTTTGCCCTGCTGGCGAGCCTGCTGTGGATCTTCACCTCGTTCTACGCGGTGGGGTACATGCGCGGGCTCGACGAGCACGCCCAGACGCGCTTTTTCGCGTCCTTCGCCGCCAGCCTCTCGGCCGCGGTGGGGATCGCCTTCGCCGCGAACCTGGTGACGATCTTCCTGTTCTACGAGCTGCTGTCGGTCGCGACCTACCCGCTGGTCGCCCACGACGAGGACGGCGAAGCCCGCGCCGCCGGCCGGAAGTATCTGACCTACACGTTCTTCGGCGGCGGCGTGCTCGTGCTCGCGGGCACCGTACTGGTGTTCGTACTCGCCGACACGACGACGTTCGGCGCGACGGCCCAGGCGCTCGGGAACGCAGATCCGACGCTGGCGAAGGCCGCGTTCGCGCTGCTGGCGGCCGGGTTCGGCGTCAAGGCCGGCCTGATGCCGCTGCACTCCTGGCTGCCCGACGCGATGGTCGCGCCGACGCCGGTGTCGGGGCTGCTCCACGCCGTCGCGGTCGTGAAAAGCGGCGTCTTCGGCATCGCCCGGCTGGTGCTGGAAGTGTACAGCCCGGCCGTGGTCGCGGATCTCGGCGTCGGGATCTATCTCGCGGCCGTCGCCGCCTTCACGCTCCTCGTGTCGAGCCTGATTGCGCTCCGGCAGGACCACCTCAAGCGCCGGCTGGCGTACTCGACGGTGAGCCAGCTATCCTACATCGTGCTCGGGCTGGCGCTGCTCGGTCCGACTGCTATCAAGGGCGGCCTGCTCCACATCCCCGCCCACGCGTTCATGAAGCTCACCCTGTTCTTCTGTGCGGGGTTCATCCACGTCGAGACCCACACCGACTACATCAGCGAGATGGACGGGATCGGGAAACGGATGCCCCTGACGATGGCGGCCTTTGCTGTCGCCGCAGCGGGGATGGCCGGTATTCCGCTGGTCGCCGGCTTCGTCAGCAAGTGGTTCCTGCTGATCGGCGCCGTCGAGGTCGAGCAGACGATCTTCGCGCTCGCGCTGCTCGTCTCGGGCGTCCTCAACATCGCGTACTTCTGGCCGATCGTCTACGGCGCCTTCTTCGAGTCGCCCGGTGAGGCCGACTCGAAGCCGCTGCTGGAGGGCCCGATCGGCGGCCGCTTCGGCGCCGCGGCGGCCGGAACAAGTGGCGGCCCCGCGGTCGCGACCGACGGCGTCGGGAACGGCGCCGACGGATCCGACGAGTCGGCGAGCACGTCCGACGACTCGGGGAGCCCGTCAACCGGTACCTACGCGGTCGATCGCAACCCGAGCGACCATCTCTCGCCCGAGGAGCAGGAGCGACGCCGAAGGGAGGCCGCCGAAGCCGCGGAGGCCGAGGCGACCGCTGAAGACGAGTCTCACGATGACACCGACCATCACGACGTCGTTCACGACGACCACGGCCACGGCGGCACGACCGGCGACTGGGAGGCCATCGGCTGGACCGGTAAGGAGGGATCCTGGCTGATGCTGGGGCCGATTCTGGCGGTCGCGGCCGGCGCCGTCGTGCTCGGCGTGGTTCCGTATCAGGCCGTGTTCCTGCATCTGATCGAGGAGATCGTCGCGGGGGTGGCGTTCTGATGCTGGACGTCGTTCCCCCCGCCGCGCTGGTGCTCGTCGCCGCGCTGCTGGTCGCCGTCTTGCCCCGCAAGGTCGGCCACGGCGCCGGCGCGCTGGCGACGGCTGGCGCGCTCGCGCTGTCGTGGCTCGTCCCCGCCGGCGCGCACCTGCAGGTGACGCTGTTCGGTGCGTTCGACGCCGTGCTGTACAACGTCGACTCCTTTAGCCGGCTGATGGGCCTGATCTTCTCGTTCATCGGGCTCGTCGCCGTCGTCTACTCCTACGCCAGCGACGCCGAGCGCACCCAGACCGCCTACGCGCTGTCGTACGTCGGCACGAGCCTCGCGGCCGTGTTCGCCGGCGACTGGCTGACGCTGGTGTTCTTCTGGGAGCTGATGGCCGTCACCTCGACGCTGCTGGTCTGGCACTACGGCGGCCGCGCGGTCCGTGCGGGCTTCCGCTACGCCGTCCTGCACGGGATCGGCGGCAGTCTGGTGCTGGCCGCGCTCGTCTGGCACTACGCCGAGGCGGGCACGTTCCTCTTCACCGGCGAGGGAATCGCCGCAGGCGTCCCGGCCGTGCTGGCGGCGATCGGCATCGGCGTCAACGTCGGGTTCGTCGGCCTGCACGCGTGGCTGCCCGACACGTACCCCCGGCCCCACATCGCCGCCTCCGTGTTCCTCTGCGTCTACACGACCAAGACCGGCGTGTACGCGATGTATCGGGCGTTCCCCGACGGCCACATGGCGATCGCCTACATGGGCGGCGCGATGGCCGTTTTCGGCGCGACGATGGCGCTGCTCCAGTCGGACATGCGTCGGCTGCTATCCTATCACATCCAGTCGCAGGTCGGATACATGATCGCCGGCGTCGGCCTCGGGACGAAGCTCGCGACTGCCGGCGCGTTCGCCCACGTGTTCAACCACATCCTCTACAAGAGCCTGCTGTTCATGACGGTCGGCGTCGTGATCTACCGGACCGGCGAGGAGAGCCTCAAGAAGGTCGGCGGGCTAGCCCGGGATATGCCGATCACCGCAGTCACGTTCGGCATCGCGGCGCTGTCGATCGGCGGGTTCCCGCTGTTCAACGGGTTCGTCTCCAAGGGGATGGTCGTCAAGGCGGCCCACAAGGAGTACGTCACGTTGCTCGGATTCGACCACGTCTACGTGCTGTGGTACCTGCTGCTGATCGGCGGCGTCGGCACGTTCCTCTCGTTCATCAAACTGGGCTACCACGCGTTCCTGCACGGCAGCTACGACGGAAAGGTCCTCGACGCTAACCGTGGCCAGAGCGTCGGACTAGTGTCGGTCGCGGCGCTGTGCGTGCTGTTCGGGATCAGACCGCCGGCGCTGTACGAACTACTGCCGTACAGCGACTACGCCATCGAGAACTACCACGCTTATACGGCGTTCCACGTCGGCGAGGTGCTCGTGCTGGTGGCCATCGCTCTGGTCGGCTTCGCAGTCCTCAAGGGACCGCTCAAGAAGGTCGGCCGGGTGCCCGACATCGACGCGATCTACAACCCGATCGCGTTCTACGGCACCCGGGGGCTTGTCGTCGGCGTCACCGAGTTGTACGCCGCGGTCGACCGCGCGGCCGTCCGGTTCGTCGGCATCGTGACCGACGTGGCGGCCGACCCCGAGTCGGCCGTCGCGGCGACGCCGCTGGGCGATCGCGCGCTGAACGACGAGTACGCCCACCCGCTCCGGGCCGGCTTCGGCACGAGCATCCTGCTCGTGACCCTGGTCGCGACGCTCGTCCTGCTGGCCGTCCTGCTGGGTTGACCGGCGACTCCGTTTTCCGATCGGCGTCTCGACGCCGCGTCGCGGCCGTTGTGCTTCCGCGGCACCGCTTTACCTTGCCGATCAGCCGCAGGTTACCGTCGCTCTCGCGACGAAAGCCGGGCATAACCAAGTTCGGTTTGCCCGTAGCCTCGCCCGTGACTGGACTCAGGTCGTCTCACGGAGCGACGCCGGAGGTGGTGGCCCGGTGTCGCTGATCGACCGCTTCTCGCGCGGGCTCTCGGCGACGTTTCTGTCCCGCGGCGTCAAGATGGTCGCCAACGCCGCGTTACTGGTCGTCCTGGCGCGCTACTTGCTCTCGCCCGGCGAGTACGGCCTGCTGTACCTGACGATCTCGATCGTCGGCGTCGCGCGGCTGTTCAGCGATCTCGGGCTCGGACGCTCGACCGCCCGGTACGTCAACGAGTACAAGGAAGACGGCGGCGGGCAGCTCCACCACGTGCTCCGGATCGGGTTCGCGTTCCGGCTCGCGCTCGTCGTGCTCGTCGCGGTGGTGCTCGCGCTGGGCGGCGGGCTGATCGCCGACGTGATCGGACAGCCGGATCTGCGGCCGTACCTGCTCGTCGGGGCGCTGTACCTCGCGGTGATCTCGTTTCAGTCGTTCTTTTCCGTCCTGTTCCAGGGCTTCTCGCGGGTGACGCTGTCGGCCTGCGTCGGAATCACCAACAGCGTCGCCCGGGTCGTCTTCGCCGTCGGGTTCGTGCTGCTCGGGCTCGGTGGCGTCGGCGCGCTGCTGGGGTACGTCGTCGCCGCGGCGCTCGCGGTGATCGTCGGGGCCGCGCTCCTGTACACGCAGCTCTACGTGAACTACGAGCCCGACGCCGTGCGCGAGGAGGGGCTCCGGCGGCGCATCCTGGAGTACAGCATCCCGCTGACGGCGACGCGGAGCGCCAACACGATCGACAAGCGCGTCGACACGATCCTCGTCGGCGCGCTGGCCGGCCCTGCGGCGGCGGGGTTCTACACGGTCGGCAAGCAGGTGTCGGCGTTTCTGGACGTCCCCGCGCGCTCGATCGGCTTTACGGTCTCGCCGGCCTACGGCGAGGAGAAAGCGAACGGCGAACTCGAGCGGGCGGCGCGCATGTACGAGGCCAGCCTCCGGTACGTCCTCCTGCTGTACGTCCCCGCGGCGACCGGCCTGCTGCTCGTGGCCGACCCCGGCATCGTGCTGGTGTTCGGGCAGGATTACGCGGCCGCGACGCTCGTCGTGCAGGTGCTGAGCCTCTACGTCGTGTTCCAGGCGATCAATCTGGTGACGACCCAGGGACTCGATTATCTCGGTCGCGCGCGCGACCGCGCCGTCGCTAAGGGCGTGACCGCGGGGGGCAACGTCGTCCTCAATCTCCTGTTGATCCCGCCGTACGGCGCCGCCGGCGCCGCGATGGCGACCGTGCTGACGTTCGGCTTCTACGTCGCGGGCAACGTCTACATCATGCACACGGAACTGCCGCTGCGCGCGGGTCGACTGCTCCGAACGGCCGCGCAGGTGGTGGCGGTCTCCGGCGGCATGGCCGTCGGCGTCGCGCTCGTGATGCCGCGGGTCTCCTCGATGGCGTCGCTGATCGCCGCGATCGGGCTCGGCGTCGCGATCTGGGTGGCGCTGTCGATCGCCAGCGGGTTGCTCGACGTCGGCGAGGCGCGAACCGTGCTCTCGCGGATCACGTGACGCCGCTCGGCCGGGAGCTCTCGGCTCGTTCGTGTTAGTTCGACAGTAAGATACATATTCAAACACGAGAAACTCGCAACCAATCGGTGAGCGTCCCCGCGGTCGCGATCGGGGCCCGGCCGAGATCACACATGCAATTCGATTCACTTTCGGCGGACGACAGAGCGGTCGCATCGTTGCTCGGCGTGACACTGCTGCTCGGGACGGCGGTGGTCGGCGCCGCAGTCGTCGGGGCGTTCGTCCTCGATATGGGCAGCGCTCAGGCGAGTTCGTCGGTATCGGGCGAAACGCAGGCGTCACAGGCGCCGCAGGTCCAGTGGGAGTGGCAGAGCAGTTCCGACGGCGTGACCCTGCAGCACGCCGGCGGCGAAACCGTAGACCCGAGCGAGGTCCGTGTCGTCGGAACCCTTGAATCCGACTACGCGGGTACGTCACTCGACGATCCGAGCCTGTTCGGCGACGAGGCGATCTGGGCCGGCGACGAGGCGACGATCGACGAGTCTCAACTCTCCCGCGACGCCGGCACCGTGGCGCTGATCTGGACCGCACCCGACGGCAGTCAGTCGGTCGTACTCTCCGAGTACGAGTACGACCTTCGGTAGCGCGATTTCGAGTCCAGTTCGCGGCGCCGCGGCCTGACCTGGTTTTCCCTGCCGATTTATTACGTTTGGCTCCGTGGACGGTGCCATGGATCGGGATTTGGGCGCAGGACGAGGCCAATCGGAGGTGATCGGCGTCGTGCTACTCGTCGGCATCGTCGTGCTGCTGGCGGGACTCGCCGGCCTGTTCATCTTCGACCTGTCGGACAATAATCTCAAGAAGGCGCCCCAGACGAACTTCGAGGTCGATCAGTACGGCGATAACACGTCCCAGGTCCGGCTGTACCACGACGGCGGCGATGTCATCACCGACACCGACGCGATCACCGTGACGGTCGATGGCAAGAATGAGCTCGCGGAACACGACGTCAACTTCTCGAACGCAGACGGCGAGATCGACTCGCAGACGGACGTTTTCTTCGCCTATGACACCAATAATAGCGAAATCAACGCGAGCGAAACGGCCAATTTCAATACGGATCACGTAGGCCTCGACGCCGGCACCGAAATCCGCATCGTCTGGAACCCCGAGGACGCGGACAATTCCGCAATCCTCTTCGAGTACGAGGTCGAATCCCGTAGCTAGCCCCGGTTTCCGCCGGCAGCACGATCATGGCCAGCACTGATTCCCAGTCCTCCGACGAGTCGTTACCGATCTCGACCGCCCAGTTCGTCGCCCTGGTCGTCGGCCTGATCGTCGTCGGGACGGCGGTCGGGTTCGCCGCGTTCATGCTCTTTGGCAACGCCGAGGAGCGGCCCGACACCGAGTTCGAGTTCGAGCAGTTCGGCGCCAGCGAGCAGCAGGTCGCGATCACGAATCTCTCGGGCGAGCGGATCGAGGATCCCGGGACCGTGGTAGTGTCGGTCGACGGCGAGCGCATCGGGAACAACAGCGGCCACGACTGGGCGAACAGCGAGGACGGACTGGGCCCCGAGAGCGCGGTCTACATCGGCTACAACGACTCGGCCGGGTACGTGCTGACCGACGACCGCTCGGATCCGCGCCTCCAGCGCGGGCTGCCGCCCGGAACCGAGATCCGGATCGTCTGGCTCAGCGCGACGTCCGATAGCGCGGCCGAACTCGACAGCTACGAGGTCGAACGCCGCGGCGGCTGAGCCGGGAAACTATTAGGTGGCCCCGGTGAGAGGCGAAAAATGACGCGGAGCGGCGGCACTTGGTGGTTCCGGGCGGCCGCCCCTCGCCACGCGAGACCGACTTATGCTACCGGACGCGTTCGACGCCGACGCTCGGGCCAGCGCGCAGGTGATCGGCGCGCTGTTGATGGTAGTGGTGACGTTGGTCGGCGCCGTGGTCGTGGGGGTCGTCGTGTTCGACTTCGACGATCGGTTTCTGGACGAGGAGACGCCGACCGTCGAGCTCGGGTTCGAGTACGACGAGGACGCGGAGACTTTGACGGTCCAGCACCGGTCGGGGCAGACGTTGCAGGGCGAGCGGATCGCCGTCGTCAGCGACAACGTCACGCTCGACACCTGGGCGAAAGAGCAAAACGTGACGGCCGGCGACGAACTGACGATCTTCGCCGTCGAGCCGAACCAGACGGTGATCGTCTACTGGCACGACGAGGACGGCGATCGGCACGAACTGCGGCGCTGGCGCGGCCCGGAGGCCTAGCGCCGGTCGACGGCGTCCGCGACCGCGCGGGCGGGCGTGCTGATTCCGATGCGCACGGCGGCCAGCGATCGGACGAGCGCCTCGTGTGCGGCGCCGTTCAGCGTCGCCAGAGGCCGGGGGGCGTCCGACTCGTCACCGTCGTCGAACGTCGGGCGTCGCTCGATCACGGCGTTGCACTCGGGGCAGCGCCGGATCTCCCTGTCGCCGACGCTGCGGCAGATCCAGTCGCCAGTCGTCGGGCTCTGGTGGTCACAGTCCGGACAGCGGAGCACGGCCTTGCGCGTCGCGTCCGGTGGTCTGTCGTCGGGCATCTCGCTGGAGGTGGTCCTAGCGGGAGTCATGGATCACGGTAGGGTCCAGCCGTTAGTAAGGCTAGCGACCGCGTCGGAACGATCGTGAGGGTTCCGCGGGGTGTATCGTCATCTTTACTTCCCGGGTACGGTAGTTCCACCATGGACCAGTTGAAGCGGTCGCTCCTCGATGCGCCGATCATCGAAAAGGACGGCTACCATTACTTCGTCCACCCGATCAGCGACGGCGTCCCGATGCTCGAGCCGGAACTGCTGCGGGAGATCGTCATCCGGATCATCCGGAAGGCGGACCTCGAAGACGTCGACAAGATCGTCACGCCCGCCGCGATGGGGATCCACATCTCGACGGCCGTCTCGCTGATGACCGACATTCCGCTGGTCGTCATCCGCAAGCGCCAGTACGGCCTCGACGGCGAAGTCGCGCTGTTCCAGGAGACGGGCTACTCCGAGTCGGAGATGTACATCAACGACGTCTACGAGGGCGACCGCGTGCTCGTGCTCGACGACGTGCTCTCGACCGGCGGGACGCTCGAGGCGATCCTCGGCTCGCTCGAGGATATCGGCGCCGACGTCGTCGACGTCGTCGCGGTGATCAAGAAGGTCGGCGGCGAGAACGCGCTGGAATCGACCGACTACGCCGCGAAGACGCTGATCAACGTCGACGTCGAGGACGCCGAGGTCGTGATCGTCGACGAGCACGGCGACGGCTGAGCGCGGGAGCGACGTTCAGGCGGCCTCTTCCTCGCTTCCCGCGGCTTCGATCACGGAGGGATCGAACTCGAGCAGCGTCTCGCCGCACTCCTGACAGCTCGCTGTCGCGACCTCGTAGGACCGACAGCACGACGCTACGGTTTCCGTCCCGAGCTCAACTCGCCCGGTACACCGCGGGCAGGTTTCGCGGAACGACCGCAGCGATTCGAGGATCTTGAGCCGCTGCTCGCGAGGGACGACGCTCCAGTCGTCGGCCTGTTCGCGAAGCGCTCGATCGGCGGCGATATCCGCGACGAGCGCGCCGTCGGACGGCCACTTGCGGAGGCGCTGGCGGACCTCGAAGGCCGGAAACTCGCTTTTGTCCCGTTTGTCCACTGATTCGGGGTCGGCGTCGAACAGCGGCGCGACCGCGGCCGCGTCCGGCGGCGTCTCCCGCAGTTGGTCGGTGTGCCCTTCGAGCCGCGCGGCGAACTCGTCGGACAGACAGAGGTCGTCCTCGCGCTCGCACGGCGCGACGACTTCGGCATCGAGCAGGAACTGCTCCGGATCGACGGCGTCTCTCTCCCGTTCGTCGACAACCTGACGGTCCCGTTCCGTCCGATCGTCTCCGAGTGACTGCGACTCGGCGAACTGGGCGTCCTCGACCGGATGCTTGTCGAACAGCGCAAGCACGCGATCCGGGAGATATCGCTTGGTAAGCGTCGGCGTCCCCGGAACGAGATAGCCGCGGAGGTAAATCGTCCCCAGAGAGCCGACGAGTAGCGCCGCCGCGAATCCGCTCGCCGCGACCTCGCCCACAGTCCGCGCAGTCATGGCGCCGGCGAGCGCGCTCGCAGCGACTGCGATCCCAACGTTGAGAATCGTGCACGGCGTACACCTGTTTTCGCCGGTGTACTCCGGTTGTCGAATTCGATCGAGTACTGACACGTCGTTGCGGGCCATACCTTTTGTTGATTCGGGGGCGTAAAAATGGATTCGGACAGTCCGCTCGCTGCTGTGAAATCGGGAGCGTAGCCTTGGAGTGCGTAGCCGCGACATCGATGAGCGTCTCGAAGTCGTTCCGGAACCGCGCCTCGCCTCGTGTCGCAACGTGTTTGAATGGTTTTTAGTAATCTAGTTGTTTTTCTTGTATTGTTCCCAAATGCCCTGAATCTAGTCATAATTTGTTATATTCGCTCTGGACTCTGGTGAACATACGCAAAGAAACTTTACATATTAGGGCGGGATGTTTATCAATATGCGGCGATAGCTTTTTACAATGGGTAAATCAACACCCGTATATGCCGGATTCACCAAATCGGCAAGCTGTCGATAGTTCGCGACGACGAGTACTCGCTCTTCTCGGCGGGAGCGCAGCAACCTCTCTTGCCGGTTGTTCCGCAATAGTCGGTACAGACGATGAGGACGACAACGGCAACAACAGTGACGGTAACAACAACAACGACGGGAACGGCGACGGGACCACCAACGCCGACAAAGCGCAAGCCGCCTGGGAGCGCATCCAGAACAACCCCGGGCCGGACTCTCAGGACCTCCGCAACGAGGCATATGTGGAGATCGAGGAAGCGATCAGGGACAGCGCGATCCTGCTGAACTTCCTGCACGACTTCTCCGAGCGCTTCTGGTACGACTCGGTCGACGTGCCCAAGATCGGCGCGCTCGGTCAGGCTCACCAGCAACACCACAAGACCACGGTCGACAACGACACCGAGCTGAACCTGATCAACAGCACTCACAGTCACATCGATCCGGTCGAGTCCGACGACGAAGCGAGCTCGACCGTCATCACGCAGGTCTACGAGCGCCTCGTAGAGTACCCCAACGGCGTCCCGGAGATCAGCAACCAGCTCCTCGAATCGTTCGAGCTGTCCGACGACGGACTGACCTACACGTTCAACCTCAAGCAGGGCGTCCCGTACCACAACGGCGGCGAGGTGACGGCCGCCGACGTGAAGTACTCGTGGCGCCGGGTCATCGAGTCCGAGAACAGCGTCCGGGCGAACTTCATGCTCTCCAGCCCCGACGGGGTCGGGATCGTCCACGAGAAGGACGACGAGGGCAACGTCGTTCCGAACTCGGCGGCGATCGAAGTCGTCGACGACTACACCCTCGAGATCGAAGTCCGCAATCCCAACCCTGCGGTGATGGACGTGCTGACCTACACCGCGTTCTCCGTCATCCCGGAGGGTCTCGTCGGGGACGTGGAGGGATACGACGGCGAGATCCCACACCAGGAGTTCCGCACCTCGTCGCCGGTCGGGACCGGTCCCTTCGAGCTTGACACGTTCGTTCAGGGCGAGGAACTGCGGCTGACGCGGTTCGGCGACTACCACCGCGAGACCGCGAGCGTGGAGTCCGTCCACTACAACATCTCCGAGGAGGCCGAGGCGAACTACACCTACGCGATGGAGCGGAACGCCGACATCTTCGCCATCCCGACTCAGTACTACGACCCGGAAAAGATCGAATCCCAGACCGACGATCGCGGACGCGAAGCCGGGACGTACGGCGAGCTGGAGAACGGCGAGACGGTAAACTACCTCGGTCTGCCCGAACTGGTCACTCGATACTTCGGGTTCAACGCGCGCAACGTCCCGCCGGCGGTCCGAAAGGCGCTCGCGTACGTGACCGACCAGCAGGAACTGGTCGAGCAGGTGTTCGCGGGCCGCGGCGTCCCGGCGTTCAGCTTCACGCCGCCGGGAATCTGGCCGACCGGCCAGGACGGGTACGAGAAGTTCGTCGAAGAGTACCCCTACAGCGCCAACGAGACTGATCTGGAGGGCGCTCGACAGGTGCTCGAGGAGGCCGGCTACACCGAAGACGACCCGTTCGAGCTGACCTGTACGACCTACGTGAGTCCGACCTACCAGGAGGCGGCCGGCCTGCTGCGCGACAAGCTCGCGGGTAACGGCGTCGAGATCGCACTCGAGGAGGCGCAGTTCGGGACGCTCGTCGAACGCGGCTACGACGGCGACCTGGAGATGTACTCCCTGGGATGGGGCTGGAGCTGGGAGAGCGTCGCCTACGGACACTTCGGCGCCGAGCCGAAGAACACCGACACCTCCGGCATGCCGGGCGAGACCAACGGTTACTACCTCGACTGGCAGGTCGAACTGTCGGAAAACCAGGAGTAGAGCGGACGCTCCTTTAAATATTCGCGTTCAATTCCCGATACGAAAGTTAAATATGCACATAACGAGCGACTCAGACGTACGTATGCACGACAGGTCTGGATCGCGGACTTGCGCCACGTCACGACGGAGTCGATTCGGAGGTGGCGCGCTATGAGCCGGTGGGGTTACTTCGTGCGGCGGGCCCTGCTCTCGGTCCCCATCCTGTTTTCGGTGATGACGTTCCTGTTCTTGATGTTGCGACTGGGACCGCTAAATCCAGTTGCAGCGCGACTCGGCGAGCAGGCCAGCGGTGCCGACGTCACTCGGCTACGGGAACAGCTCGGGCTCAACGATCCGCTCTGGCAGCAGTACCGCGATTTCATGTGGGATCTCCTGACGTTCTCCGGCGAGTCGTGGGTCGTCCAGGCGGGCCGACCCATCCCGGAGATCGTCGCTCAGCTCGCGCCCACGACCGTCTGGCTCGGATTCTGGGCCATCCTGCTTCCGCTGTTCATCGGTGTTCCCCTGGGCTTCTACGCCGGCCTCAACCCGAACTCCGTGGGCGATTACGTCGCCTCGGTCAGCGGCATCGTCTGGCTGTCGATGCCGAACTTCTGGCTGGCGGTCATGGCGCTGGCCGTCCTCAGGCAGTCCCACGGCGGCGGATTCCTGGGATTCGACTGGTACACGTTCGGGCCCGAGATCGCGAGCATCACGGGAACGCCCGATCTCAACTTCGTGACGCTGACCGACGTGTTCGGCGTGCCCGTACCGACCGCCATCGACGTGATGGGGTTCGCGGCCGACTTCAAGCTGATACTGCCGGCCTCGATCATCCTCGGTTCCGCGTCGATGGCGACGGAGATGCGCATCGGTCGGACCGCGGTGCTGGAGACGGTCAACTCGAACTACGTCGAGACGGCCAGGGCCAAAGGGCTCAAAGATCGGGTGATCGTGTGGAAACACATCTTCCGAAACGCGCTCATCCCGCTGGTCCCCGTCATCACGAACGAAGCGTTCATCCTGATCGGCGGGTCGGTCATCATCGAGTTCATCTTCAACATCAACGGCATCGGTAACCTCTACTACCGAGCGCTCACGCAGGGTGACCTGCCCGTCGCGGGCGCGCTCGTGTTCATCTTCACGCTGCTGATAATCTTCCTGAACCTCCTGCAGGACTTCCTGTACACGATCATCGACCCACGGGTGGGATACGACAGATGACCGAGACACTCTCCACGGAGACGACCTCCGATTCGACGAGTACAGATCACGAGGTACGGACGTTGCGCCAGCGCGTCCGCCAGAACCCGCGCCCGGCACAGTTGTGGTTGGCCGGCGCCGCTATCCTGTTCGTTCTGGAGTTCGGCAGGATCGTCAGCGGGCTGCTCACCCTGGGTGGGGCCGTCACATTCGCCGTCGGCGGCGTCGCCTCGATCCCCGGAGCGATCGGTGATAACGTTGGTGGTGCCCTCGGTAGGTTCGTCGGCGACGGGCTGGGCGAAATCCTCGGCGCGTTCGTCTCCGACGGCATCTCGCTTCTCATCCTGTTTGCCGTGGCGCTCGTGCTCCAGAGCTACCTCCCCTGGGGAATCGACGACGTGATCGACGTCGACCGGAGCCGCCGGGCCAAGATGCGACTCGAACGGTTCGCTATCGTGGGCGTGCTCGCGGTCGTCGCGTTTCTCGTAGCGTTCACCCCCGTCGGCAGCTTCGTCGAAGCGGAGATCAGCCTGTGGGCCAGCGTCCTCGACTCGGTCGCGTCGATCCCGACGCTCACGAGCCGCGAACTGATCCCCAACATGGGCCACAGAACGCCCGGCGGAGGCTGGGAAGGGACCTTCCTCGGGCTCTCACCCAAGTGGGCGTGGGCGACGCGGTTCGCGCTCGTGTGGGTGTACGTGATCTCCTGTCTCGTATGGGTCTGGAAGGGGTACAACGTCTACCGCGACCACTACCGCGAGGCCGACTGGACGCCCCGGGACGACACGATCCGCCGGTTCCGGAACCACTACTGGGGTCTCTTCGGACTGGTGATCGTCATCGGGTTCGTGACGCTCGGGCTGTTCGCGCCCGCCATCAGTCCGGTACCGGTCGAACACAACGTCTACGAGCCGTACAACCACGAGTTCTCGTACCTCAACGACGACGGCGAGGTCGAGCAGGTCCTCCACGGGACCGCCAACCTCGAAAGCCGCTCGAACGGTCAGAACACCGTCGGAATCTGGGAGTACGACGACTACGATCGGTTCGCACCGCTCGGGACGACACCCGACGGACAGGACATGCTCACACACCTCGCGTTCGGTGCCAGGACGTCGCTGATCATCGCGCTCACGGCGGTGGGGCTCGGCGGCGCCATCGCGGTGGTACTGTCGCTGATGACGGCCTACTACAAGGGGCTGCTCGACGTCCTGGTCATCATCACGAGCGACACCATCATCTCGATCCCCGTTCTCGTCCTCGTGATGCTGATACTCGTGGTCTTCCAGGACCACCCGTTACGGGAGCCGATGGACGGGGGGCTGTTGCTGGCACTCGTCCTCGCGTTCGCCTACTGGCCGGGAATGTGGCGGTCGATCCGCGGCCCGTCGCTGCAGGTCGCCGAAGAAGAGTGGGTCGACGCCGCCAAGAGCTACGGACAGACGCCGAACAACATCATGCGAAAACACATGGCACCCTACATCGCTAGCTACATCATCATCTACGCGTCGTTGCTGATCGGTGGCATCATCATCACGGTCGCCGCGCTGTCGTTCCTCGGCCTCGGCATCCAGGCTCCGACGCCCGAGTGGGGACGGCTCATCAGCGACGGGCGGCCGTTCATCTCGACGTCGTCGTGGCACGTCTCGACGATCACGGGACTGATGATCGCTCTCGTCGTCCTCGCGTTCAACGCGCTCGGTGACGCGCTCCGCGACGCCGTCGATCCGGAAGCGGACATCGGTGGCGAGGGCGCCAGCGCCGGAGGTGGTGGCTGATGGCCGCCGAACTGGCCGCCGAAGCTGCGGACGAACGGGACGAGCCGATCGTCGAGGTGCGGAACCTCCAGACGACGTTCTTCACCGAACGGGAGACGATCCGGGCGGTCGACGGCGTCTCCTTCGACATCGCACCCGGTGAAACGGTCGGCATCGTCGGCGAGAGCGGCTCGGGGAAGAGCGTCACCGCCCGATCGCTGATGGGACTAATCGACTCTCCGGGGCGGATCCTCGACGGTAGCAGCATGCGGTTCAACCATCTCGAAACCGTTCGGGACTTCGCCGGACGGTTCCCTCGCCGTACCGTCGACCTCGGTGCACTCGGCGAAGACAACGATCCGTCGCAGTTGCTCCGCGAGATCGACGCGACGCCCCGGACGTTCGGGCGCGACGACGAGAGCGAAGTGACAGTCGCAGACATCGTCACGGGGGGTTACGGCGAGGAGCTCGGCCTCGTCGACGAGAACGACTGCGTGTTCGTCACCGACGGACGCGCCGACGATCCCGCGGCGATCGACGACGGGTTCGTCGAGATGGCTCGCCTCAGCGGCGAGCCTCAGCGGCTCATGCGGGGCAGCCGTATCGCGATGGTGTTCCAGGACCCGATGACGAGCCTCAACCCCGTCTACACCGTCGGCAACCAGATCAAGGAAGCGCTCAATCTTCACCAGGGGCTGACAGGCGAAGCGGCGACCCGGGAGGCGGCCGAACTGCTCGAATCCGTCGGCATCCCGGACGCCCGACGCCGCGTGACGGAGTATCCACACCAGTTCTCCGGCGGGATGCGCCAGCGAGCCGTCATCGCGATGGCGCTGGCCTGCGATCCGGAGGTGCTGATCTGCGACGAGCCGACGACGGCGCTCGACGTGACCATCCAGGCTCAGATCCTGGACCTGTTGGCTGATCTGCAGCGCGAGCGTGACCTCGCAATCATGTTCATCACCCACGACATGGGCGTCATCGCGGACGTATCGGACCGAGTGAACGTCATGTACGCCGGCGAGGTCGTCGAAACGGCCGGCGTGAAAGAACTGTTCGCGAACCCGTGCCATCCCTACACTCGCGGGCTGCTCGAATCGATTCCCGGCCGCCAGTCCGGCGAGCGACTGCAGACGATCGAGGGGAACGTGCCGACGCCAAACGAACCGGCGACCAGTTGTCGGTTCGCGCCCCGCTGTCCGAAAGCGTTCGACGAGTGCGAGGCGGTCCATCCCGTCCAGGTGTCGGTCGACGAAGCGGCCGAGGACCACACTGCGGCCTGCCTGCTCTACCCCGATGACCTGCCAAAGGAGGAAGCGGTCGAACGCCACCGGCGGCGCGCGACCGACGAATCGGGAGGTGACGGACGATGAGTCAAGACGCCGTTTCGCAGGCTACCCGGTCGACCGAAGAGGCGACCGCAGAACCGATGGTCGAAGTACGCGACCTCAAAACGTACTACGGCGACAGCGGGCTGTTCGGCGGTACGCCGGTCAAGGCCGTCGACGGCGTCTCCTTCGACATCCGTCAGGGGGAGACGCTCGGGCTGGTCGGCGAATCCGGTTGCGGCAAGACGACGCTGGGCCGGACGCTCCTCCAGCTCGAGGACGCAACCGCGGGTGAAGTCCGCTTCGACGGGACCGACATCACGGAGCTCTCCGGGGACGATCTGCTCGAGTGGCGACGGAACGCTCAGATGGTGTTTCAGGATCCGGACTCGAGCCTCAACGACCGGATGACCGTCGGCGAGATCATCCGCGAACCGCTCGACGCCCAGAACTGGAAGACCCCCCGCGAACGCCGCGAACGAGTCCGCGAACTGCTCGACACCGTCGGACTGCAGCGCGAGCACTACTACCGGTATCCCCACCAGTTCTCGGGCGGCCAGCGCCAGCGCGTCGGCATCGCGCGGACGCTGGCGCTGGAGCCGGACTTCATCGTGCTCGACGAGCCGGTGTCCGCGCTCGACGTCTCCGTGCAGGCCGAGATCATCAATCTCCTGGAAGAACTTCAGGAGGAGTTCGGCCTGACCTACCTGTTCATCGCTCACGACCTGTCCGTCGTCCGCCACATCTGCGATCGGGTCGCGGTGATGTACCTCGGTCACGTCATGGAGATCGGTCCGACCGAGGAGTTGTTCGCGGATCCGGCGAACCCCTACACGCACGCGCTGCTGTCGGCGATCCCCGAGCCCGATCCGACGAGCGAACGGGATCGGATCACGCTCCACGGGACGCCGCCGAACCCGCGGTATCCGCCTTCGGGGTGTCCGTTCAGCACGCGGTGTCCGGCCAGAATCCGCCCCGAGGAGTATCGCGATCTCGACGACGAACTCTGGACCCAGATCAACACCCTTCGGGAAGTGCTTCGCGAGCGAGAACGCGCCGATCGCTCGATCCGCGAGCGACTCCGCACTAAACTCGGCTGGGAAACTCGCTTCACGACGGTCGAGGACACGTACGAGGAACTGTTCGGCGACCTCGACGTGCCGTCGGAGGTCGAACGCGTCCTGGACGAGATCGCGTCGTACGCGACCGAGTACGAGGAGGCGAAGGCGCTCGAAATCCTCGAAGACGAGTTCGGCGGCGCCTGCGAGAGCAAGTCGCCCGAGTACCACGACGTGGCGGGAAGCGGCCGACAGAGCTTCTGTCACCGACACGACGACGAGTACCGCAGTCCCGACGCCGTCATCGATCACCGCCACGGCTGACGATGCCGCCGACCGAATCGCCGAGCGACCGACTCGAGCGGATCGTCAGGATCTGGGTCGACGCTCTGGCGTACGCGCTCGTGGTGACCGCCGTCGCTACCGCGGCCGCTCTGATCGTCGGAATCGCGACCGGGGGCGGCGCCGTTCGCGCGAAGCTCCTGCTGTTCGTCTGCGGCTGGGTGCTCCTCAGCTACGCGACGTTCAGGCTCTGGCCGACATCGGTCGAGGACGTCGAGTCGCCTGCGGACGACCAGTTCGGCGAATCGATACCGAGAGCGGGGGACGAAACCCGGTTCCAGTCGCTCGTCCGACGGCTCCCGCCGGCCCGATGGATCCGACCGCCGACTCCCGAGGACCGCGTGTCGCCGCCGGGGAAGTTACTGTTCGGTAGCGTCCTGATGCTGTTGCTGTCGTTCCTGATGGAGACCGCTCTGGGCGTCACCTGAGCGCCCGGTCTTCCGCTCGGGTAAGAGTTAACCGGCTCCTCTAGAGAGTGTCGCCCATGGACGGCCCCGAGGATATTCCCGACACGAGGACGGAACGACGAAAAGACCCGACCGGCACGAAGACCGAAGCCTGGAAACAGACCCTGGAGGACATGGAGGCGATCGCCGAGGAACGACGGAACGACGGCTGGGATGTGCTGACCGTCGTCTCGGCGCACACCGACACCGTCAGTCGCGACATGGGCGAGGACGACACGTTCGGTCTCATGCACGTGATCCCGGACAACCACGCCGACGAGTTCGTCGAGTTCTACGACAGCGACGAGTTCACGGAGTATCTCGCGTACGGGACCGACGTCGAGGCGTTCATGTACGTCGTCACCGAACTGATCGATCCCGAGGCCGAGCGATCGGTCCTGATCGCCAGCCGGTACGACATGGCTCGATCCGACGGGCTCGTCCAGTCCGCGGTCGACGAGGGCGTGCTCTACACGCACCTCAAACGGATCGACGGGACGATCATCGGCACGTTCGCACACGAGGAGTTCGACCCGCTGATCACGAAACCAGGTCAGTAGCGGCCGCGACTACCGGCCCCGCAGCTTCCCGCACGAGCGGTGGACCGAACGACTGTGGCTACTCGGCGGGCCCTCGCCGATCGGCCTCGCGTCTACCGCCCCGTTCCCGCCGGGCGTCCCTGAGCGCCAGCGCGACGGCGCCGACGCCGATCAGCGTCACGATCGCGGAGATCGCGGGGCCGACGTACGGCACCTGTGCCAGCAGGCCGACGAGGATCAACCCAACCAGCAGCGCGATCCACCGGTTCCGGGCGCCGAGGAGGCCGATCAGCCACGCCCCCACGGCGAACCGGCCGTACACCGTCGCGATCCACACGTACAGCACGAACAGCAGGGTTCCGGCGAGCATTATCGGAATCCCGACGATCGTGATCGCCAGCAGCGCCAGCAGTATCGGCACGCCGATCAGCACGACCAGCCCGACGCCCACGCTCCCGAGGATCGATCCCGTGGCTCTGTCGACGACATCGCGGGCGAACCCGGGCGCCAGCGCGAGCAGGATGATCCCCACCAGCAGGTTGATCAACAGCCCGTAGACGGCGAGTACCCACTGGAACGCCATCGGGTACTGAACGGGGCCAGCGGCGACGCCGGCGTCCTGCACGATTTCGCCGCCGACCTGCGCCCCACCGCTGCGCTCTAGCTCGCCGGCGTAGGTTAGATCGCCGCCGACCCGCGCGTTCTCGCCGAGATAGATCGATCCGGCGGCGATCTCGGCGTCCTCGGCGACGACGCCGTTGATCGACACGCCGCCCGCGGCGGCCGACAGCGAGCCGTTGACTCTCCCTTGCTGTCCCAGTCTGACGTTCCCGCCCGCGGCGTCGACGTCGCCGCCGACCGTCCCGTCGATCCGCAGGTCGCCGGTCATCGCTTCGACGTCGCCGGTGACCTCACCGTTGACCGTCGCCGACCCGCCGACGACGGTCAGGTCGCCGTCGACCGTGCCGTCGACGACGACCGTCCCCCCGGCGACCGTCAGCCCCTCGACGGTTTCGTTCTCTTCGATCACCACTGTGCCCCCCGTTCGCGTCTCCTGGGCGGCCGCCGCGCCCGGCACGACCACCAGCGAGACGAGAACCGCGACCGTCAGGATCGCCCACGCGCGCTTCATATCAGTTCTCGGTACCTGCAAGGCGGGCAAGTAGTTACTCCGGTAGTCGTTTCGTACCCGACCGATCTGGCTGCGTTTACTTTCGGCTCGCTGACGGCTACTGACCGGACTGGTTGCTCTCTGCGCGTCGGTCGCTCTCTCCCGACGGATCGCTGATCGGCATCGTTCCCTCGAGCGCGGCGCGCGACGGTCGAGCGGAGGCGTTTCGGCGAGAGTAGCGCGCACGTACTGCGCTGCACGCGCAGTGAACCACGGCCTTACGCGCGTCCGCCTCCACTCTCAGCTCCGTGGTCCCTGAACACGATCAGCCTACGGCATCCGAAAACCGACCGACTGCGCGCCGGTCTCTATCGGTCACCCGTAATTACCGCGTAGGCCACACTAACTCTTTAGGAGCGAACGCCATCCCCGTCCCGCTCCTTCCAGGAAGTGATGACCGATCGAACCATCTCCGTCGACCCGATCGAGCTGGAAGAGGGCGCGTCCGCGACCGACGCCGCGCTCTCGGCGCTCGCGGACGGACGACGCCGGACCACGCTGGCACAGCTGCTGACCGCCCGCGGACGCGTACCCGTCGACGTCCTCGCGATCCGCGTCGCGGCCGTCGAGGCCGGCGTCTCGCCGATCGACGTCGACGCGGACCGCCACGGCGACGTGACGATCGATCTCCACCACGTCCACCTGCCGAAACTCGACGACGTCGGTCTGATCGACCTGGCCGACGGCGGAGCCGCCGCGACGGATCGCGCGGCCCGGTTCGAGCGCGTCCTCGAAGCGGTCGAGGGCGTTAGCGACCCCGACGCCGCGCTGGACGCGCTCGCCGACCGACGGCGTCGCTCCGTTGTCGAACGCGTCGCTCGCGTCGACGAGCCGATCGAGCTTGACGACCTCGCCGACCGCGTCGCCGACTCCGACGACGACCGCGACGACGTCGCGATCGACCTTCACCACCGCCACCTGCCGAAGCTCGACGACGCTGGGTTCCTCACGTACGACGCCGAGGATCGCCGCATCGACGACGCCGGCGGGTTCGACGGCGGCCTCGGCGACGCTGTCGACCGGATCGAGCGAGACTCCACGCGCCCGGGCGACGGATCGACGGACGTCGTCACTCATATCCTGCTGTAACCGCGAGCACGTCGTTCCGCTTCCGGCCTGTTCCAGACAACTGCGTAGCTTCTCTTCCGACTCCGGTAGTTTCCCGGCGATGAAACCTCTCGCAGTTTCGTGTCCAGTAACGGTACAGCGAGAGGCGGATTTGAACAACGCGAAACGCTCGCGTTTCTCTCGTTCAAATCGCCACGTTGCTACTCTCCGAGTTCACGACCCGCTCGGCGATGAAACGCCTCGCTGGAAAGTTGGATTCGGAAGAAGTAGCGGGAGGTGGATTTGAACCACGTGGACTTCGCTCGCTGCGCTCGCTCGTCCCCTGATTCAAATCCACTCCGGATGATATTTGACGAACTCAGCACTGCTTGACGATAAAACGTCTCGCAGTATCGAGTTCGGCAAAAGTATAGCGGGAGGTGGATTTGAACCACCGGTCTGCGGGTTATGAGCCCGCCGGAATCTCCTGGCTATCCCATCCCGCTACCATTTCGTACCGCCGTCCGCTAGTTAAGGGTTGCGTTTCGGGCGCCCTGTGGGGGTTCCTACCGATGGACCCGCCAGGTGAAGTAGCTCTCGGCGAGGAAGTTGACGACGAACCCGCAGGCGGTTCCGACGGCGTTGGCCAGCAGATACTGTACGTCCCCGTAGTACACCAGCAACGACAGGACGCTCGTGGCGACGACGAGCCCGCCGGTCCGCACGAAATTGGAGGTGAGGAGCCGTCTGAGTAGCGGCCGAATCCCGGACCGCCCCCACTCCGAGAACGTCCAGTGTTCGTTGACCAGAAACATCACGATGATCGCGGCCTCGGCGCCGACGAGTTTGGCGATTTCGGGCGGAAACTCGTGTAGTTCGACGAGTGCGATCAAGATCGCAAAATCGACCGTAGTCCCGACCAGCCCGACCGTCGCGAACCGAAGCAGCCGACCGCTGCTGAGCATCGCTCGAATCTGGTTCTGGAGAATTCGCATCGTCGACTCCCCCGTCATCAGTTCTCGTCAGGGCCGCGCCTGTCCCTCGTCGCCGTCGCGAGCAGGCGCTCGCGGCTGACCTCGCGTCCCTGGCGGCTCTGCATCGGACGTGATTCTCTGCCTTGCGGTGTTAAATGGTTCGGCCGCCGAGCGAGTGCACAACGACTAACTGTTCGTCCGACGAGCCACGGGTATGACACGCGTCGCGCTCATCGCCCACGACGAGGAGAAACCGTCGCTGATCGAGTTCGCACAGAACCACGAGCAGACGCTCTCGAACTTCGAGTTGCTCGCGACGGGAACGACCGGCAAACGACTGATGGAGGAGACCGGTCTTGAAGTCGAGCGCAAGGAGTCGGGGCCGCTCGGCGGCGACATGATGATCGGCGCGGAGGTCGCCGAAGGGATCATCGACGGCATCATCTTCCTGCGGGATCCGCTGACCGCCCAGCCCCACGAGCCCGACATCTCCGCGCTGCTGCGGGTTTGCGACGTCAAGGACGTCCCGCTGGCGACGAACCGCTCGTCGGCGGAGTTTCTCATCGAAGGACTCGCGGGCTGAGCGCTCGCCGCGAACGCCGAACTCAGCCCGCCTTCTGGACGACCGTCACGTCGCCGGCGTCGAGGCGCTCGACGTCGAGGAAGTGCGGGATGTACTCGCGCTTGTCGTAGGCTTCGCGCTCGTCCTCGGTGCCCGCGACGCACCACAGCTGGACCTCCTCGGGACCGTGCCACTCGCCGTTGCGGTTGATCTGGAACAGCGTCAGCTCCTCGCCGTCGACCTCGACGACGCCGTCCCGGCGGACGCCCGGATCCCCGGTGATGATGAGTCGCTTCATGGCTGGGGTTTCGGACGAACGCCAATTAAGCGCTTCGAGACTCGCGCGCTTCTCCTCGGTCGCGAGCGGGATCCGCGCGACGTGCCACCGGTCCGAACCAAACGCGTTTTAAGCGACCGTTGCCAACGTCGTCGCAAGGAGATCGATATCTATGGAGATGCCACGCCGATTCAACACGTACTGCCCGCACTGTAACGAGCACAACGAGCACGAGGTCGAGAAGGTCCGGACGGGACGCCAGACCGGCATGAAGTGGATCGACCGGCAGGAGCGCCGCAACAAGGGGATCGGGAACGACGGTAAGTTCTCGAAGGTGCCCGGTGGCGACAAGCCCACCAAGAAGACCGACCTCAAGTACCGCTGCGGCGACTGCGGCAAGGCCCACCTCCGCCAGGGATGGCGCGCCGGCCGCCTGACGTTCCAGGAGTGATTACGATGGCAGGAAACTACTTCAGCGTCGAGTGCCCGGACTGCGAGAACGAACAGATCGTCTTCGGCAAGGCCTCCAGCGAGGTCGCCTGCGCCGTCTGCGGACACACGCTCGCGCGCCCCACCGGCGGCAAGGCCGCCTTCGAGGGCGAAGTTCTCGAAACGGTCGAGGCGCGGTGAACGCCCGTGAGGTGATCCCGAATGCAATATAGCGGCTGGCCCGAATCCGGAGAACTCGTGGTCGGCGAGGTCGACGAGATCGAGGACTTCGGCGTCTTCGTGGACCTCAAGGAGTACGAGGACAAGCGGGGGCTGACCCACATCAGCGAGGTCGCCTCCGGCTGGATCAAGAACGTCCGGGATCACGTCCGCGAGGGTCAGACCGTCGTCGCCAAGGTGCTGGACGTCGACGAGGACGCCCAGCAGATCGACCTCTCGATCAAGGACGTCAACGACCACCAGCGCTCGGACAAGATCCAGGAGTGGAAAAACGAGCAGAAGGCCGACAACTGGATGCTGCTGGCATTCGGCGAGGACGTCGAAGACGACGAGTACGCCCGGGTCGCCAACGAGCTCCTCGCGGAGTTCGGCAGCCTCTACGCCGGCTTCGAGGAGGCGGCGATCCACGGTCAGGAGGCGCTCGAACCGACCGAGCTCGACGACGAGGACGTCGACGCGCTCGTCGAGACGGCCCGCGAGAACGTCTCCGTGCCGTACGTCGACGTCACCGGCTACGTCGATCTCGAATGCGGCACCAGCGAGGGCGTCGACGCGATCAAGGAGGCCCTGCAGGCCGCCGAGGGCAACGGCGAAGTCCCCGACGAGGTCGACCTCGAAGTGACTTACGTCGGCTCGCCCGAGTACCGCATCAAAGTGCGAGCGCCCAACTACAAGACCGCCGAGTCCCAGCTCGAGGACAGCGCCGACCGGGCCATCGCGGCCATCGAGGAGATCGGCGGCACCGGCGGCTTCCACCGCGACCGGCGCACCGACGAGGAATGAAAGCCGACATCCGGGTGTGTTCGGCGTGGCGCGAACGCCACGATCGCCCGGTGTACACCCTTTCTACCGACTGTCCAGACTGCGGCGCCGACGCCGTCAACAGCGCGCCCGCGCCGTTCGATCCCGAGGATTCCTACGGGGAGTACCGACGCTCACTTAAGCGGCGCGACCGGGAGTAAGCCGTATGGACGAACTCGACATCGAGGCGGTCGCCGAGGCCGAACTGGACGATCCGGTGCTCGTGGAGGGACTGCCCGGCGTCGGCCACGTCGGCAAGCTCGCCGCCGAGCACCTGCTCGAGGAACTCGACGGAACGCTCGTGCGCCGCGTCTACTCCGAGCACTTCCCGCCGCAGGTCGAGGTGGGCGACGAGGGCGTCGCCGAGCTCACCAGCGCGGAGTTCCACGCCGTCGAGACGGAGGGCCGAGATCTGCTCGTGCTCACGGGCGACAACCAGGCCCAGAGCAACGAGGGCCACTACCGGCTGACCGACGCCTTCCTCGACGTCGCGGAGGAGTTCGGCGTCGAAGAGGTGTACGCGCTCGGCGGCGTCCCGACGGGCGAGCTCATCGAGGAGTACGACGTGCTCGGCGCCGCCACCGGTGAAGCGCTCGTCGACGCCCTCGAAGAGCTGGGCGTCGAGTTCCGCGAGGACGAGCCCGCCGGCGGCATCGTCGGCGTCAGCGGCCTCCTGCTCGGGCTGGGCGAGCGCCGCGGCGTCGACGCCGCCTGTCTGATGGGCGAGACGAGCGGCTACCTCGTCGATCCCAAGAGCGCCCAGGCCGTGCTGGAGATCCTGCAGGATCAGCTCGAGTTCGAGGTCGACTTCGCCGATCTGGAGGATCGCGCCGAGGAGATGGAGGAGGTCATCGGGAAGATCCAGGAGATGGAGCAACAACAGCAGCCCAACGTCCCGAGCGATGACGACCTGCGCTACATCGGCTGAAAGCCCTCGGCGCTCGGGCAGCGAGCGCCTCGCCGGGAGAGCAAAGCTCTCCCGAGCCCTCCCTCACTCACTGCGTTCGCTCGCGAGGACGCCCTTTCATTCCACCAGGATCGCACTACACAGCGACTGCCACCGTACCGCAACCCTGCCCTCCCCCGTGAGCGCGCCACGAACGGCGCGCTCGGCCGCCGCCCGGTTGTTTTGGCCCGGGACTGAATGCTCACCGACCCGTAGGACGAACGTGGTCGAGTTCGGCGAGGTCGGCGTCAGGTTCGTTCGGCTGTACGGCCCGCTCGCACTGCTGGTCTTCGCGTTCCTGGAGACGTCCATGCTGTTTCCCTTTCTTCCGAGCGAGGTCGTCGTCCCGGCGGCGGCAGCCCTGCTGGTCGTAGACGCCGTCTCCTTCGTCGCGTTCGTCGCCGCGGCCACCGTCGGAGGAACGGTCGGTGCCTACGTCCCGTTCTACGCCTTTCGCGGCCCGGGGTCGCGTGGACTCTCCCGAGCGCGGGACCGCATCGCCGTCTCGGATGCCGCTGCCGAGCGCGGCCAGCGGTGGTTCCTCAGGTGGGGACGATCGTCGGTGCTCTGGGGTCGGTTCCTGCCGGGGTTGCGGTCGGTCGTATCGATTCCCGCCGGCCTCGCCGGGATGTCGGCCGGCCGGTTCGGCGCCTACACGTGCGTCGGAAGCGTCGGCTTCTACGCGGCGGTCGGCGCCGTCGTCTACTACGGCCGCCGCCGATCGCTGTTCGCGGCCGCACGGGCTGCCGCGGTCGAACGTCCGGTCCTCGCTGCGACCGCGCTGTTCGCGGTTCTCGCCGTTGTCTGGTTGTTGTGGTCCCGATACGGTCGCCGAGAGCGCCGGTAGCCGCCCGCCGGGTTTCGGGCGCTCACGCCCCGCCGACCGCAGCGAGCGCGCGTCGACGCCGCCGGTTGATCGCTGTGTCGGGGTCCCGTCCGGAACGTCTCGCCTCGGTCACATACCACGGATTATATTATTCCGAGGGGTGAGTGTGCGACCATGGACCGCGTTGCAGTCATCGGCGCCTCGATGACGAAGTTCGGGCAGCGCGACGTCTGGATCCGGGAACTCCTCTCGCAGGCCGCCGAGGAGTGTCTCGACGACGCCGACGTCGCCCCCGACGAGATCGAGCACCTGTACGTATCGAACATGGCCAGCGGCGAGTTCGAGGGGCAGGGCGGCGTCCCGAACCTGCTCGCCCACGACGTCGGCGCGATCCCGGCCTACACCGAGCGGATCGACCAGACCAGCTCCAGCGGCGGGGCCGGCGTTTACGCCGCGTGGCGCTCGATCGCCAGCGGTGCCAGCGAGATGACGCTGCTGGTCGGCGGCGAGAAGATGACCCACAAGACGACCGCCGAGGCCACCGACATCATCGCCTCGATCACCCACCCGGCGGAGTACAAGCACGGCCTGACGCTGCCGAGCTTCGCCGGCATGACCGCCCGCAGGTACCTCCACAAGTACGACGCGCCCCGCGAGAGCCTCGCGAAGGTCGCGGTGAAGAACCACAAGAACGGCGTCGACAACCCCAACGCGCAGTTCCGAAAGGAGATCGACGTCGAGACGGCGCTGGACTCGCCGATCATCGCCGACCCGCTCCGGCTGTACGACTTCTGTCCGATCACGGACGGCAGCGCGGCGCTTTTGTTCTGTCCCGAGTCCGTCGCCGAGGAGTACGCCGACGAGTACGCGGTGATCAGCGGGATCGGCGGCGCGACTGACACCCACGTCGTCCACGAGCGCGACGACCCCACGGTGATGAACGGCGTCGTCGACAGCGGCGAGCAGGCCTACGAGATGGCCGGCCTGAGTCCGGAGGACATCGAGGTCGCCGAGCTCCACGACATGTTCACCATCCTCGAATTCCTCCAGATGGAGGGACTCGGCTTCGCCGACCAGGGCGAAGCGTGGAAGGAGATGGACGAAGGCACCACCGAGCGCGACGGCGACCTCCCGATCAACACCTCGGGCGGGCTCAAGTCCAAGGGCCACCCGCTGGGCGCCAGCGGCGTCGCCCAGGCCGTCGAGATCTACGAGCAGATGATCGGCGAGGCCGGCCCACGGCAGGTCGACGCCGACGTCGGGCTGACGTGTAACGTCGGCGGCTTTGGCAACTGCGTCATCACCGCGATCATGGAGGCGGCAGAATGAGCGAGCACGACGACGCACCACCGATGGAAGCACAGCGCTACGAGGACGGCTCGATCTCCTATCCGACCCACCCGCGGAGTCTGGGCGGAGCCGAGGCAGTCGAGACGATCGACCTCAGCGAGCACACCGCCGAGGTGATCACGTGGACCGAAAGCACCGCGACGCCGCCCGGCGTCCGCGAACCGAACACGATCGCGATCGTCGAGTTCGAGATCGACGGCGAATCGGTGCGCGCGGTCGGCCAGGTCGCCGACAACGCCGAGGTGGAGATCGGCGATGAGGTCGAGCCGGTCTACGCCGAGGAGCTCCGCGATCCCGAGGTCGGCATCAAGGAGCCCGAGAGCCAGGAGTGGGACGGGTATCGGTTCGAACCTACACAGTGAGCGCGTCGGCGCGAACAGTGGGTTCGGACCGAAGGTGAGAGCCTGTCCAGTGAGCGCGTTGGCGCGAACAGTCGGTCGGGACCGAAGGTGAGAATCGGTTTGATTCCGGCGCTCCGACTACTCGCTTTCGTCGTCCTCGTCGTCCGAATCGTCGTACTGATCCTTGATCGATCGGAGTTCGGCGTCGACGTCGACTTGCGGTCCGGTGTCCTCATCCTCGCCGTCGTCGGCGTCCTCGTTCGCGTCCGGCCCCTCGATCTCATCCTCCCCGGCGCCGTCCGACGCCGAAATCCCCGCGTCGCGCTCACTCGCGGCGTCGCGGTCGGTTTCGCGATCCGCCGCTCGTTCCCGGCGTCGCTGCTCGTCGACCGTTCCTTCGGCGTCCCGGACCTGCGCTTCGAGGTCGGCCCGAAGCTCGCGCGCTTCGGTCAGAATCTCGCGGGCGGTCTCCTCGCGCGGGAGCGACCCCTCCTCGACGGCGGTCTGGAGTTCGTCGAGCGCGTCGTCCAGTCGATCAAGCGTCTCGCGCCCGACACGGCCGGCGCCCTCGCGAACGACGCGACCGCCCTCCCGGGCCCTGTCGGCGGCTTCCTCGCCCTGTTCGCGCGCGCGGCGTTCCGTCTCGGCGAGCCGGATCGCTTTCTGGACGGCTTCGAGCAGCTTGATGTTGACCTCCAGCACCGCGATCGTGGCCGGGATCGCGACCTCGTCGGTGAATCGGAGCACCTCCCGGGGCGTCGGCGGGCGCGGTAGGCCGAAGGGGCCGCGGCGCGGTCGCCGTCGAGGGCCGACCTCGTCGCGAAGTTCTCGCAGCGAGTCCGCGAGGTCGCCGGCCGTGCGAGCGAGGTCTTCGTCGCGGGAGTCGCGCCTGTCGCTCATGCTATCGCGTTGGCGGCCGCGTAACAAAAAGTGGGCGGGTCGCAACGGGCGGTCGGCATCCGATCGGTCGCCGGGACGCTCGGCGCCGATCAGTCGTCGTCGCCGCTCGCGCTCGCGCCGGCGAGGATCTCGTCGACGTCGGCGTGATCGGCCAGCAGCGCGCGCATGCGCTCGACGGTTGTCGCGTCGCGCGTGCGGCCCTCGCTGACGACGTTCTCGGCGCGGTCGATCGTCGTGAGGGTGTCGGTCTGGACGACCAGGATCGGGACGCCCTTCTCTTCGGCCTTGCCGACGACCGCGCCCGAGGGGCGGTGGCCGCCGGTGAGGATCAGACACTCGACGCCCGGCGCCTGCAGCGCGGTGGTCTGGATGTCAGAGCGGTCGCCGCCGGTGATCACCGCCGCGTCGCGAGTGCGGCGGAAGTGCCGGAGCGCGGCGTCGCTGCCCATCGCGCCGACGCTGAACCGCTCGACGTAGGCGTCGGTCGGCACGTCGGTCAGCACGTCGGCGCCGAGCTCGTCCGCAAGGTCGGCGACGGTGATCCCCGCCAGGTCCTGCTCGCGGGGCAGGGCGCCGAAGACGGGCACGCCCTCGCCTTCGAGGAACGGCGCGACGTCGGTTTCGAGCGTGTCGAACGCGTCGTCGCTGACGGCGTTGAACAGCACGCCCGAGAGCCGGTCTTCGAGGTGGCGCGCCGCGGCGAGCACGTCGTCGACGTCGCTCGGCTGCCCGTAGCCGGCGAGCAGCAGCACTTCGGCGTCGAGCAGCTCGGCGACGTCGGCGTCGGTCAGGTCGACGATCCCGCCGGTCGTCAGCGATCCGCCGCCCTCGACGATCATCAGGTCGCGGCCGGCCGACAGCGTGTCGAAGTGCTCGCCGATCTGCTGGTGGAGATCCTCGGCCGACTCCTGGCCGCGGATCGCCTGCTCGATGAATGTCGGCGAGTAGACGACGGGTTCGAGCTCGTGCATCTCGGCGTCGAGGTCGAGCAGCTCGCGGGCGAGCATTGGGTCCTCGTCGAGCGTCTTGCCGACGCGGCTGCGCAGGCGGGTCCCCTTGGGTTTCATGTAGCCGACGTCGAGGCCGCGCTCCTGGGCCAGCAGCCCGAGCGCCACCGAGACGGCGGTCTTGCCGGTGCCTTCTTCGGTCGAAGTGACGAGTAGCGTCTTTGTCATAGTTCGTCTTTGTCAACGGTGAGTCGAAGGTCGATCGCCTGTACGCCGTCGGGACCCGCTACGAGCGGGTTTACGTCGAGTTCGAGGATCGCCGGGAAGTCCGTCGCGAGCTGGGAAAGCCGCTGGAGCGTCTCGACGACCGAATCCAGATCGGCGGGCGTCCGGCCCCGGGCGCCCCGGAGCAGTGGCGCCGCCTGGATGTCGTCGATCATATCCCGCGCTTCCGGCTCGCTGATCGGCGCGATCTTCACGGTGGTGTCTTCGAGCACTTCCACGAAGATCCCGCCCAGCCCGAACAGAACCATCGGCCCGAACTGCGGGTCGCGGTTCAGCCCGACGATCGTCTCGGTGCCCTCGTCCAGATCTGCCATCTCCTGGACCTGGACGCCGATGATCGACGCGTCGGGCTGGTAGTTGCGCGCCCGCGTGATCAGGTCCTCGTAGGCGTCGTACACGTCCTCCGTCTCGACGCCGACCTTCACGCCGCCGATGTCGGACTTGTGGAGGATGTCCGGCGAGACGATCTTCATCACCACGTCGCCCTCGATCCCCTCGGCGACGGATTCGGCCTCGCCGGGCGAGTCGACGACCGCGCCCTCCGGCGTCGGGACGCCGTAGGCGTCGAGCAGCTCCATCGCCTCGACGCCGAGGCTGTTGTCGTTGCGCCCCTCGACGCGTTCGAGGATCTCGCGGGCACGCTCGCGGTCGACGTCGAACTCGCGGGGCGGCTCGTGGGCGCGCTCGCTGATGTCGCGGTACTCCGAGAGCGCCCCGATGCTCCGGATCGCCCGCGCCGGATCGAAGTAGTTCGGAACGCCGCTGTCCTGAAGCTTCTTCGCGGCGGCGGCGGTGCTCTCGCCGCCCATCAGCGACGCGACGATCGGCGCGTCGTGCTCGGCGCGGGCCTCGGCGACGATGTCGGCCAGCTCCTCGAAGTCCAGCACCGCCGTCGGCGCCGCGACGATCACGGCCGCGCCGACGCCGCGGTCCTCGAGCGCGATGTCTAAGGCTTCGCGGAACCGCTCGGCCGGGGCGTCGCCCAGCACGTCGACCGGGTTGTAGATGTTGCCCTCGTCGGGCAGCATCTCGCCGTATGTTTCGAGGGTTTGGTCCGAGAAGTCGGCGAGGTCGAGCCGCGAGTCGCCGATCGCGTCGGTCGTCATCACGCCCGGGCCGCCCGCGTTGGTGATCACGGCAACGTCGTCGCGCTCCGGGGTCGGCTGGTCCGAGAGCATCCGGGCGTAGTCGAACATCTCCTCGACGGTGTCCACCCGGAGGACGCCCGACTGATCGAGGCCCGCCTCGTAGGCCTGCTCGCTGCCGGCGATCGTCCCGGTGTGGGACGACGCCGCCTGCGCGCCGGCCTCGGTGCGGCCGGACTTGACCAGCACGATCGGCGTGTCCTCCGCGACCTCGCGGGCGGTGTCGATGAACTCGCGCCCGTGGTCGATCCCTTCGAGGTAGCCGATGATCACGTCGGTGTCGGGGTCGTCGCCCCACTCCTGAATGAAGTCCGTCTCGTCGAGGACGGCTTCGTTACCCAGCGAGACGACGTCTTTGAACCCTAGATCGTGGTCGTTGGCCCAGTCGAGCACCGCCGTGATGAACGCGCCCGACTGGCTCATGAACGAAATCGACCCCGCCTCGGCGTTCTCCGGGCCGAACGTCGCGTTCAGCCCGTTCGGCGTGCTCATGATGCCGATGCTGTTGGGGCCGACGAGGTTCATGTCGTACTGCTGGGCGACCTCGATCAGGTCGCGCTCGCGGGCGGCGCCCTCGCTGCCGGTCTCGCTGAACCCGGCCGTGATGACGACGACGTCCTCGACGCCCTCCTCGCCGGCTTCCCGGACGGCGTCGACCACGATCCCCGGCGGGACGACCACCACCGCGAGGTCGACGGGCGGCGCGCTCGCCACTGATTCGTAGCAGTCGAGTCCCAGCACCGCGTCACGGTTCGGGTTTATCGGAACGACGTCGCCGTCGAAGTCGGCCTGCAGGTTGGTCAGGATCGCCCGCCCGACTGATCCCTCCCTGTCTGTGGCGCCGACTACGGCCACGCGCTCCGGCCCGAACAGGTCCGATAACGCTCCCATCGCTAGTCGATGTTGAGGATATCCACTACAAAAAGCACCCCGACCTCTCTCGGGATATAAGAATGACGAACCTATCGCGCAACTATTTTGATCTTCGGGCACCAAAGCGCGAGAAATAGTTCACGTTCGTTCACTCAGGTCCGGCGTCTCGATCGAGCACTCGATCAGCGCCGCGGCGTAAAGACGCCGCTATGACGATAGTCGGCTGCAACGCGGCGTCTTCACGCCGCGTAGCGGTCGGCGGCGGCCGCCGCCGCGTACAGTCCGATCGCGACCAGCACGATCGCGCCGCTGGCGGCCACGTCGTGGGTGTACGACAGCGTGACGCCCGAGAACACCGAGAGTTCGGCGAGAACGATCGCGATTATCACGGAGGCCTTGAAGCTCGGGGCGATCTGACCGGCCGCCGCCACGGGCACCACGAGCATCGCCGCGACGAGAATCACGCCCATGATCTGCATCGCGGCGACGATCACCAGCGCCGTCAGCACGACCAGCAGGCTGTTCTGCAGATCGACGTCCAGGCGAGCTACGCGGGCGGCGCTCTCGTCGAACGTGATGTACAGCAGGTGCTTGTAGCTCACCGCGACGACGCCCGCCACCAGCACCGTCAGCAGCGCCATGATCCGGACGTGCTGCCAGGAGACGGTGGCGATCGAGCCGAAGATGTACTGGCTGATGCTCACCGCGATCCCGCCCGTGAGGCTGATGACGACGGTGCCCAGCGCGAACCCGCCCGAGAGCACGATCGCCATCGAGACGTCGTTGTACGCGCCGGTGCGATCCGAGAGAAACTGGATCAGGAGCGCGGCGAGCGCCGCGACGACCAGCGCGGAGAGAAACGGCGTGACGCCGCTCCAGCCCAGCACTTCCTGGACGTAGACGCCGATCGCGACGCCGGCGAACGCGACGTGGGCCAGCGTGTCGCCGATAAAGGCCATCCGCCGGTAGACGAGGAAGGAGCCGACCAGCGGCGCCAGGATCGCGACGAACAGTCCGGCCAGCAGCGCGCGCTGCATGAACGAGAACTGCAGCATCTCGACGACCGTCCCGATCATCGGGACACCTCCTCGTCGTGGGAGTGGGTGTGTCCCGGATCGTGCTCCAACATTCGCTGGCTCGCGCCGTAGGCGTCGGCCAGCGCGTCGCTCTCGGCGAACCCCTCGGGGTCGCCGTGGTAGTGGACGCAGCAGTTGATGCAGGCGACCGTCGTCGCGTACTCGGTGACGGTGCCGATGTCGTGCTCAATCAGCACGATCGTCATCCCGTCGTCGTTGAGCTCGCCGAGCAGGTCGTAGAAGGCGTCCCGCGATTCGGCGTCGACGCCGACGGTCGGCTCGTCGAGGGCGAGCAGGTCGGCCTCGCACGCGAGCGCTCGCGCGATGAACACGCGCTGGCGCTGGCCGCCCGAGAGCTCCTCCAGTTTGCGGTCCGCGAGATCGGCGACGCCCGTCGTCGCCATGGCGTCCTCGACGGCCGCCCGGTCGTCATCCCCCAGTCGGCCGTAACCCGCGTGGGGGAACCGGCCCATCGTGACGACCTCACGCACCGTGACCGGGATCCGCCGGTCGCCGCTCGTGGCGCCCTGCGCGACGTAGCCGATCCGGTGGCCGTCGTCGAACTCGCCGGCGGGCTCGCCGAACAGCGTCGCGGACCCGGCGTCGGGCGTCTCCAGGCCCAGCGCGATCCGGAGCAGCGTCGACTTGCCCGAGCCGTTCGGTCCGACCAGGCCGAGGAACTCGCCGGGCTCGATCGAGAGGCTGACGTCCTCGAGGACGGGGACGTCGGTGTAGGCAAAGTCGACGTTGTGGAGATCGACGACGCTCATTCTGCGTGTAACGCCTTCGTCAGGGCGGGCAGATTAACGTTTTCCATCACCTCGAGATACCCCCACCCCCGCTCGGTCCACTCCTCCTTGACGCCCGACAGCGCGGAGATCTCCAGAACCTCGTTCGCGTCGGTCTCGGAGACGAGCTGGCGGGCCGCCCGATCGGACTCCATCGTCGGCGTCAGCACGTACTCGATGCCGTGCTCCTCGATCGTCGCCTGGGCCTCGCGGATCGCCTGGCCGCTCGGCTCCTCGTCCGGCGAGACGCCCGAGAGCGAGTGGACGGTGAAGCCGTAGCGCGCGCCGGTGTACTGGAAGGCGTTGTGGCCGGCGACGAGCACGTGGGACTGTTCGGCGCTCTCGAAGCGCGACTCGAACGTCGCGTGCAGGTCGTCGATCTCGGATTTGTACGCGTCGGCCTGCTCGCGGAACTGCGCTTCGGCGTCCGGCGTGGCCTCGATCAGCCCGTCGCGGACGTTGTCGACGGCCCGTTTCGTCCGCATCGGGTCGAGCCAGAAGTGCGGATCGCCCGTCGCGTCGCCGTGATCGTGTCCGTCCCCGCTCTCGTGGCTCGCGTTCCGGCCGAGCAGGTCGATGCCGTGGCGCGCAGCGACGATCGTCACGCCGGCGTCGTCCGCGCGTAGATTGTTCACGACGTTGTCGGCCCACGGCTGGAACCCCTCGCCCATGTAGACGAACGCCGCCGACTGGTAGATCTCCTTCTGGACCTGTCCCGAGGGCTGCCAGCCGTGGCCGTGCTGGCCGAACGGGACGATGCTCTCGACGTCGGTCTCTTCGCCCGCGATCTGGTCGGCGAAGTCGTACAGCAGGTAGAACGACGCCTGGACGCCGCTGCCGGGTCCGGATCCGGCGCCGAGAACGTCGGTACATCCCGCTAGCCCGCCGGCAGTCAGCATCCCCGCTCCGCCCTTCAGGGCGGCCCGTCGCGTCAGTCTCACACTCCCCAATCGTCTCCCCTCGAATAAAAGGGTTATTATCCAACGGGGCGGGTTTAATAATCTGTGCCATCGACGAGACGGTCGTTAACAACTCGGCCGGAACCACTGTCGACAAGCGGTCCCCGGTCTCGTTTAGAATCTCTGTCGGCTCCCGCCGCTGTCGGAACGATCGCGAAAAATCAAAACACCCCGCGGCCTACTCAACCGTTATCGTGCCGACCATCCCCGCCGCCTCGTGGGGCTCGCAGACGTACTCGTAGGTGCCGGTCGTCTCGAACGTGTGGCTGTACTCTGTGCCGGTGTTGGCGATCTCCGGGTAGCCCTCCCAGTTCGCCCCCTGGGGCTGACTCGTCGGAACGACGTTGTGGTTGTCCGACTCCCAGATCCACGTGACGGTCGTTCCGGCGTCGATCGAGAGCTCGGCGGGCTCGAACACCAGATCGCCGCCCGGACCGGCGATCACTTCGACCATATCGCCGCCCGCGGTCTGATTGCCGCCCGTCTCGTTGCCCGCCGTCTCGTTGGCGTCGGTTTCGTTGCCCGCCGTCTCGTTGGCGTCGGTCTCGTTACCGGCCGTCTCGTTGGCATCCGTCTCGTTGCCGTCGGTGGTCGTTTCGTTCCCGCCCGTCTCGTTCGTTCCGGGCCCCTCGGTGTCGTTGCCGTCTGCGGGTTCCTGGCCGCCGCCGCCGCCGGTGTCAGTACAGCCGGCGACCGCTACTCCCGTCGCGACGACGCCGCTGGCGCGCAGAAACGCCCGCCTGTCGAATCTGGTCTCTTCGCTCATTAGCGGGTGCAACTAGGCGAACCTGCCGCAAAAGGTTGTCAGCGTGTCTACTGTCGAAACGACCGGATCGCGTGCCGGTCGATTGCAGATCGTCGGCGCAAAGCGAGCGGACTCCGTACCTGTATGATCCGCTGAGGGTATCGGAACGCCGACAGAACGTTCGACGGCGTCCAGTCTCGGCCCGCGTCGTCGGACCGACCGCCGATTACGCCGACCGCTTGATCGTCTCGAGGTGCTCCTCGTAGCTCGTCCGGCAGGCCGACGAACAGAACTCGTGGGTCCGGCCGTCGACCTCGACCGTAACGCCGTCGCCGTCGACGGTTGCGCCACATTCCTCGCAGGCGACGCCGACGTCAGGACCGTCGATCTGTGGTTCCCACGCCGAGTCGATCAGCAGGCGAACGTCGTACTCGACGATGCGCCCGGTGTCGACGGCCTGGGTCAGCACGGAGTGGATCTCCGTCTCGTCGACGGTCGCCTTCGCCACGACGTGGCCGTCGGCCGTCGCGAAGGCGTGCTCGACGCACTCGACGCCGGCCAGGCTCTCCATGACCTCCGTCTCGAAGCCCGGCTGGAGGTGGACGTCGACGAGGACGCCGACGCCGTCTCGAAGCGTCGACCGGTCGATGTCGAGCGTGAACCGCTCGATCACGCCGATCTCCTCCAGACGATCGACGCGATCGGAGACCGTGGGCGGCGAGACGCCGACCTTGTCGGCGATCTCGCTGTACGGTCGGCGCGAATCCTCTGCGAGTAACTCAAGGATGTTCAGGTCCGTGTCGTCCAGTTCGACCATGCGCGTGGATTCAGGGTGTTCCCATAAACTACTTTCGACATTCCTTTCCTAAATTTAGCGGAGAATATACCGGTCGGTGCGGCCGATACCCGGTGATACGTTATATTCGTACGCTGAACCGATCGCCGACTAGTCAGTGGGGAAAGGTAATTTCCGGTCGCACTGGCGAGACATTCGGATCGGTGACCGACAGCTACGAGAGCCTCGACGATCTACCGACGGTCGTGTACAAGCTCGGACATTACGGCGTCGCGCTGGGGGTGTACGCCCCCGTCGTGGCCTGGCTGCTGGGCCAAGGACTGCCGGCGCTCGCGCTCGGCGGCGGCGTCGTCACGCTGTGGCTCGCGATGCTGCCCGACCTCGACACGCGGTTGCCCAGGGTCTCCCACCGCGGATCGACCCATACGTTCCTGTTCGTGCTGGCGGTCGGCGTCGCCGTCGGTCTTGTCGCCGAGTTCGCGATCGCGCCGACGGTCGGCGAGTTCGGCGCCGTCGCGTGGATCGGCGTTCCCGGCTTCCGGACCGGCCTCGGCGAGTTCGGATTTCTGATCGGGACGCTCGCGATCCTCTCGCACCTGCTGGCGGACGTGATCACGCCGATGGGGATCCGGCCGTTCTGGCCCCTCTCGGGGCGGTCGTTCTCGCTCGATATCACGCCGGCCAAGAGCACGGTCGCTAACTACGTCCTGCTGACCGCAGGGTCGTTCCTCGCCGCGAGCGCGGTCTTGACCTCGGTCTGAGCCGAGGGCGCTCGGGGCGTCGATCCGCTCGCGACGGAGCGTCTCGCCTGCCGGAGTCCGCATCCTATTTAATCGGGGCTGTCCAACCGTCGTGCGATGGAAGGGGGTTCGGCCGACGTGTTCGACGAGCTCGGGACGCTGGGCATCGAAGAGGAGTTTTTCGTCGTCGACGAGGACGGCCGGCCCGCGTCCGGCACCGACGAGCTCGTCTACGACTCGACCCCGCCGGAGATTCTGGAGGGACGGCTCGATCACGAGCTGTTCAAGTTCGTGATCGAGACCCAGACGCCGAAGATCGACTCGCTCGAGGACGCCCCAGCGACGCTCTCGGCGATTCGCTCCGCGCTCGTCGAACACGCCGCCGAGCACGGCTATCGGATCGCCGCCGCCGGGCTCCACCCGACTGCGAAGTGGCGAGAGCTCGAACACGCCGAGAAGCCCCGGTACCGGGCGCAGCTCGACCGGATCCAGTTCCCCCAGCACCGGAACACGACCGCTGGGCTGCACGTCCACGTCGGCGTCGACGACGCGGACAAGGCGACCTGGATCGCCAACGAGCTGCGCTGGTACCTCCCGCCGATGCTCGCGCTGTCGGCCAACTCGCCGTTCTGGAACGGGTTCGACACCGGCCTGCAGTCGGCCCGCGCGAAGATCTTCGAGGCCCTGCCGAACACCGGGATGCCGACGCGATTCGAGGATTTTCAGGAGTACCGGGAGTTCGAACGGACGATGATCGAGACGGGCTCGATCAACGATCGCGGGGAGCTGTGGTACGACGTGCGCCCTCACTCCGGCATCGGCACGGTGGAGGTGCGGACGCCCGACGGCCAGGCCGACGAGGACCGGATCCTGGCGTTCGTCGAGTACGTCCGCGCGCTCGTGCTCGACCTCGCGGAGCGCTACGAGGACGGCGAGTCAGGTACCGAGATCCGCCGGGAGCTGCTCGACGAGAACAAGTGGCGGGCGCTCCGCTACGGTCGCGACGCCTCGTTCGTTCGTCCGAACGGTGGCGTCGTCGAACTGGGCGAGCTCGTCGACGCCGAGTGCGAGCGCCTCGGCGTCTCGGGCATCCGCGCGCTGTACGACGCCGAAAGCGGGGCCGCGATGCAGCGTCGACTGCTCGAGTCGCAGGGCGAAGCGGCGCTCCGACGGTCGCTACTGCTCTAAACAAGGCTTTTATGCCCTTGCAACTTTTGTCCTTCTAGAAAGGACTCATGTCTTCCCAGAACTCCAACGACGGTGCGGACGACGATCCCGCGTCGGAAGACGCCGACGATGCCGCTGCGGACGATGTTTCCACTACGGATGACGCTTCCACTACGGACGTCGACGCCGAAACGGCGCCGACCGACGACGACAGCGTGGCGGACGACGATACCGCCGTGATCGACCAGGACGGCGAGAGCGGTCCCCGAGATCGCCTCGAACAGGAAGCCGACCGGGCCGTCGAACAGTTCGACCAGGGGCTCGTCGACCTGCTGTCGTGGATCCTCGATACGGAGACGCGCGCGCGGATTTTCGTCTACCTGCGCAAGCACCCCGGCAGCACCAGCGAGGAGATCGCCGAGGGCACGGGGTTGTACCCCAGCACGGTTCGTGAGGCGCTGGCGGAACTCCACGACGAGGAAAAGGTCGAGCGTAACAAGCGCGAGAGCGCCGGCGCCGGCAACAACCCCTACGAGTACACCGCGATCGCGCCGAGCGACCTCGTCGGCGGCGTCGCCGGGCAGGTGCAGGCCGAGCTGAACGCCGTGTTCAACCTCGATCGCTACCTCGGAGACGACGAACCCGAGCCCGCCAAGGGGGCCGACGATCCGGTGACGATCACCGTCGACGACGCGGCGGACGACGAGGGCGAGGCAAACGACGAGGACGACGTCGGCGGCGACAACGGCGAAGAGCCGGCCCACTGAGTACCGGCCTCCAGTTCTCCGGGACTCCGACTCTTTTAAGCATCGCCCCGCTGAACGACGGGTATGGACGTCGCGCTGGGTGGCACGTTCGATCCGGTGCACGACGGTCACCGCGCCCTGTTCGACCGCGCGTTCGAGCTGGGCGACGTCACCATCGGCCTGACCAGCGACGAGCTCGCGCCCAAAACCCGCTCGGAGGATCGGTACGTCCGGCCGTACGACGAGCGCCGCGCGGACCTCGCCGCCGAACTGGACGTGTTCGCCGACGAGTACGACCGCAAGTACGATATCCGGCCGCTCGACGATCCGACCGGCATCGCGACGGAACCGCAGTTCGACTACCTCGTGGTCTCGCCGGAGACGGTCGACGGCGCCCGGCGCATCAACGAACTCCGCGAGGAACGCGGCGTCGACTCGCTGTCGATCGAGGTCGTCGATCACGTCCGCGCCGAGGACGGCGAGATCATCTCCAGCACGCGGATCGTCCGCGGCGAGATCGACGAGCACGGCAACAGGACGCCGGACCGGGACGGCCGCGGGCAGGTCCAGCCGGACTGATCACCACGTCGGCGGTTCCATCCCCGCCTCGCGCAGAATCTCCTTCCAGCGCTGCTGAATCGTCAGGCGCGACACCCCGGCGGCGTCGGCGACGACGCCCTGGGAGCGCGCATCGCTCTCGATCAGCGCGCCGGCGTAGAGGCTCGCCGCCAGCACCGCCCGTTTGGATCGATCGGTCTCGGGGACGTTCGACAGGAACAGGTCGACCGCCGTCGATCGCGCGTCGGCGTCGAGATCGATCGACTCCGCGACCTCGTGGAGCTCCTCGATCCACTCCTCGTTCTCGACGCGCTCGCGGGCGCTGTACATCGACGGGGGCTACGCGTTCGAGGGGCTTAACTCCGACTCCGGAGCGACAGGTTCTTGGTTTCATCGGGCGAATCCTCGCTCCGAGCGCGGGTAGCCAAGCTAGGCCAACGGCGCAGCGCTTAGGACGCTGTCTCGTAGGAGTCCGCCGGTTCGAATCCGGTCCCGCGCACTTCTACCTGCTATTTTCGGGCTGTCAGAGCAACTCATGAGTCTCGAAAAACCGAATACACTGAAACGCTGTCCCGGTTTCAGTTCGGATATGATGGAGCCGAATAGATCAATCACAATCGTCCGGAAGGGCCAACAGGAATTTCTCAGCGATAAAGCCGTTGTAGACTACTACGAGTATCGAAAATCGTTCCTCACGTATCTGCTTCGAATAGGAAAAAACCCAGAGAAGGCGAATGGGTATTCCCCATATACAGTATGCAATACGGCGAATCGAACTGCTCGCTTCGATACATGGGTGTGGGAGAATCGTGGCGGCTACAAGACACCACCAGATGAAGACGACGCAAGGGCCTATATGGAGACAGTTGCCTTTCGTGACGTTACTGAATCTACGAAGGGGAAAATTCTGGAGGCGCTTGGCCGATACTCGAAATGGCTTCAGCACAAGTTCAGTCGTGACAAATGGGAGTTTAGCTGGAAATTCCAATCAGGTGGGGGTAACAATGCTCCCCGTGACTTCCTCTCAAAAACGGAACGACAAAAGATCCGGCAAGCTGCCCTTCAGAAAGATGGGACTCCCAATTACGGTATCGACGGAGATCTTCACAAGGCACATCCCGACAGCTGGAAATTTACCTCCTTGGTCTGGACAAGCCTTGATGCGGGCCTTCGCCCAGTCGAAGTTGGAAACGCGCGGGTTAGTTGGTGTGACACCGAGAATGGCCTGCTACGTATCCCAAGAGAGGATTCATCCAAGAATGAAGGGAATTGGGCGGTCAGTCTCACAAACCGGACAGCGACTGCATTAGGGCGTTGGATAGACGAACGTGAGGATCATCCCCGATACACAGATACTGACAGACTATGGCTCACCCGCCGTGGTAACCGCTATGGGTCAAATGAACTAAGCCGGATTCTAAAGGATCTCTGCGACCGAGCTGGTATCAGCTATGAGAACCGTCAGATGTCTTGGTATTCGATACGACACTCGGTTGGCACCCTTATGACTGCGGAACGGGATCTTGCTGCGACGAAGGCTCAGCTACGACACGAATCCGTGAAAACCACGATGCGATATGATAACGTGCCTATTGAGGAGCGACGGGACGCCCTTAACAATATGGGGTGAGTATTGAGAAGCATCTGCAAGAATATGGATTCTTGTCAATATTGACCGCTCAACTTTTTGTCCGGATCTGCATTTCAGAATTCCTCTCTGGAGACCTGTATTCAGGCCCAAAATCGGGGATAGATGGCCGCCTTATCGAAGGCATTCGAGGAATCCTCATTTCCAAATCCTATAAAAAAACAAACACTTATGGCCTTCGCTGACTTAGTCGGTATTGCGAGGTAAAGCCCCCCAGAACGCCAAAAACAACAAGGGAAACATGAGGCAGATTTGTAAACTAACATCTGATGGACAGATAACGGTCCCCGCTGATCAGCGTCGTGAAAAGGAACTGGAACAAGGCGATTACGTCGAGGTAGTAATCCTCGATAAGGTCATGCCCGAAGAACTGGTGATCAATAACGAATAGATCTGTAAAACGAGCGATGTAAACGCTCGTCAGTAAGGAAGCTGAAGGCCAGGCTTTGACCACATGGTCGTAGCTTTAGCTATTCAGAAACTTACACTATACACAAAATGGCACCGTCTAGTTTAGTACCTCCTCAGCCGGCGTGTGGTGGTTGAGTGCCTGATGCGGTCGCTGTCGATTATAATA
>ENA-ORCR01000102-ORCR01000102.1-marine-metagenome-genome-assembly--contig:-NODE-102-length-98151-cov-7.027265_pt1 | contig 98151 bp, 93 predicted proteins | sample MGYA00237782_ERZ508514 | MGnify/ENA primary metagenome ERZ508514 (study PRJEB26185, sample SAMN06268960) | marine metagenome | isolation source: Eden Landing Ponds, San Francisco, CA, USA | place...
ATTTGAACCCTTGGACCCCTACGGGAGCGGATCTTGAGTCCGCCGCCGTTTCCTGGCTTGGCTACCCTCGCACGCGTGCTCGCAGTTCCAACTCGGGCGGTGCGGTATAAAGGTCGTACGAATGCGGGACGACCGAACCGGAGGGTTGACCCGCGCGGCCGCCGATAGGCGTGAGTATGGACGACCACACGCGGGACCCGACGGTCGACCCGCCTGCCGGGGACCCGTCGGGGTGGCGGGCTGACGGCCGATGGGAGCACGAGACGCTCCGCCGGGCGGTCGTACACGGGGTCCGCCTCTACAACTCCGGGGAGTTCCACGAATCGCACGACTGCTTCGAGGACGAGTGGTACAACTACGGCCGGGGCTCGACCGAGTCGAAGTTCCTCCACGGGATGGTCCAGGTGGCCGCGGGCGCGTACAAGCACTTCGACTTCGAAGACGACGACGGGATGCGGTCGCTGTTCCGGACCTCGCTCCAGTACTTCCGTGGCGTCCCGAACGACTACTACGGGGTCGACTTACTCGACGTGCGCACCGTCGTCACGAACGCCCTCTCGGACCCGACGGCGCTGCACGGCTGGCAGATTCGACTCGACGGCGACTATCCCACCTGCCGACCGGAGGACGTCGAGTTCGCGGCGTCGCTCGACCACTGACCGAATCGGACGGTTCTAATGGCTGGGTCGGCTATCCCCGATAAATGCGTATCGAGCAACTGGGCGACGGGGAGCCCGAGATTGCCGTGATAGGGAGTATCCACGGGGACGAGCCGTGCGGACGCGACGGTATCGAGGCGGTACTCGCCGACCCGCCCGAGGTTCAGCGGCCGGTGAAGTTCGTCGTGGCGAACGAGGAGGCCCTCGAGGCCGGGGTCCGCTACCTCGACACAGACCTCAATCGCGCCTTTCCCGGCGACCCGGACAGCGACCTCCACGAAGAGCGAATCGCCGCCCGCCTGACGGAAGAACTCGCCGACTGTACGGTCCTCGGACTGCACTCGACCCAGTCCTACGAGGGGATGTTCGCGCTCGTCGACGACCTCTCGCCGATGGTCCGGCGCGTCTGCCCGCGGCTCTCGGTCGACGCGGTGGTCAAGACCGAGGGAGCGAACGAGGGGCGCATCTTCTCGGCGATTCCGTCGACGATCGAGGTCGAGTGCGGCTATCAGGGCTCGGCGGCGGCCGCGGCGAACGCCGAGCAGGTCATCCGGGAGTTCCTCGCCGCGACCGGCGTGACCGAGTCCGACCCGAACGCGATACAGGAGTCACTGCCGGTGTTCCAGTTGCGCGACCCCATCCCGAAGGCCGCGGCCGCGGAGTACGAGGTGTACGCCCGGAACTTCGAGGCCGTGACCGAGGGCGAACCGGTCGCCGCTGCCGACGGCGAGCAGATCGTCGCCGAGGAGCCGTTCCACCCGGTGTTGCTCTCCGCGTACGGCTACGAGGACGTGTTCGGATACACGGCCGACCGCATCGGCGTGCTGGACTGAGCGACGAGTCGGGCCGACCGGGTCGTGCGCCGTCGGCCTGCGCGGGCTCGCCGCTCGTGACAGGCCCGCAACAGACGGAAAACACTTGTCCCCGGTGTCGAAACGAGGAGACGCAACAATGCCCTCCAAACGCACGCTCGCAGGCCTGGGAAGTCTCGCCGCCGTCGTCGGCTTCTCGGGCGTCGCCGCCGCACAGTCACCCACAGCAGGCACCGGTCTCGGCTTGCCGACTCGGATCGGCATCCGGTTCGGCGTCGCGTTCGTCATCTACCTCGTCCTCGGCGGGGCCTGTGCCGTCCTCGGCCCCGAGTACACGACGAACAGGGTGCGAGAGATCCAGGACGACCCCGGCAGCGCGTTCGGCTGGGGCTTCATCGTCGGCCTCCTCGTCCCCATCGGACTCGTCGTGCTGGCGATCACCATCATCGGACTCATCGTCACGATTCCGGGCCTCATCGTCCTCGCGGTCCTCCAGCTCATCGGGTTCGGTGTCACGGCGGTCTGGCTCGGCAACACGGTGGCCGGGACCCGCGGGGAGTCCGTCGGAGCGAAAGACGCCGTGGTCGGGGCAGTCGTCCTGGCGGTTCCGTTCGCGATTCCCCTGCTCGGACAGTTGCTCGTCAATCTCGTCGGCTGGTTCGGCCTCGGCGTGGTCGGACGGAACGTCTACGAGAACTGGCGTGACTGACTGCGGCGTTCAGGTGTCTTCCGGCGGTTCGAACTCCACCAGCGTCAGGTCGCGGTCGAGCATGCAGTAGTCGTGGGGCGGGTCGCCGACGATGTCGTCGATGCGGTACTCGCCGTCGAAGTCGGCCCCGGCCGGTTCGCAGTAGGGGTGGCTGGGACACTCCGTGTGGGGACACGGACCCGCCAGCCTGGCCTTACTGCCGGCGTAGGCACCCTTCGACGGCACGTTCGCCCGGATCGGTGCGGGCTCGACCTCGACGGCGCGCACGCCGTCCTGATGGACCGCGCAGTCGAGCGTCTGTCCGCTCTGTCTGATGTCGGTGATGCGGTACCGGCGGTCGGGCGTGAGATTGAGGCACTGGTCGCGGTACGGACAGCCCTCGCAGCCGCTGGCCTCGCCGCGGTAGACGAACTCCTCGCCGACCTCCGCGAGGCGGGTTCCGACGAGCGTGACAGTGGTCATAGCCGTCACTAGACGACCGGCGGATTAAAGTGTCAGGTCCGACCGGTCAGGTCGTCGAGTTCGTCGAGGTAGGCCTCGCGGGGGACCTGATACAGCGAGCGGTAGTCGAGTCCGCCCTCGGCGAAGCGGTTCGCCAGGTCCACCGCGCCCTCGACGGCGGCGTCGCGGCTCTCGTAGGAATCGGCGTCGCGTTCGACCTCGGGTTCGAGGTAGAGCGTGACGTACCAGTCCTGTCCGGTCCGTTCCGCGCCCGGACGGCGGGTCCGTCGCCCGCGCGTGAGATAGATTGTCGGGAGGCAGGGCGCGGGAAAGCGCTCGGTGTCGAACACGTCCGGGCGGTAGGCGAGGATGAGTTTCTCCTCGGTCTCGTTCCACACCGTCCAGTCCGACGCCAGGGCCGACAGGTCCATACGCGTCGATTCGGTCCGACGGGCAAGAATCCAGCGGGTCGGTGGCCGTGGTGTCAACCGTCGGATGGTTTTACGGGGACGTCGGTTCAAGAGTCGGCCATGACCTCCATCGCCCGGTTCACGCTCCCGGCGGCCTCGTTCCCCCTCGGTGCGGTGTTCGACGAGCGACCGTCCGCGTCGTTCGAACTCGACCGCGTGGTTCCGAGCGGCGACACGGCGATGCCGTTCTTCTGGGTGACGGACGCGGACCTCGACGCGGTGCTCGACGCGCTCGAACGCATCCACGAACTGCGGGCCGTCACGCTCATGGAACGGGTCGACGGAAAGGGGCTGTTCAAGGCGGTCTGGAAGCCCGAGTACCTCGGCATCATGCAGGCCATCGCCGAGTCGGGCGTCACGGTCGTGTCGGCCAGCGGGTCGCGAGATGGGTGGCTGTTCGAACTCCGTGACGAGACCGGCGAGGGCATCTCGGCGTTTCAGGCCTACTGCACGGAACACGGCATCGACGTGACGCTCACGCGACTCAGTCGCCTGGCTGACCAGACCGACGGCGCGGCGCCGCTCACGGCACGACAGCGCGAGGCGCTGCTGCTCGCCTACGAGCGAGGGTACTACGACGAGTCGGGCCGACCGGACCTCGAATCGCTGGCGGCCGAACTCGGCATCTCGCGGCAGGCCTACTCCGCGCGACTCCGTCGTGGGTATCGGAACCTCGTCGAGACGACCCTCGTTCCGGAGCACGACGGAATTCCGACGGCGTGAGACCCCAGCGGCGGCGTCCCTTATAAACTGCACCAGTCGGCGGCCCGGTAGTTGCCACTTGGATACGTTGCCATCGCCGCATTCCGGACCGATCCCGCGGCGTAAACTTCCGGCGTTATATGCGTGTCGGGAAAAGGTACTTATCCGCGAAAGGCTCATACAATAAATAGTATCGGAAACAGTCTCGCACTGTCACCCGTTACCATTCCGGGAGGCGTCCCCGCGTTCCCCCGGACCAGGTCAGCCATGGAAGGGCACACGCGTCGACCCGTATCGGTGGGTCATCCGGCGTCCGCACCCGAGCGCGCACGGAGCGAGCGGTATCGACGACGGACTGTCTCCGAAACGAATCCGCGGGACTTCCCCGCGACGTCTGGTGGCGTGGTCGGCCACGTGCATCCACGAGACGACTGCACTGAGATAGCATGAGCAAGAACAACGAGACACTCGAAGCGCTGAGCAAGGAGTACCGGGACACGATACCAGCGGACCTGCGGAAGACGCACACGTTCGACTGGTATCTCCAGCAGCTGTACGACGAACCGCGAATCGCCCGCAACGCGCACCAGCGGGTCGCGGACATGTTCGACTACTACGGAACGACCTACGACGAGGACGCCGGCGTCGTCGAGTACGAACTGGCGAGCGAAGACCCGCTCAACGACGGTGAGAACACCTTCTACGGGCGCGTCATCCACGAGGCGATCCACGAGTTCGTCAACAAGGTCAAATCGGGCGCTCGCGGGCTCGGCCCCGAGAAACGCATCAAACTTCTCCTGGGCCCCGTCGGGTCCGGGAAGTCCGACTTCGACCGGCAGGTCCGGCGGTACTTCGAGGACTACACCGCGAGTGAGGACGGCCGGATGTACACCTTCCGGTGGACGAACCTCTGCGACGTGATACACGACCAGGACCCCGCCGACGACGTGGTCAGGTCGCCGATGAACCAGGACCCGCTGGTGTTGCTCCCCCAGAAGCAACGCGACAAGGTCATCGAGGACATCAACGAGTCGCTGGACGCGCCCTACACGATCCGCAACGAGCAGTCGCTCGACCCCGCCTCGGAGTTCTACATGGACCGGTTGCTGGCGGAGTACGACGACGACCTCCAGACAGTGCTGGAGAATCACATCGAGATCATCCGCTTCCTCGCGGACGAGAACCAGCGGCGCGGCATCGAGACGTTCGAGCCCAAGGACAAGAAGAACCAGGACGAGACGGAGCTCACCGGCGACGTGAACTACTCGAAGATCGCCGTCTACGGCGAGAGCGACCCCCGGGCGTTCGACTACTCCGGGGCGTTCTGTAACGCCAACCGCGGCATCTTCTCCGGCGAGGAGCTGCTGAAGCTCCAGCGCGAGTTCCTTTACGACTTCCTCCATGCGAGTCAAGAACAAACAATCAAGCCGAAGAACAACCCCCGCATCGACATCGACCAGGTGATCGTCGGCCGGACGAACATGCCCGAGTACCGGGACAAGAAGGGCGACGAGAAGATGGAGGCGTTCAACGACCGCACCAAGCGCATCGACTTCCCGTACGTCCTCCAGTACGAGGCGGAGGCCCAGATCTACCGGAAGATGCTCCGCAACGCCGACCTGCCGGACATCCAGGTCGAACCCCACACGCTGGAGATGGCCGGTCTGTTCGGCGTCCTCACCCGCATCGAGGAACCCGACACCGAGTCGGTCGACCTCGTCCAGAAGGCCAAGGCCTACAACGGTGAAATCGACGAGGCCGACGACGTGGACGTGAAGAAACTGCGCGAGGAGGCCGACAAGGTGGCCGACATCGGCGAGGGGATGGACGGCGTCTCCCCGCGGTTCATCGGCGACGAGATCGCCGAGGCCATCATGGACTCCATGCACCGCGACCGGCAGTTCCTCTCGCCGCTGACGACGTTCAACCACCTCGAAGGCAACCTGGAGAACCACGGCTCCATCGACGAGGAGATGTTCGACCAGTACTACCGCTACCTCGAACTCGTCCGCGAGGAGTACAAGGAGCGTGCCATCGAAGACGTGCGCCACGCGCTGGCCTACGACATGGACGAGATCCAGCGCCAGGGCGAGAAGTACATGGACCACGTGATGGCCTACATCGACGACGCGACCGTCGAGGACGAACTCACCGGCCGCGAACAGGAACCCGACGAGCAGTTCCTGCGCTCCGTCGAGGAGAAACTGAACCTCCCCGAGGACCGCAAGGACGACTTCCGCCAGGAGGTCTCGAACTGGGTGTCCCGGCGCGCCCGCGAGGGCGACACGTTCAATCCGCAGGACAACGACCGCCTGCGCCGCGCGCTCGAACGGAAGCTCTGGGAGGACAAGAAGCACAACATCAACTTCTCGGCGCTGGTCTCCAGTTCGGAGATGGACGACGAGGAGCGCAACCAGTGGATCGACGCGCTGATGGAACAGCACTACTCCGAGGAGGGAGCCAAGGAGGTGCTCGAGTTCGCCGGTGCGGAGGTCGCCAAGAGCGAGATGGAAGAGTAATGACAGGCGAGGAGTACATCGACCGCGCGGACGCGTCGCTCGACGCCGCCTACGAGGCCCCGATGAGCCTCGCGGAGTACGTCGACGCCGTCCTCGAAACACCGCAGGTGGCCGCACACGCCTCGAAGTACCTGCTCGACGCCATCGAGGCGGTGGGCACGCGAACGGTCATCGAAGAGGGCGAGGAGAAAGAGCGCTATCGCTTCTTCGACGACCCGCACAATAACGGCGAGCACGCCATCCTCGGCAACACCGAGGTACTGAACGCCTTCGTCGACGACCTGCGCTCCATCGCGGCGGGCCGCGGGAAAGACGAGAAGATCATCTGGCTCGAAGGGCCGACGGCGACGGGCAAGTCCGAGCTCAAGCGCTGTCTCATCAACGGCCTCCGGGAGTACTCGAAGACGCCCGCGGGCCGGCGTTACACCGTCGAGTGGAACGTCGCGGGGGCCGGCACCGACGCCACCAGCATGACCTACGGGAACACCCCCGTCGAGGACGAGGACGACTGGTACGAGAGCCCCGTCCAGGTCCACCCGCTGACGGTGTTCCCGGACGACGTGCGCGCGGACCTGGTCGCGGAGATCAACGAGCGACTCGACGACCACATCCCCATCCGCGTCGACGGCCAACTGGACCCCTTCTCGCGGGAGGCCTACGACTACCTCGAAGAGCAGTACCGCAGACAGGGCGAGACGGACCTGTTCTCGGCCGTGACACAGCCCTCGCACCTCCGGGTGAAGAACTTCGTGGCCGACGTGGGCCACGGCATCGGCGTCCTCCACTCCGAAGACGAGGGCACGCCCAAGGAGCGCCTCGTCGGCTCGTGGATGCACGGCATGCTCCGCGAACTCGACTCCCGCGGCCGGAAGAACCCGCAGGCGTTCAGCTACGACGGCGTCCTCTCGCAGGGCAACGGCCTGCTGACCGTCGTCGAGGACGCGGCCCAGCACGCCGACCTGCTCCAGAAGCTACTGAACGTCCCCGACGAGAGCCACGTCAAGCTCGACAAGGGCATCGGGATGGACGTCGACACCCAGCTGGTCATCATCTCGAATCCCGACCTCGAAGCGCAGCTCAATCAGCACGCCGACCGCGAGGGCCAGGACCCGCTCAAGGCGCTGAAGCGCCGCCTCGACAAGCACGAGTTCACGTACCTGACGAACCTCTCGCTGGAAGCGCAGTTGCTCCGGCGCGAACTCACGAACGAGACGGCGGTCTGGGACCCCGAGTCCTGGGACGAACTGGAGACGTGGATTCAGGAGCCGCTGACCATCTCGGTCAGGGACGAGGTGGCGTCGGCCACCGAGAAGGAGCTCGCGCCCCACACCATCGAGGCCGCGGCGCTGTACGCCGTCGTCTCCCGGCTCGACAGCGCGGAAATTCCGACGGGACTGGACCTCGTGGACAAGGCGCTGCTGTTCGACCGGGGCTACCTCATGGAGGGCGACGAGCGCGTCGACATCGACGACTACCAGCTGGAGAAGACCGCCGACGACGGCGAGCACGGCATTCCGGTGACGCACGTCCGAGACATCATCGCCGACCTGCTGCACGAGGCCCAGGACCGCCACCACCCCGACCTCCCGGTCGAGCACGTGCTGATGCCCCGCGACGTGCTGAACGCCGTCGCCGAGGGGCTGGAAGACGCCCCCGTGTTCTCGACCGGCGAGGCCACGGAGTACGAAGAGCGCGTCGTCACGGTCAAGAACTACGTCTTCGGCCAGCAGGAACAGGACGTGCTCGACGCGATGATGCGCGACAAGCGCGTCGACGAGGCGACCGTCGAAGAGTACATCGAGCACGTCTACGCCTGGGAGTCCGACGACCAGATCGAGAACGAGCGCGGCGAGTTCGTCGACCCCGACCCGCTGAAGATGAAGGTGTTCGAGATCGAGCACCTCGGGCGCTTCGACGAGAAGAACTACGAGGGCAACGAGCCCGACCACGCCGTCACGCAGTTCCGCACCGACAAGATCATCACGGCGCTGAACCGCCACGCGTGGCAGCGCCGCGACGAGGAGTTCCGCGTCAGCGACGTGAACCCCAAGGAGATCCCGGTCATCAACACCGTCCTCGGGAGCTACGACTGGGACGACATCCAGCGGACCTACGAGGACTTCGAGCCCGCGCAGTGGGACAACCCGCCGTCGGGCACCGAGACGGCCCGCCTCAAGGCCAAGACCCTCGACAACATGGTCGACATGTTCGAGTACACCGAGGCGTCGGCCGAGCTGACGAGCAGGCACGTCATGAGCCAGGTGAGTTACAGATGGGACTGAAAGACGACCTCGAACGGTACCGCGACGTGGGCGAGGAGCGCCGCCAGGACCTCGCCGAGTTCATCCAGTACGGTGACCTCGGCCAGTCCCGGGGCGACTCCGTCCGCATCCCGATCAAGATCGTCGACCTGCCGGAGTTCGAGTACGACCGCCGCGACATGGGCGGCGTCGGCCAGGGCGAGGGGGCCGAGGAGGGCGACCCGGTCGGCCAGCCACAGCCCCAGCCCGGCGACGGCGACGAGGACGGCGAGCCCGGCGAGGAGGGCGGCGAGCACGAGTACTACGAGATGGACCCCGAGGAGTTCGCCGAGGAACTCGACGAACAGCTCGGGCTCGACCTCGAACCGAAGGGCAAGAAGGTCATCGAGGAGAAGGAGGGGGACTTCACGGACATCACGCGGACCGGCCCCTCCTCGACGCTCGACTTCGAGCGGCTGTTCAAGAAGGGGCTGAAGCGCAAGCTCGCGATGGACTTCGACGAGGACTACGTCCGCGAGGCGCTGAAAGTCGACGGCTGGGGCCCGGCGACCGTCTACGAGTGGGCCCGCGAGCAGAACATCCCCGTCTCGAAGGCGTGGATCGACGACGCCTACGCGGACCTGCCCAGCGACGAGAAGGCCGTCTGGGAGTCCATCGAGGAGATGGAGGACAACGTCGAGCGCGTCGAGACCTCCCAGCGCATCCGGCAGGAGGGCGTCGACGAGATTCCCTTCCGGCGGGAGGACGAGCGCTACCGCTACCCCGAAATCGTCGAGGAGCGAGAGAAGAACGTCGTGGTCGTGAACATCCGCGACGTGTCGGGGTCGATGCGCCAGAAGAAGCGCGAGCTTGTCGAGCGGACCTTCACGCCGCTGGACTGGTACCTCACGGGCAAGTACGACAACGCGGAGTTCGTCTACATCGCCCACGACGCCGACGCCTGGGAGGTCGAGCGCGAGGAGTTCTTCGGCATCCGTTCGGGCGGCGGGACGCGCATCTCCAGCGCCTACGAACTCGCGGCGGCCGTCTTGGAGGAGGAGTACCCCTGGAGCGAGTGGAACCGCTACGTGTTCGCGGCGGGCGACAGCGAGAACTCCTCGAACGACACCGAGGAGAAGGTCATCCCGCTGATGGAACAGATTCCGGCGAACCTCCACGCCTACGTGGAGACCCAGCCGAGCGGGAACGCCATCAACGCCACCCACGCCGAGGAGGTCGAACGGAGCTTCCGCGACAGCGACAACGTCGCGGTCGCGTACGTCTCCTCGCCGGAGGACGTGGTGGACGCCATCTACGAGATACTCAGCACGGAGGACCAATGAACGACGACCGATTCGCGAAACAGCGCGTGGCCGAGGGCCTGGAAGAGCCAGTCGAGGAAGCGGGGGCGCTCGCCCGAAAGCTCGGGCTCAAGCCCTATCCGGTGAACTACTGGATCGTCGACTACGACGAGATGAACGAACTCATCGCCTACGGCGGGTTCCAGCAGCGCTACCCGCACTGGCGCTGGGGGATGCAGTACGACCGCCAGCAGAAGCAGGGGCAGTTCCTCGGCGGGAAGGCCTTCGAAATCGTCAACAACGACGACCCCGCGCACGCCTTCCTCCAGGAGTCGAACACCCTGGCCGACCAGAAGGCGGTCATCACCCACGTCGAGGCCCACGCCGACTTCTTCGCCAACAACGAGTGGTTCCGGATGTTCACCGACGGCTCCTCGCGGACCGCGACGGACGACGCCGGCGGCGAGCGCCGCCGCGGGCCGGACGCGGCCGGGATGCTCGCCCGTCACGGCGACACCATCCAGGAGTACATGCAGGACCCCGACATCGAGCGCGGGGAGGTCGAGCGGTTCATCGACCACGTCCTCTGCCTGGAGGACAACATCGACCAGCACAAACCCTACAGCCCGGTCGAGACGGTCGACGAACGCTTCGAGGAACTGGAAGGGGCCGACGTGACAGACCAGCTCGACGACCTCGACCTCTCCGAGGAGGTCAAGCGGCAGGTGTTCGACGACGAGTGGCTGGACGCCCAGCGCGACGACGACGAGAACGTCACGTTCCCGGCCGAGCCCGAGAAGGACATCCTGGGCTTCCTGCGCAAGCACGGGATGCAGTACGACGCCGAGGCGGAGCGCGCCACCGAGATGGCGGACTGGCAGACGGACCTGCTCGAACTGCTGCGCCGCGAGGCGTACTACTTCGCCCCCCAGAAGATGACGAAGGTCATGAACGAGGGGTGGGCGAGCTACTGGGAGTCCGTCATGATGACCGGCGAGGGGTTCGCCGGCGACGACGAGTTCGTCCTCTACGCCGACCACATGTCGAAGGTGCTCGGCTCCGGCGGGCTGAACCCCTACAGCCTCGGCCTGGAGATATGGGAGTACGTCGAGAACACGGAGAACCGCCGCGAGGTCGTCGAGCGCCTGCTCCGGGTGGACGGCATCACCTGGCGGAACTTCGACGACAGCGTCGACTACGCGGCGGTCCAGGAGCACCTCGAACCGCCGGCGTGGCTCCGCGACGTGCCGAACCACCTCGACGACCTCGACCCCGACGACCCCCGCGTCGATAGCGAGGGGCTGGCGGCGGCCCGCGCCGGCGAAATCGACGTCGAGCAGTACCCCTGGAAGGTGCTGACCTACGAGGGCCTGGCCCAGCGCCACTACTCGCTCGTCAAGCCCCAGTACCGCGGCTTCGTCTCCCGCGTGGGTCAGGAAGAACTGGAGCGGACCGCCCGCTACATGTTCGACGATTCGCGCTACGACAGCGTCGAAGCGGCGCTCGCGGACGTGGACTACACCCGCGGCTGGGAGCGGATGCGCGAGATTCGCGAGAGCCACAACGACGTGACGTTCCTCGACGAGTTCCTGACCCAGGAGTTCGTCGACGACAACGACTACTTCACCTACGAGTACACCCACGCCTCCGGCGACTACCGCGTCACCTCGACGGACCACGAGGACGTGAAGAAGAAGCTGATGCTGCAGTTCACCAACTTCGGCAAGCCGACTATCGTCGTCGAGGACGGCAACTACCAGAACCGCAACGAACTGCTGCTGGCCCACCAGTACAACGGCGTGATGCTCGACATCAATCAGGCCAAGGAGGTGCTCAAGCGGACCTTCGAACTGTGGGGTCGGCCCGTGAACCTCCTGACCATCGTCAAGGAGTTCGACGACCACGACGTCGAGGTGGCGAAACGCCGCGACCGCGAACCCGAACCGGAGGAGGTCGGCAAGCGCATCCGCTACGACGGCGAGGACGTGGTCATCAGCGACGTGGACTGGTCCGAAGTCGAACACCTCACCGCGACGGACATCGACTACAACACGAAGCCCGACGAGTGGCTGGCCTGAGCGGGGCCGCTCGCCGGTTTCCCGTCGCGATACGACAGGTGCCCTTATGTGTCCGGGCGGACGATACCGTATCGGGTGTGTGGAGCGCCGGCCGGCGCTCGCTGTCTGATGGACAAACGAACGCGAACCGGGGGAGTCGCGGTACTGCTCGTCGTCTGGCTAGTCGCGACTGCGGGGGCCGGCGCGGGCGTCACGTACGGCCTGCTGTCTGACGACGGCACCGCGTCCGGAACGATTCACATCGCCGCCGGGTCGTCGGGGCCGCCCGACGGGCAGTCCTTCGACGACGCCAACGGCAACGGGCGGTACGACGCCGGCGAGACGACCTATTCGGCGGCCCAGTTGGCCGACTTCGACAACGAGAGCGTGAATCTGGTCGTCCCCGACAGCGTCGACTCCATCGACCAGCAGAACAGCGACGTGCGGATTCGGGCCGGCGCGATCACGTACGGCGGCTCCGCCTCGGCACAGAACGGCGACGTGTCGCTGACGGCGGTCGACGGCGACGTGACCCTGGACGGCGGCACGCTCGACTCACAGAACGGGGCGGTCCACGTCGACGCGCCGAACGGCGAACTCTCGCTGACCGACGGGACCGTCTCGTCACAGAACAGCGACGTGAGGCTCTCGGCCGGCGACGCGGTGACAATCGCCGGGGCCGACATCGACGCGCAGAACGGGAACGTCCAGATCACGACGGACGCGGCGCTCGACGCCGACGGGAGCGACATCGAGGCCAAGAACAGCCACGTCGCGCTGACCGGGCGGACGGTGTCGGCCCGAAACGCGGACCTCTCTTCGAGGAACGACTACGTCAGGCTCTCGGCGACGCGGAACGGCGGCGGCCCCCTCGACGTGACGGGCGCGTCGCTCGCGTCGCAGAACAGCGACGTGACGCTCGAATCGAACGGCGACGTCCACGCGAACGGGTCGACGATGGAGAGCACGAACGGCGCGGTCACCGCCGACCTCGGAACGGCGACGGCGACCCTGTTCCTCGACGGTGCGACCGTCGACGACCGCGACGACGCCGTCTCGTACCGGCCGACCGGGGTCCGCGTGGTCCCGACCGGCGGGCCCGCGACGCCGGCCTGACCGGAGTGTTTGAGTCCCGGCCGGTCGTAGTCGGGCGCATGACGACCAATCGGTTCACCGTTTCGACCGACGAGCGGCTGTCGGTGGTCGACATCAGCGAGCAGGTCGAGGCGGCGCTGCCGCCGGACGCGGCCGGGACGTGCACCGTGTTCGCCCGGCACACGACGACCGGCGTCACCGTCAACGAGGCGGAGCCGCGGCTTCTGGGCGACCTCGGGGACGCGCTCGCCGACCTCGTGCCAGACACCGGCTGGGCCCACGACGAACTGGACGGCAACGCCGACTCGCACGTCCGGGCGATGCTCGTCGGGCCGAGCGAGACGATTCCCGTCCAGGACGGGAGCCTCGACCTCGGGACGTGGCAGTCGGTGCTGCTCGTCGACTGCGACGGGCCGCGAGAGCGCGCGGTCGACGTAATCGTCGACTAAGTCGGTCAGGCGGGCTCGAACTGCTCGTTCCCGTATAGCTCCCGGAGCTTCTCGCGGAACTCGCCGCGGATGTTGCGGCGCTTCTTCTTCATCGACGGCGTGAGCAGGTCGTTCTCGGCGGTCCACTCGCGGGAGACGAGTTCGAACGCCTTGATGCGCTCGACGCGTTCGAGGTCCGCGTTGACCTCGTCGACCGCTTCCTGTACCCACTCGCGAACGCGCTCGTCCTCGCACCTGGCCTCGGCATCCGCCGGGAGGTCGATGCCCTCGTTCTCCGCCCATCTGTCGAGCGCCTCGAAGTTCGGGACGATGAGCGCGGCCACGTACTTCTGGTCGTCGCCGACGACCATGACCTGGTCCACGCGCTCGCTGGTGGCGAAGGCGTCCTCGATGGGCTGGGGCGCGACGTTCTTGCCGGTCGAGAGGACGAGCAGTTCCTTGATGCGGTCGTGGTAGACGAGGTAGCCGTCGCGCGTCTGTTCGACGATGTCGCCGGTCCGGAACCAGCGCGTGCCGTCGCGTTCGGTGAACGCCGCGGCCGTCGCGTCGGCGTCGTTCCAGTACCCGTCCGTGACGTTCGGGCCGGCGACGAGGAGTTCGCCGACCTCGCCGTCGGCGTCGTCGAACTCGCTCCCGTCGACGACGACGGTGTCGATGCGCACCTCGACGTCCTGGACGGGCGGCCCGAGCGTTCCGGGCCGGATGTCCTCCGGCGGGTTCACCGTTAGCACTGGCGACGTCTCCGTGAGACCGTAGCCCTCGATGACCGTGATTCCCATCCCGAGGAACGTCTCGCAGAGCGTCTTCGAGAGGCTGCCGCCGCCGCTGACCATGTACTCGACGTTCCCGCCGAGGCGCTCTCTGACCGTGCTGTAGACGAGGCGGTCGGCGAGCGAGTGCTTGGCCGACAGTAGCGGCCCGGGGTCGTCCGCTCTCGCGTACGCCCGCGCCACGTCCATCGACCACTCGAAGATTCGCTCTTTGAGCGCCGACTCGCCGGCCTCCGTCCGCATCGTGTCGTAGATGCGCTCGTACACCCGGGGGACGCTCGCGCCCGTCGTGGGCCGTATCTTCCCCAGGTCGTCGGCCAGCGTGTCCGGGCTCTCGGCGTAGCCGACGGCGGCTCCTGAGGCGTACATGAGGAAGTGTCCGGCGAGGCGCTCGAAGACGTGTGCCAGCGGCAGGAACGCGACCGAGCGCGTGTCGGTGGTGATGGCCGGCAGGTCAGGGTGCTTGTCCGGACGCGGGCCGATTCGCCTGCGGGTCTGGTTGACGTTCGCCCGGAAGTTCCGGTGGGTGAGCCGCACGCCCTTCGGCCGGCCCGTCGTCCCGGACGTGTAGATGAGGCCGGCGAGGTCGTCGGGTTCGCGCTCGGCCAGCCACGACCGGTAGGTCGCCTCGTCGAACGCTTCGACGCCGCGGCGGTAGACGCCGGCGAGCGAGTACACGTCGTCACGGTCCACGTCGTGGTCGTCCATGACGACGATGAACGACAGCGACAGGTCGTCCTCGACCGCGAGCACACGCTGGAGGAGCTCTTCGTTCTCCACGACGACGGCGCTCGCGTTCGGGTCCGAGAGCAGGTACTCGACCTGGCTCGTCGAGGAGTCGGTGTACACCGTCGTCACCACGCTCCCCGCCGAGAGGAGCGCGAAGTCACACAGCGCCCACTCCATGCGGGTGTCCGCGAAGATGCCGACGCGCGTGTCCGCGGCGACCCCGAGGTCTCGAAACCCGGCGGCCAGGTGACGCACGAGGTCGTTCATTCGCTCGTAGGAAATCGCGGCGTAGCCGCCGTCTGGAGCGGACGCGATCACGTCGTCGGTCAGGGAGCGGTCGTAGACGCCGCCCTTGTACAACTGGGCCGTGCTGTCGGCGTTGCGCTCGGCGCTCGCGGCGAACATCTCGCCGAGGGTGTCGTCGCCGATCACCTCGTCGGTGTACTCCAGTTCCGCCGTCCGCCAGTCGGCCGTCCGATCGCCCCCGGTCATACCGTAGTATTCTGGGGGTACACCCAAATACGTGCAGGGTGTTAACAGTCGATCAGTTTCCGGGAGTTTCTTTGGTAGGTAAGAACCGCGTCGCACGGCGCCAAGCGAGCGCGCCGCCGTCCCGCTGCAGACAGAAACGCCGGTCGAGAGAGCGGTCGGAGAAGCGACGGATCGACTACTTCCAGTCCATTCGACAGTCTTCGTCGCAGAAGTGCGCCGTCTGGACGCTCTCGTCCTCGATCCAGGTGATGACGCGGTGGGTCACCTCGTTGACAATCGGCTCGCCGCAGGTGGCACACTCCGGTGCCTCGTCCTCGTCGATATCTTCGTGGTGATCGGATGTGGGGTCGACCATCTTAGTTGAGGGTGTTTTTCACGGCACTTAATCCCATATACTTGGCCCGTACGTAACGGTCCTACACGCAATCGGGTACTCGAATGCGAGCAATTCGGTGGCCGAGCGTCACCGGTCCCGGGTGACCGACTCGCCGGGCGTCGTCGTCGCGCCCGAGGAGAGGACGACGCCCGCGTTGAGACTCGTGTTGATGGCCGTCTTGGCCCCGTCGCCGGCGACGACGCCGAACTTCCGTCGCCCGGTCGAGACGCGGTCGCCCTTCACCGTCAGCCGGACCGGTTCGCCGTCGTGGCGCAGATTGGCGACCTGCGTCCCCGCGCCGAAGTTCACGTCGCGGCCGAGGACGCTGTCCCCGACGTAGGAGACGTGGGGGACGTTCGAGCCCGCCATCAGGACGGTGTTCTTGAGTTCGACGCCGTGGCCGACGTGGGTGTCCTCGCCCAGCATCGTCGCTCCGCGGACGTACGCGTTCGGGCCGACGTGCGTGCCCGAGCGAATCAGCGCCGGGCCCTCGACGACGACGCCCGGTTCGACGACAGCCCCCTCCTCGACGACCACTTCGCCGCGCAGGTCGGCGTCGCCGCGGACCTCGCCGTCGAGTCGGCGGTCCAGTTCGCCGAGTTTCCACTCGTTTGCCGCCAGCAGTTCCCACGGCCGACCCACGTCGAGCCAGCGGTCCACCTCGACGGCGGTGACGGACGATTCCGCGACCACCCGGGCGAGCACGTCGGTGATTTCACGCTCGCCGCGGTCGCTGAGGGGCACGTCGAGCAAGTCGCGGGCCTCCGCGGGGAAGACGTACGCCCCGGCGTTGGCGAGGTCCGTCGGCGGGTCCGACGGCTTCTCGACGATTCCGGTGACGGTGTCGCCGTCGGTCGAGAGCACGCCGTAGCTCGTGGGGTCGTCGACGCGGTAGGCGGCGACCGACGGCGCGGCGTCGAACAGCGCGCCGAGGCTCGCCGCGTCGTAGAGGTTGTCGCCGTTCAGGACGGCGAAGGGGCCGTCGAGGTGCTCGCGCGCCGCGGCGACGGCGTCGGCCGTGCCCTGCTGGCGCTCCTGGACGGCGAAGGAGACGGGAACGCCGCCGTAGCGGTCGCCGAAGTACGACCGCACCGCCTCGGCCTCGTAGCCGACGACGAAGATCAGTTCGTCGGCCCCGGCCTCGATGGCGGTGTCGGCGGTGTGCGCGACCAGCGGGCGGTCCGCGACCGGCAGCATCGGCTTCGGCGTCTGCTCGGTCAGCGGCCGCATCCGTGTGCCTTCGCCCGCCGCGAGTACGACAGCTTGCATGGTCGTGGCCTCTCCCGGCCCCGAAAAATACCTACCGCTGTCGGCTCGGAGTGAGAGGCTGCTGCTGACGCGCGGTCGCCTTTCGGGCCTCCCGCGGTCGCCGCGTCGGAGCGGCGGACGCGCCCCGACGTACCGGCACTTCAGCGCCATCGGCACGAGGTCACGAAACGCGCGATGACGGGACCGAACCGGACACCCGCCGCCTCCGTACACTATTCCGAAAGTCGACGAACATTCATACTGCGAGCCGGAGAAGACGGTTCTGAAGCGTAAAATGTCAGACGATAACACACAACGTTCGTCCGCACGAACGGACCAACAGGCGACGGCCACGCCCTTCACGGGCCCGACGACGACCAGTACCGCCGGCGCGTGTCTGGTGCTCGCGGGTGCGGTCGCGTTTATCGGCATCGTCACCGCCGAAGTCCTCTATCCCGACTATTCCACGCGACAGGACATCAGCGACCTCGGGTCGACGATGCCGCCGGACCCGATCATCCACGAACCGTCGGCCACCATCTTCAACAGCACGATGCTACTCACGGGTGCGCTGGTGCTGGGTGCGGCGGTCCTCCTCTCCCGCGGCGGCCATCGCCGCGTCCTCACCGTACCCCTGGCGGTCTTCGGCGTCGGGATTTTCGGCGTCGGCGTCTTTCCCGGCAACATCACGCCGTGGCACGGGCTCTTCGCGATGCTGACGTTCGTCAGCGGTGGCAGCACCGTCGTCCTCTCCTCGAAAGTCGTCTCTCGCCCGTTCTCGTGGCTCTGTGTGTCGTTCGGCGGGATATCACTCGCGGTCCTGGCGAGCGTGTTGGCCTTCGGAATCGCCGGCGTGGCACATCCCCTCCAGTTCCTCGGGTCGGGCGGTATCGAACGGTGGGTCGTGTATCCGCTCCTCGCGTGGATTCTCGCGTTCGGGGGGTATCTGTTGGGCGATGCAACCGACACACGGCGTCGCGACTGAGCGTCGTTACCCGCCTCTCGGTCGGCAAACCGGCCACCCACCGTTCCTCCTTCCTAGAGACGAAGTACCGTCCCAGCCGCTCACGAACTCGTTCGCGGCAGGAATGTGCTCGGTCAGGGATTTGAACCCTGGTCCTCGGCTCGAAAGGCCAAGATGATTGGCCGGACTACACCAACCGAGCGTATTCTGGCGTTTCGGGTGCTCCAATTTAACCCCATCGAAATCTCGGCTTCCTGTGGATGTATCTCACTGATCGACTCGTATCAACGGACTAACAGCCGCCACACAGCTTATTCGGCTCGCTGTCAGTCTGTCGATATGCGCCTCAAGTCGTTTCTCAAGAGCAACTTCCTCGCCGGGCTGGTCCTCGTCGGCCCGCTCGTGGCGACAGTCGTCATCGTCCGCATCGTCCTCGGCTGGGTCGGCGGTTTCCTCGACCCGTTCATCCGAGGGACGCGCCTCGCGACGCTGACCGCCGACAACTTCCTGCTCGCCCAGTTGCTGACGCTCACGGTGCTCGTGGCGCTGCTCGTCGTCCTCGGCTACGTGGCACAGCGCAGCGTCGGCCAGCGCCTGTTCGGGCGGACGGGTCAGCTCGTGAACTTCGTCCCCGTCGTCCGGACGATTTACGGGAGCATCCGCCAGATGACCTCCTCGGTCGTCAACCGCCGTTCCGACTACGAGTCCGTCGTCTACGTGGAGTACCCGCGAGAGGGGGTCTACCAGCTGGGGCTGAAGACCGGTGACGGTCCGCGAGACGCGTCCGAGGCCGCAGACGAGGACGTTTCGAGCGTGTTCGTCCCCGGCAGTCCGAACCCGACGCAGGGGATGCTCGTGATGGTCCCGGAGAGCCAGACCCACGAGTCGGACCTGAGCGTCCGCGCGGCGATTCGACTCCTGATGACGACCGGCATGGCCCAGTCCGACGGCGTCATCGAACTCGACGAGGACGAACTGGACCCGGCGACGCCCGGTCAGCCGTGACCCGACCGCCGTGCGTTATTTGCCCTGGAAGTCGGGTTCGTCGTCGCCCATGAAGGCGTTGACCCCCTCCATCATGTCCTCCGTGCCGAACAGGGCGCCGAAGGCCTGCGCTTCGAGTTCGAGCCCCGCGTCGAGGTCGTCGCGGCCGGCGTGCATCGCGCGCTTGGTGTAGCGCTGAGCGACCGGCGGGCCGGCGGCGAGGTCAGCCGCCAGTTCCATCGCGCGGTCTTCGAGTTCGTCGTTGCCGACGACCTCGTTGACGAAGCCGTACTCGGCCAGTTCGGCGGCGTCGTAGCGCTCGCCGGTGAAGATGATCTCCTTGGCGCGGCCCTCGCCGACGATGCGGGCGAGGCGCTGCGTGCCGCCCCAGCCAGGCATGATGCCGAGGTTGTGCTCGGGCTGGCCGAGCGTCGATCGCTCGGAGGCGACGCGGAGGTCGGCGCAGGTCGCCAGTTCCATCCCGCCGCCCAGGGCGTAGCCGTCGATGCCGGCGACGACCGGCATCGGACACTCCTCCAGTTTGCCGAACACCTCCTGGCCCTTCCGGGAGAGTTCGACGGCGTCGAGCGGGGCGGCGTTGGAGGCCATCGACTGCACGTCGGCCCCGGCCGAGAACGCCTTGTCGCCGGCCCCGGTGAGCAAAATCGCGCGCACGTCGTCGTCCTCGGAGAGGTGGTCGACGGCGGCCGCGAGGTCGTCCAGCAGGTCGGGGCTGACGGTGTTCATCCGGTGGGGGCGGTCGAGTTCGAGGTGTCCGACCATGTCGCCGGGGTACGATATCGAGACCGTGTCGAACTCCGCGTCGCCGGCGTCGTCGCCACCGTAGAAGCCGCCCTCGGCGGCGGCGTTTCGCAGGCCGTCCGAGACGGCGTAGCGCGCCGCGCCGGTCTCCTCGTGGACGGATTCGAGCGTCTCGACGAGCGTGTCGAGCCCGATCTTGTCGGCCATCTTGCCCGGTCCCTCGGGGAAGCCGCCGCCGAGCATCACGGCCTCGTCGACGTCCGAGACGGGGGCCACGCCGTTCTCGACGAGCTTGCCGACCTCGTTCGCCATGACGGCCACGAGCCGGTTCTGCACGTCCTCGCGGCCCGCGTCGGCGGGGATGTCGGCGCCGCCGTTCTCGTAGTCGTAGAAGCCCTGTCCGGTCTTCTTGCCGAGTTCGTCGTTCTCGACTTTCTCCTTAATGAGCGGGCACGGCTGGTAGGGGTCGCCGAGCACCTCGTGCATGTACTCGAGGACGTGCAGGCCCACGTCGTTCCCGACCTGGTCCGAGAGTTCGCCGAGTCCCATCGGTAACCCCATATCGAACTTCGCCGTGGAGTCGACCTCTGCCAGGGTCGCCTCGTCTTCGTGGATCAGCCACGCGGCCTCGTTCATCAGCGGGACGAGGATGCGGTTGACGATGAAACCCGGCGAGTCCTTGCGGACGCGGACCGGCGTCTTCTCGAAGTCCTCGGCGAGGGCCTCGATTGTCTCCAGGGTCTCCTCGGCGGTGTGGGCCCCCGTGATGACCTCGACCAATTGCATCCGGACCGGGGGGTTGAAGAAGTGCATCCCGCAGAACTGCTCGGGGCGCTCGGTGACCTCTGAGAGTTCCGTGATGGAGAGGCTGGAGGTGTTGGTGGCGAAGATGGCCTCGTCGGGCGCGTACTCCTCGACCTCGGTGTAGACGTCCTTCTTGATCTCCATCTTCTCGGGGACCGCCTCGATGACGACGTCGGCGTCGCCGACGGCCTCTTGCACGTCGACAAGCGGCGTCACGCGGTCGAGCGCCGCATCGGCCTCCTCCTGGGTGAGCTGGTCTTTCTCGGCCAGTTTGTTCAGGGACCACTCGATGTTGTCGTACCCGTTCTGGACGAACTCGTCTTTGATGTCCCGCATGCGGACCTCGTAGCCGGCGAGCGCGGCCACTTCCGTGATTCCGTGGCCCATGTTTCCGGCCCCGAGCACGGCGATAGTGTCGATATCCTCGAAATCCATGACATGTCCTTCCACTCTCGGCCGACGTTTCAACGTTTCTCTCAGGAGACAACCACTCATTGGTTTATTTTTGATTACAAACAATTATTGGCGCCCCACGACAACACACCGCATATGGACTTCGATCTGACAGACGAACAGCGACAGATTCGCGACGAGGTGGCCCGCTTCGCCGAGAACGAGATCGAACCTGTCGCCACGGAGTACGATCGCGTGGAGGAGTTCCCCCACGAGGTCGTCGAGGCGGCCGCTGAAATGGGGCTGACCGGCGCGAACATCCCGCTGGAGTACGGCGGCGCGGGCTACGACACGCTGACGAACGCGATCATCGCCGAGGAACTGTTCGCCGCGGACGCCGGCATCGGGCTGAGCATCCAGTCCGCCGCGTTCGGGGCCGACGCAATCGTCGGCTTCGGGACGGACGACCAGAAGGAGCGCTACCTCGAACCGGTGGCGACGGGCGAGGCCATCATGGGCGCGGCCATCTCGGAGCCCGACACCGGCTCCGACGTGTCCTCGGTCTCGACGCGGGCGGAGAAGGACGGCGACGAGTGGGTGCTCGACGGGACCAAGATGTGGATCACGAACGGGACGGTCGGCGACTACTTCGTCGTCCTCTGTCAGACCGACCCCGCCGCCGAGGGCCGGTACAACGGCTTTTCGCAGATTATCGTCGAGGCCGACCGCGACGGGTTCGAGGCCGAGAAGATCACGGGTAAGCTCGGCATCCGCGCCTCGGACACCGCAGAGCTGGTCTTCGACGGCGTCCGCGTCCCCGAGAAGAACCTCGTCGGCACGCGCGGCGCGGGCTTCCTCCAGCTCATGCAGTTCTTCGACGAGACGCGGACCGGCGTGGCCGCGCAGGGAGTCGGTATCGCCCGCGGGGCCGCCGAACGCGCGCTGGCGTACGCACAGGAGCGCGAGCAGTTCGGCCGGCCCATCTCGGAGTTCCAGGCCATCCAGCACAAGCTCGCGGAGATGTTCATCGAGATCGAGGCCGCCCGCCAGCTCACTTACAAGTCCGCCTGGAGCGTCGACCACGCGGACGATCAGCTGACCCAGCTGGCGTCGATGGCGAAAGAGAAGGCGTCGCGGGTGGCCGTCGACGTGGCCGACGAGGCCGTCCAGATCCACGGCGGGGCCGGCTACGTCGACGACTTCGACGTAGAGCGGTTCTACCGCGACGCGAAGATCACGCAGATATACGAGGGGACCACGGAGATCCAGAAGAACATCGTCGCCCGCGAACTGCTCGGCAAGGGCATCATGTGAGTGGGGTGACCGGACCGACCACGTGCTTTTAAGCCGTCGAGCGTGTTAGTTCGAACAACCATGGGCGACCGATACCCGCGTCGCGCAGTTCGCCCGTCCCGGACCGTTGCTAGCCGCTGCTTCGCCTGTCAGTGCTGTCGGTGTCGCTGTTGATGGCCTGTCGTCCGGTGTTCCGGACGCTGACCGCTCGTATCACGCGCTGACTGCCCGACACACGACCCACACTCCACTCCAATGTTCGACAGACTGAAAGCCGACGTCCGCACAGCACTGGCGAAAGACCCCGCCGCGACCAGCGCGCTCGAGGTCGTACTCACCTACCCCGGCCTGCACGCGATCTGGGCCTACCGCGTCGCCCACTGGCTCTGGGAGGGCGACCACCGACTGGCGGCCCGCCTCCTCTCGCATCTCACCCGCTTTCTCACCGGCGTCGAGATTCACCCCGGGGCCGAGATCGGCGAGCGCTTCTTCATCGACCACGGTATGGGCGTCGTCGTCGGCGAGACCGCCGAAATCGGCGACGACGTGCTGATGTACCACGGCGTCACGCTCGGCGGGGCGTCCATGCGCCGAGAGAAACGCCACCCGACGCTCGAAGACGGCGTGACCGTCGGCGCGTCCGCGACGCTGGTGGGCCCGATCACGGTCGGCGAGAACGCCGCCGTCGGAGCCGGGGCCGTCGTGGTCGACGACGTGGCCCCCGACGCGACCGTCATCGGCAACCCGGCGGAACCGGCCGACGAGGCCGACGCGGGGCCGGAACGGCCCGACCCGGTCATCGCCGACGGCTAGAGACACGTTCTTTTGACTCGCGGCCCTTTTCCCTGCCGATGAGCGACTCGCCTCACGACGCGCTCCGAACCGACCCCGACCTCGGTCCGCTCGTCGAGGGACACGGCGAACTGACGCTTGACCCCGCCGAGGACCTCTTCGAGCGCCTCGTCGTCTCCATCCTCAGACAGCAGGTGTCGATGGCGTCGGCCGCCGCGACGCGCGAGCGACTGTTCGACGCCGTCGCGGTCACGCCCGAAGGCATCCGTACGGCCGACGACGCGGTGCTCCGGGACGCGGGCCTCTCCCGGCAGAAGACGCGATACGTCAACGCGGTGGCCGACGCCTTCCTCGAACACGGCTACTCGCTCTCGCACTTCGCGGACCACACCGACGACGAGATTCGCGAGGCGTTGACGGCGATTACTGGCGTCGGCGACTGGACGGCCGACATGCAACTGATGTTCGCCTTCGGCCGCGAGGACGTGTTCCCGGTCGGCGACCTCGGCATCCGCAAGGGGTTCGAGACCGTGGTCGGCGAGGGCTACGACCGGGCGGAGATGACCGACTACGCAGAGCGGTGGTCGCCGTACCGGAGCTACGCGAGCCTGTACCTGTGGCGCGCGGACGAGGACATCGCCGAGAGCGTCGACGAAGTGGGCGAAGACTGAGCGACGCGGCGACCGGAGCCGTTACTCCTCGGCCTGCTCCTCTTCCTCGGCGTCGAGTTCGTGCTCCTCGTCGGCGCGGCGGTTCACGTCGACCTGGTAGTGCTTGAGGATGTCCCGCCCGAGCAAGAGCGGGTAGTCCATGTGCGAGCGGTCCTCGACGCTCGCGGTGACGGTGTGTTGCGTGCCACCGACGCCGACGACGAGGTCGACGACCGGGCGCGAGCGGCCGGACTTGACGCTTCCGGACTTGATGGTGACGATGTCCAGGATCGGGCCCGTCCCGATTTCGGCGGCGAGCTTGGCGTCGATGCTGGTCCGCGTCGCGCCGGTGTCTGACTTCGCGAGCACCGTCTTGGTCCCCTGCGTCCCGGTGACGACGACCTCCTCGATGTACCCGACGGTGACGTTCTCCGGCTCTTCCGTGCTCTTCTTCTTCGGGGTGCAAGCCGGTCGGGAGTCGTCGAGGCGGTCGGATAAGCGCTCGACCTCCTCTTCGTCGACGCTCCCGCCGGCGCGCTCGATGGCCAGCCGGGCGATGTACGGGGCGGGGCTGACGCCGCTCGCCTTGAACAGGCCGCGAAAGCCCGCGGTTGGGTTGACTTCGAGGACGTAGTAGCCGTCGTCGCTCTGGACGATGTCGACGCCGGCGTAGTCGAGCCCGACGGCCTCGACAGAGTTGAGCGCGATTTCGCGGACACGTTTCGGGAGTCGGTCCGTCATGTCCTCGACCTCGCCGCCGAGCGCGACGTTGGTCCGCCACTCGCCCTCGGGCGCGTAACGGTTCATCGCGCCGACGATCTCGTCGCCGACGACGTATACCCGGAGGTCGTGGTGGCGCTTGGAGTCGTGTTCCATGAACTCCTGTAGGAACGCGTGGCGGCCGCCGACCTGCGCGTTGACCGAGTTGTCGGTGTCGACCATCCACGTGCCGCCGCCGTGGGTCCCGATGGCGGTCTTGTACACCGCGCGCTCGCCGAAGCGCCCGCGGCGCTCGTTGAGCTGGTCGTTCGATAGGGCCAGGACGGCGTCGGGGACCGGCACGTCGGCTTCGGCCAGCGCGGCGGCGCTCGCGAACTTGTGCAGCGCCGTCGTCGCGGCCATCGGCTCGTTCAGCATCGGTTCGAGCCGGTTCATCGTCATCGCCAGCCCGATGCCCTCGGCGGGGTGTTCGTCGCTGGAGAGGAGGAGTCTGTTCGCGACCACGTCGACCTCGGGTTCGAGGCGCATCTCGCCGTCTTCGACCGTGATGGCCGTGTTCTCGGTTCTGAGCCACTCCGTGCCGTAGCCCATCTCGTCGACGGCGTTCAGGATGGCCTTCGACTCCTTGCTGGAGTGCAGACTCAACACGCCGACGGTGATGTCTTCGCTGCTCATGCAGCCTGGTTCAGGCGGCCGGCTAAAAGAGGTAAGGATGTATCTCCCGTGTGCGAGGCGGTCGCGACCACCGCACGCCGGCGTTTCGGAGACGGGACCGCCGGACCCGGAGGGGTTTTACCTCCCGACCGCGCTTGTCGGGGCATGGAGGAGGCCGAGCCGTTCACGTTCGACGGCGGACGCGTCGACCCCGGCGAGACGCGGAACGTCCGCTACACCGTCAGCGAGACGTATCTGGGCGACGCCATCCGCATCCCGGTCACCATCGTCAACGGGGAGCGCCCCGGGCCGACCGTGTTTCTCACGGCGGCCGCCCACGGCGACGAACTGAACGGCATCGAAGTGGTCCGCGAGGTCGCACACGAGTGGGACCACGAGGGACTGGCCGGGACGCTGGTCTGTCTGCCGGTGTTGAACATCCCGGCGTTCCTGGCCCAGGAGCGGTACCTGCCGATCTACGACCGCGACCTGAACCGCTCGTTCCCGGGCGACCCGGACTCCACGAGCGCGAAGCGGATGGCCCACCAGATATTCCGGAACTTCCTCGCGCCGTGTGACCTCGGACTGGACTTCCACACGTCGACGCGCGGGCGAACGAACATGATTCACGCTCGGGCGGACATGGAGGACTCGGACGTGGCCCGCGTCGCGAACGCCTTCGCGACGAACGTCATCATCTCCTCGGAGGGGCCGTCGGGGTCGCTCCGGCGGGAGGCGAGCCTCGCAGGCGTGCCGACGATCACCATCGAGATGGGCGAGGCCCATCGGTTCCAGCGTCCGCTCATCGACGCGGCGCTCGACAGCGTCCGGTCGGTCCTCGCGGAGTTCGGCCTCCGGAAGTCAGATACCGTCCGGTGGCCAGGCTGGCGAACCGTCATCTCTGACAACGACGAGAAGACCTGGATCCGCGCGGACTCCGGTGGGCTGGTCGACATGCACTACGAGCGCGGCGACCTCGTCTACGAGGACGACGTGATTTGCACCATCACGAACCCGTTCAAAACCGACAACACGCTGATGCGAGCGCCCTTTACCGGCCTGCTCGTCGGCGTGCTGGAGAACCCGCTGGTGTACCCGGGCAACCCGCTCTGTCACCTCGTTCGACTCGACGACCGGACCCAGCGCGCCATCGAGTGGAACCGACGCTCGGAGACGACAATTGGGGACGGCGGAACAGTCAATTGACGAACGTCTTCGGCCGCTTTGCCGGTGCTTTCAGACCGTTGTAGAAACTACTATCTGTTATCGCGCTAAGCCCCCAATGTATGAGTCAGTCTTACAACCGCGGCACCGTCGAGGACTTCGGACGGTGGCGAGACTTCTCGGCCGGGATGTGGGCCTGGATCTTCCACAAGTTCACCGGCTGGGTGCTCGTGGGCTATCTCTTCACCCACATCGCCGTGTTGAGCACGGCCCTCGGCACGGCCGACCTCTACACCAGCACGATCAGCGGGCTGGAGGCGCTGCTGATCGTCCGGTTCCTCGAGGTCGGTCTGCTGGCCGTCGCCGTCTTCCACATCCTCAACGGGATTCGGCTCCTGATGGTGGACCTGGGAGTCGGACTCGAATCGCAGGACAAGAGCTTCTACGCGTCGCTGCTGCTCACGGGTGCGATCGTCGTCGCGAGCGTGCCGACGTTCCTCGGGGGTGCACTCGTCTAATGGCCGAGCACTACTCCTCGTTCGAGCGCGGCGGTCGCCGCTGGCTCTTCCAGCGGCTGACGGCGGTGTTCCTCATCGGCGTCCTCGCGTTCCACTTCATGCTGTTGCACTTCGTGAACCACGCGGCCGACATCACGTTCATGGGCACGCAGGCCCGGATGAGCCAGGTGGGCTACTTCGCGACGATGTGGCTGTTCCTCGTCACCGCGACGTTCCACGGCGTCAACGGCGTGTACAACGCACTGATAAACCAGGGCCTCACCGGGTCCCGGAAGAACGCTGTCAAGTACCTGCTCCTCGCGGCCGGCGTCCTGCTGGTCGTGCAAGGGACGCGGGTGTCGCTTGCCATGACGAACCTCGTCTGAACTATGAGCACGCAAATCGAACAACAGGAAACCGAGACGGAAGCCGACGAAGAGGCGGAGCCCGAGGTCCAGTCCCCGGGCGAGCGTCGGCGCGAACAGAAACGCGAACGCCAGGCCATCGAGGAGGCCCAGCGCGAGACCGAGGAAGCGACCCTCGACGACGAGGACACGGTCACGCTGAAGGTGTTCCGCTACGACCCCGAGGTCGAAGGCAAACAGGAACCACGCTTCGACGACTTCCGCGTCCCCTTCCACAAGGGGATGACCGTCCTCGACGCGCTCATCTACGCGCGGGACCACTACGACTCGTCGCTGACCTTCCGACACTCCTGTCGGCAGGCGGTCTGTGGCTCGGACGCTCTGTTCGTCAACGGCAAGCAGCGACTGGGCTGTAAGACCCAGATGTCGGACCTCGACGACCCGGTCCGCATCGAACCGCTCCCCCACCAGGAGGTCGTCAAGGACCTCGTCGTGGACATGGAGCACTTCTACGACCAGATGGAGTCCGTCGAGCCGTTCTTCGACCCTGACGAGACGCCCGACGACCCGCTCGAAGAGCAGCGCCAGACCCGCGAGAACCGCGAGAAGGTCAAGATGTCCACGCGGTGTATCTGGTGTGGCGCGTGCATGTCCTCGTGTAACATCGCCGCGGGCGACAACGAGTACCTCGGCCCGGCCGCCATCAACAAGGCCTACCGGTTCGCGATGGACGAGCGCGAGGGCGAACAGCGCAAGCAGGATCGTCTGCGCATCATCGAGCAGGAACACGGCGTCTGGCGCTGTCAGACCCAGTTCTCCTGTACCGAGGTGTGTCCGAAGGACATCCCGCTGACCGAGCACATTCAGGAACTCAAGCGGGAAGCCGTCAAGAACAACCTCAAGTTCTGGTAGTCCCCGACACCGTTCCGTTCGCCCGTCCCCGTGTTTCTCCCGCCCGACGCTATCACGCGTAGCGACCGGTTCCGCCGGTCAGCGCGACAGGAGGTCCTGGAGGCGGTCGGTGAACGACGACTCGTCCGAACCGAGCCAGTGCATCTCGAACGTCTGGTCCTTACCGGCGCTCATGAACGGCACGGTGTGCTCCGGGTCCTCGCCGTAGGCCTGTACGGCGTAGACGAGGTTCGTCCGGGCCGCCTTCTCGAAGTCGCCGACGCCGCGGCAGTCCGTCTCGGGGTCGGTGGCGATCCACTTCGTCTCGTCCGAACCGCGAGGGAAGAGGTCTCCCGGTCGCCGTGACACGGTCGCCCGCTCGAAGACGGTGTCGGGGTCCATGCGGGACAGTAGCACCCGGAACGTAATGGCTTGTTCGCCGGAACCGGCGCGGTCCCGGGCCTCAGTCGTTTCGACAGACGAACTCGAAGCGCGCGCCGCCGCGCTCGCTCGCCGTGGCGATGACGTCCCAGTCGTGGGAGTCGACGATCTGTTCGACGATGCAGAGGCCGAAGCCCGTGCCGCCGGACGCCGTCGAGTAGCCGGGGTCGAACACCTCGTCGGTCCCGTCGGTGAATCCGGCGCCGTCGTCCTCGACGTAGAAGCCCCATTGCTCGGTCCCGACGGTCACCGTCACGTCGTCGCCGCCGTGTTCGACGGCGTTGCGAAAGTGGTTTTCGAGCAGTTCGAGGAGCGCGCCGCTGTCGGCGGTGATGGGAGTCTCGGCCTCGACGACGAGGCTCGCGTCCCGCGTCTCGACCATCGACCACGCCCGGCGAGCGATGTCTCCGAGGTCGATCGGTTCGACGTCTTCCGGGTCGACGCCCTGCTTCGCGAGGACGAGCAAGTCGTCGATGAGGGTGTACATCCGGTCGATGCTGCGCTCGGCGCGCTCGAAGTGCTCCTCAGCGCCGGTCTCGCGGGCGAGTTCGAGCGAGCCGTCGAGCACGTCGAGCGGGTTCCGGAGGTCGTGGCTGATCGCGTCGGAGAAGCGTTCGAGGCGCTGATTCTGTCGTTCGAGTTCCTGCTCGTGGTGCTTGCGCTCGGAGATGTCCCGGGTGGTCACGAGGACCTGGCCGTCGAGCGGGCCGGTGGTTATCTGTTTGCCGCGGGACTCGGCCCAGATCCACTCGCCGTCGGCGGTCCGATAGCGGTGTTCGATAGTGGCGTGATACGACGGGTCCTCGATCATGCGTCCGAACTGCTCGATGGCGTTCGGGAGGTCGTCGGGGTGGACGTACTCGAAGAGGTCCGCGTCCTGCATGGCCGACTGGTCGTAGCCGAGGACGCGCTCGACGGACGGACTGATGTACTGGACCGTGCCCTGGCGGTCGAAGACGGTGAGCACGTCGGAGGTGTGGGTGACGAACTGATTGAACTGGGCCTCGAAGCGCGGGCGCTCGCTCACGTCGCGCGAGGAGAACACGCGGTAGTCGAGTTCGCGTTCGGGACCGTCGCCGGTGAACGACTCGAGCCACACCCACTCGCCGTCGGCGTCGCGAAAGCGGTACTCCGTCCCGGTGTCCGAGGCCGACGTGCCGGCGGCCAGCGCGGCCCGGACGCGCTCTCGGTCTTCGGGGTGGACGAAATCGAGCCAGGCGCTGCCGACGATCGAGTCGGTGTCGTAACCGAGGACGCGCTCGACGGCGGGGCTCGCGAACCGGACAACGAGGTCGGCGTCCGTCACAGTCAGCACTGCCGGGGCGTCAGCGAGCAGCGAGCGGAAATCGTCAGCGGTCTGGAAATGCGGGTCTGACATCGGGAAACGGCGATTGAGCGGACGTGTGGATCTGCTGTGATTTCGCCTGGAAACCGCCGTGATCGTTGCCGAAAATTCCAGTCGGACTGATATAACTCCATCGGCCGTCGGCCCGGTCGCGGCGGCGAGCGTACGCTCGCCGGCGAGCGCGACACGCCGCACGGGCCGCTCGTTGAGTGCAACAGGGAGGCTTAAGTTCGGGTACTCCTAAGCCGAATATACGCCAAGAGACATTCTACCAATGTACGAACACGACGTCATCGTGGTCGGCGCGGGTGGCGCTGGCCTCCGGGCTGCGATCGCAGCGGACGAAGAGGGCGCTGACGTTGCTCTCGTGACCAAACTTCATCCGGTTCGGAGCCACACGGGCGCGGCGGAGGGCGGAATCAACGCCGCGCTCCAGGAGGGCGACTCCTGGGACCTCCACGCATACGACACGATGAAGGGGTCGGACTACCTCGGCGACGCTCCCGCCATCGACACGTTCGCGCAGGACGCGCCGGAGGAGGTCATCCAGCTCGAACACTGGGGGATGCCGTTCTCGCGCGAGGACGACGGCCGCGTCTCCCAGCGCCCGTTCGGTGGCCTCTCGTACCCGCGGACGACGTACGCGGGCGCCGAAACCGGCCACCACCTGCTGCACACGATGTACGAGCAGGCGGTCAAGCGAGGTATCGAACTGTACGACGAATGGTACGTGACCCAGCTCGCGGTCACGGACCACGACGACCCCGAGGACCGCGTCTGTCACGGCTGTGTCGCCTACGACATCAAGTCCGGCGAGATTCACGGCTTCCGCGCCAACAACGGCGTCATCCTCGCGACCGGCGGCCTCGGTCAGGCGTTCGACCACACGACGAACGCCGTCGCCAACACCGGCGACGGGTGCGCGATGGCCTACCGCGCGGGCGTCCCGATGGAGGACATGGAGATGATCCAGTTCCACCCGACGACGCTCCCGTCGACGGGCGTGCTCATCTCCGAGGGGGTCCGCGGCGAGGGCGGCATCCTCTACAACGACAACGAGGAGCGCCTGATGTTCGAGTACGGCTACGCGAACAACGACGGCGAACTCGCCTCCCGCGACGTGGTCGCCCGCGCCGAACTGACCGAGGTCAACAACGGGCGCGGCATCGAGGACGAGTACGTCCACCTCGACATGCGCCACCTCGGCGAGGAGCGCATCCTCGACCGCCTGGAGAACATCCTCCACCTCGCGGAGGACTTCGAGGGCGTCGACGGCCTCGACGAACCGATGCCGGTCAAGCCCGGTCAGCACTACGCCATGGGCGGCGTCGAGTGCGACGAGAACGGCGAGACATGCATCGAGGGGCTGTACGCCGCCGGTGAGACGGCCTGCGTCTCGCTGCACGGCGCGAACCGCCTGGGCGGCAACGCACTGCCCGAACTGCTCGTCTTCGGGGCCCGCGCCGGCCACCACGCGGCCGGCAAGGACATGAAGACCGCGGAGATTCAGACCGGCCCGTCGGCCAAGAGCGAGCCGGGCGACGTGGAGCCGCCCGTCGAGCCGGGCGCGGTCGACGCCGGCAGCGACGACGTTGCCGCCGACGGTGCGGCCGTCGAACCCCAGTCGGTGATCGAAAACGCCGTCGAACACGAGCGCCGGCGCGTCGAGACACTGCTCGAATCCGACGGCATCAACCACGCCGAAGTCCGCGCCGACGTCCAGCAGACGATGACGGACAACGTCAACGTGTTCCGCGAGGAGGACGGCCTGAAGGAGGCGCTCCGGGACCTCCGCGAGGCCCGCAAGGAGTACGAGAACGTCGCCGTCGAGGACCCCTCGCGCACGTACAACACGGACCTCATCCACACCATCGAGACGCGTAACATCCTCGACGTGGCCGAGGCCATCACGCTGGGCGCGCTCGCTCGCGAGGAGTTCCGCGGCGCCCACTGGCGCGCAGAGCACCAGGAGCGCAAGGACGAGGAGTGGATCAAGCACACGATGCTGGCCTGGAACGAGGGCACCCCCGAACTCTACTACAAGCCGGTCATCCTCGAGGGCGACGAACAGACCTACGAGCCCAAAGAGCGCTCGTACTGATCAGGGCGCGCCGACGAGCACGAACGTGCTCTCGGTCTCGCCGTTCCGAATCGTCCGCTCCGACTCCGGCGGAATCCTGAGCGCGTCTCCCCCGGACAGCGATACGTCTTCTCCGTCGACTTCGACCGTGGCTTCGCCCTCGAGCAAGAGGTACACCTCCTCCTGGCCGTCCTCGGCGTGGTCGTGCGTCTTGCCCGTCCAGCCCGGCTCGCAGTCGAGGACGGTGACGCCGACCTGCTCGCAGTCCAGCGGCTCACGGAGGAATCGCATCGCGCCCGCGACCGGTTCGACGTCGTCGATGGAGACAGTGGAGTAACTCACGGACGGCCGTTCGGGTTCGTCTCGGGAATACCTGTCGGCGGTCGAACAGTTGCGGGGCAGGAGGTTCCGGCCACACTCGTCCACCCCGTCACCTATTTGGGACACAGACCCGTACAATCGGTGTCTGGAAGGGTGGCTCAGTGGTAGAGCGCTACCGACCAATCGCCAGATTCCGGTCGGTAGTTACCCCGCAATGGGCTCCGCGTGGTTCGATTCCCGCCCCTTCCATCGCGACGAACACCTCGTGAGTCGCGACTGGCGCACAGTCGGGGCTCGAGGTCGAGTTTCAGTCAGAAAATCCGGGAGTCGCAGCCGGGGGGAAGGCGACTCCCGGGACGGAAAGGTACAGAATGTGGGGGGGGGGGGGGGGGGGGTGGTGCGGCACCAGAACGGTGCCTATCCTGTATATCGGTAGATTACGGTAAAAACCTTGTGCCTGAATTATCAGAGATGATATTCTGAGGGGCCCGGTCAGGTGGAACCCTCTCGACGCTGTCGGAATCGTCCGAATACCCGAATCTCGACCTGATGATCTGGTTCCGAGATCCGGGAGACAGAACGCCGACTGATTTGCAAAGCGCGTCGCGAAGCCGGTTATTTGTGGGTGAACAGGACCACGCTGCCGTCGTGGATGGTCGTACAGAGGTCCATTTCAAAATCGAGATTCAGCGAGGTGAACTCCTGTTTGCAGACGACCATGTCGTCGAACGGGTCGTCGCAGGCGGGACAGGCGACCGCGGTGGTGTTCTGATAGGATGCGATGGCCTCGTTGTCCTCGCGGGGGGTCAGCGACGAGACGAGTTCGTCGAAATCGTCCATGTTCTGGCAAGCGTGACCGCGTGGCATAAATCACACGCCGGCGGGACCACCGGTGTATTAAAGTGAGTTTGTAGTTATGCAAATACAATGGCCAGGCTCGGGAGCGGAACGCGGTTCGTGCTCGTTGCGGGGACGACAGAGACGGCGACGCGGGATGGAATCAGCGCCGCCGGAGCCGACCCGGAGCTGATGCCCGTCACGCCCGCCGCGGACGCCGAAATCCTGACCTACGGCGGCCCGGTCCGGACGGACGTGATTCCGGTCAGTCCGAGCGGGTGTCCGACGCCGGCGCTCGTGACGCGAGCGGTCCGGGAGGTGCTCGGAATGGACGTGACGGTGGTCGACGGCGGACTGGCGGAAGCGACCGGCGCGCCGACGGTGACGGTCGGGGCGCGGCCGGGCAAGGACATCGCCGAGCAGGACCCCGTACCGACGGCCCACGGCGCGTTCGCGGCGGCGCGGCAGTTCGGTCGCGCGCTCCCGGCGGACGAGCTGTGGCTCGGGGAGACGATTCCCGGCGGGACGACGACGGCACTGGGCGTCCTGCGCGCACTCGGCGAGGACGTGATGGTCTCCTCGTCGCTCCCGGAGAACCCCACGGCCCGCAAGGCGGACCTCGTCGCGGAGGGGCTTGCGGCGAGTTCGATGGACCCGGGCAATGCGGCCGGCGAGCCGAAGCGGGCGCTCCGCCGGATGGGCGACCCCGTGCTGGCGACGATGGCCGGGCTGACCGCGGGAGCGGTCGAGACCGACACCGCCGTGACGCTGGCCGGGGGGAGCCAATGCGTCGCAGTCGCCGCGCTGGTCCGCCACGGCGGCTACGAGGGCTCGCTCGGACTGGCGACGACGAGCTACGTGGCCGACGACGACAGCGCGGACCTCCGCGAGAGTGCCGACCGACTCGACCTCGATCTGACCGTCACCGACCCGGGCTTCGACGAGGGCGACCACGTCGCGATGGAGCGGTTCGTCGCCGGCGAGGCCAAGGAAGGCGTCGGGATGGGCGGCGCGCTGGCGCTGGCCGACCGCGCCGGCGTCCCGATGGCCGAGGTCCGCGAGCGGTTCGCCGAACTCTACGACGACCGCATCGGAGACCCGGAATGAGCGGGGGAGCGCGATGAGGGGGCTCGTCCTCGCCGGCACGCGCTCGGGCGTCGGCAAGACCGTCGCGACGCTGGCGACGCTGACGGCGTTAGCGGAGGCCGGATACGACCCCCAACCGGCGAAGGCCGGGCCGGACTTCATCGACCCGAGCCACCACGAGGCGCTCACGGGCCGCCCCTCGCGGACGCTCGACCCCTGGCTGGAGGGCGAGGCGGGAATGCGGCGGACGTACTGGCGCGGCGAGGGCGACATCTGCGTCGTCGAGGGCGTCATGGGACTCTACGACGGCTCGAAGGCCTCGACCGCGTCCGTCGCGGACGGCCTCGACCTCCCGGTGGTCCTCGTCGTCGACGCGAAGGCCGGCATGGAGAGCGTCGCCGCGACGGCGCTCGGCTTCGCGCAGTACGCCGAGCGAGTCGGCGCGGACATCGAGGTCGCCGGCGTCCTCGCCCAGCGCGCCCACGGCGGCCGACACGCGGACGGCATCAGGGACGCGCTACCCGAGGAACTGACCTACTTCGGGCGCGTCCCGCCGATGCCGGACCTGGAGATTCCGGACCGCCACCTCGGCCTGCACATGGGGTCCGAAACCGACCTCGACCGGGACGCGCTCTCGACGGCGGCCGAGACCATCCGCGTCGAGCGGCTGGTCGAGGCGGCGCGGGAACCGGCGGCCGCGCCGGCCACCGACGCGACCGCGCCGACCGCATCGGGTGCCCGACGGGTGGCGGTCGCGCGGGACAGCGCCTTCTGTTTCACCTATCCGTCGGTCCTCGACCGCCTGCGGGCGGGCGCGACCGTCGAGACGTTCTCGCCGGTCGCGGGCGACCCGGTGCCCGACGCCGACGCCGTCTACCTGCCCGGCGGCTACCCGGAGCTCCACGCCGAGTCGCTGGCCGGCGGCGGGACTCTCGACGGCATCGCCCGACTGGCCGCCGACGGCGTCCCGGTGTACGGGGAGTGCGGCGGGCTGATGGCGCTGTCCGAATCGCTGACGACGACCGACGGCGAGACTCACGAGATGGCGGGCGTGCTGCCGGCCGAGATCGAGATGCGCGAGCGCTACCAGGCGCTCGACCACGTCGAGCTGACGGCTCGGACGGACACGGTGACGGCCGCCGCTGGGGACGCGCTCCGGGGCCACGAGTTCCACTACTCGTCGGCGTCCGTGGCCGGCGACGCGACGTTCGCCTTCGACGTGGTGCGAGGCGACGGCATCGACGGCGACCACGACGGCCTGACAGAGTACCGGACGGTCGGGACCTACTGCCACTGTCACGCCGAGAGCGGCGCGTTCGACAGGCTCCTGACAGGACCGCCTGAGTAATTTTTGGCCGGGAGAGCGTCTGACACCTGTGTCACGCGCGGCTTACCGCCCATAAACTTTTTTCCCGTCTGGCGGCGTGATACACGCAATGAACGAGTTGCGCGACCTGCTCGGAGACCTGGTCGCAGACGTCGATTCCGTGTTCCTGTTCTCCCCGAACGCCTCGTTCTTCGAGGAGTTCGAGTCCTTCGACGACGAGGTCGTCGTCGTGGGGCCGGAGAACGCCCTCGACGCAGAGCCGTTCGTCGAACTCCCCCTCGACTTCACCGACCTCGAGGGCCGCCTCCGCTTCGGCATCGAGGGCGCGCTCGAACAGGGCATCGTCGACGAGGGCGAAGAGGTACTCTGCGTGACCGAGGTGCTGGACGGAACGGAGAATACCCTCGTGCGCGTCCAGACGAACGACTTCTCGCCGTCGGGCGTCTACGACCTGTTCGTCAACTCCCGAGCGGAGGCCGGCGTCGTCCGCGACGTGTTCGAGGTCGCCATCGAACTGGGCAAGAAGGGCCAGAAGGGCAAGCCCGTCGGCGCGCTGTTCGTCGTCGGCGACGCCGGGAAGGTGATGAACAAGTCCCGGCCGCTGTCGTACAACCCCTTCGAGAAGTCCCACGTCCACGTCGGCGACCCCATCGTCAACGTGATGCTCAAGGAGTTCTCCCGGCTCGACGGCGCGTTCGTCATCTCCGACGCCGGGAAGATCGTCTCCGCCTACCGCTACCTCGAACCCTCCGCGGAGGGCGTCGACATTCCGAAGGGACTGGGCGCACGCCACATGGCCGCCGGCGCGATCACGCGCGACACCAACGCGACGGCGATCGTCCTCTCGGAGAGCGACGGCCTCGTCCGGGCGTTCAAGGGCGGCGAACTCGTCCTGGAGATCGACCCAGAGGAGTACTGAGCCATGCAGCCTGGCGAACAAATCTGGGAGTTCATCCGGTCAGTGTTCTCGCCGGAGGGCATCTTCATCATCACCATCGTCGTCCTCGCACTCGGACTCATCCTCGGCTACCTCGTCTGGCGCTCCTCGCGGCGGTTCATGCGCGAACTCGGCGTCCCCGAAGCCGTCGAGGGCACGCCGTTCGAGCGCACGGCCCGCGGGCTTGGCACGTCGACGGTCGGCATCATCTCGAATCTGGCGGCCCTGTTCATCTACGTCACGACGGTCACGGCCGTCCTCAACATCGCCCAGCTAACAGACCCCGAACTGTACTGGGCCCGCTTTACCTCCTTTCTCCCCGACCTGTTCATCGCCCTGTTCGCGGTCATCATCGGCCTCATCGCCGGCGACAAGGCCAAGCTCGTCGTCTCCGAGCGACTGCGCAGCGTCAAGATGCCCGAGGCGACCGTGCTGCCCGAAGTCGTCAAGTACAGCATCTTCTACCTGGCCGTCCTCATCGCGCTGGGCCAGCTCGGCGTCGCCACGCTGGCGCTGCTCATCCTCCTCGGCGCGTACGCGTTCGGGCTGGTCTTCGTCAGCGGGCTGGCACTCAAGGACCTCCTACAGGCGGCCGCGGCCGGCATCTACCTGCTGCTGACCGAGCCCTACAGCATCGGCGACGAGATAATCATCGGCGAGCAGCGCGGCATCGTCCAGGAAGTCGACATCCTCGTCACGCGCATCGAGGACGACGGCGAGGAGTACATCATTCCGAACAAGCGGGTGTTCCAGACGGGAATCACCCGGGTTCGCAACTGAATCGCCTCGCTCTCGCCGTTACGCCGCTTCGTCGGTCCCGTCCTCCGCGTCGTCCGAAAGTGGTTCCGCCGGAACGCCCGCGACCGTCGCGTCCGCGGGCACGTCCTCGGTCACGAGCGAGTTCGCCGCGACCTGCGCGCCGGGACCGATTTCGACGCCGGGCAGGACGATAGCACCCGCACCGATCATCGCGCGCTCCCCGACGACGACCTCGCCGGTGCGGTACTCGTCCTGAAGGAACTCGTGGCACAGCAGGGTCGCGTCGTAGCCGATTATCGCGTGGTCCTCGACGGTGATGAGCTCTGGCCAGAACACGTCGGGCGTCGACTCCAGCCCCCAGGCGACGCCGTCGCCGACGGTGACGCCCAGCCGACGCAGGAGCCAGTTCTTCAGGGGCAGGCTGGGGGAGATGCGACAGACGAGGATGACGGCGTAGTTGACCATCACCCGGAGCGGGTGCTTGGCGTCGGGCCACGGGAACAGCGAGTTGTACGGGCCGGTCGTCGGGTGGCGGCGCAGTCGGTCGTGTCGTGGACCACTCACGGCTCCCGGTTACGCGGCCGCGGTAATCAAACCCGCCGACTCTCACCGCGTCCGGAATGCCGGCGGAACGAGCACGTTCACCGCCGCCAGAACGTCGGCGTCACGAGCACGAGCACCGGGACGATTTCGATGCGACCGACCCACATCAACAGAATCATCAGGAGTTTGCTCGACCGCGCGAAGCCCTCGTAGGTCCCGAACGGGCCGGCCCGGCCGAACGCGGGCCCGATGTTGAAGAACATCGAGGCGGCCGCGCTGAGCGCCTCGAACTCGGAGATGGGCGCACCCGCTCGCTCCCCGTCGGCGACCAGCAGCACGGTCCCGAGGATGAAGAAGACGAGCGCGACCAGCGTGTAGGCGTACACGTCCCGGACCGTGTCCTCGCTGACCACCTCGTCGCCGAGACGGACCGGCCGGACGCTGTTCGGGTGGGCCGAGACGTTCAGGTCACGCCAGAACGACTTGGTGACGATGACCCACCGGAGCGTCTTGATCGAGCAGGTGGTGCTCCCGGCCATCCCGCCGACGAACATCAGCACGAAGAGGACGTTCTTCGCGCCGGCCGACCAGGTGTTGAAGTCGGTCGAGGCGTAGCCCGTCGTCGTGACGATAGAGGCGACCTGGAAGACGGCGTGGCGGGCCGTCTCCTCGCCGCCGGCGGTGAATCCGGGGTCGAGCACGAGGAGGCCGCCGACGAGGACGGTGGCGGTGGCGAGGACGCCGAGGTAGAAGTGGAACTCCTCGCTGTCCCGTAGCCGGCCCACGTCGCCCCGGACGAGCGCGTACAGCAACACGAAGTTCGTCGCGCCGACCACCATGAACGCGACGACGGCCCACTGGACGGCCGGTGAGAACGCGCCGACGCTCTCGGCCCGCGGGGAGAAGCCGGCGGTCGCGATGGCGGTGAAGGCGTGCCCGACCGCGTCGAAGGCGGTCATGTTCGGGGCGAGACCGACCGCGCCGAGGAGGAACAGAATCAGCGCCGCGGCGGCGGTCAGCGCGAGGTACAGCGCGCCGAGAATCCGCGCGGTGTCCTCGATGCCGGGCGTGAGCTTCGTCACGTCCTTCGTCCGCGACTCGGTCTCCATGAGCTGTGCGCCGGCGACCGACAGCCGCGAGAGGACCGCCGTCGCGAGCAACAGGACGCCGAGGCCGCCGAGCCACTGGAGCACCTGCCGCCACATCAACAGCGCCTGCGAGTGGGCGTCGAAGTCGCGGATGACCGTCGCGCCCGTGGTCGTGATGCCGCTCATCCCCTCGAACAGCGCGTTGACCGGGCTGGCGAACACGCCTGTCCCCTCGACGTACAGCGGAATCGCGCCGACGACGGCGATGGACAGCCACGCCAGCGAGACGGTCAGGAACGCCTCGCGGTCGTGGATTCGGTGGCGCTCGAAGCGCGCAAAGAGCGCGCCGACGGCCAGCGAGACGGCGATGGCGAGCAGGTACGGAGCCGGGGACTCGCCGTAGACGAGCGCGACGAGGACCGGCACCGCGAGCGGGACGGTCAACCACTGGAGGATGGCGCCGAGGACGGAGAGCGACGAGCGGATATCGACGGAGGTCAGCGCCACGTCGGATCACCGTCCCGCTGCTGTGAGGAGGTCACGACCGGAGCGTCCGGGCTCAGTCGTCGCCGCGGATCTCGGTCATGTGGTCGATGCGCTGCTGGACGAGGTCCGCTTTCCCGATGTCGTGGCGGACGCGGAGCCCCTCGGTCCCGGCGCGCTCCAGCGACTCCTCGGCGATGGCCTCGGCCTCCGCGATGGTCTCGGCGAGGCCGACGACGGCGTAGGACCGCGAGGTCGTGGTGTAGATACCGTCGTCGCGGTCGTCGACGCTGGCGTAGAACAGCAGCGCCTCGGGGGCGGTGTCGCCGGCGTCGCCGGACTGGTCCGCGTGCTCCTCGACGACGCTCGCGATGACGTCGTCGTCGATAGTGACCTTCGCGCCGGCGTCGGGGTCGGTCGGATAGCCGTCCGGGACGGCGTACTTGCAGACGGTCGCCAGCGGTCGGAAGGAGAGCTGTGGCAGGGGGTCGTCGTCGCGTGCGGCCGTCAGCACGTCGAGGAAGTCCGTGTTGAGGACCGGGAGCGTGTTCATCGCCTCGGGGTCGCCGAAGCGGGCGTTGAACTCCACCACGCGCGGCCCGGTCTCCGTGAGCATGAACTGCCCGTACAGGACGCCCTTGTAGCCGTCGAGGGCGTCGACGGTCGCGCGCAGCACGTCGACGGCGTCCATGTAGTCGTCCTCGTCCATGAACGGCAGGTGGAGGCTGGCGTCGGAGTAGCTCCCCATGCCGCCGGTGTTCGGCCCCTCGTCGCCCTCGTAGGCGCGCTTGTGGTCCTGGACGGCGGGCGTGACCCGAAGCTGGCCGTTAGCGACGAACGCCTGGACGGTGAACTCCTCGCCGACGAGGCGTTCCTCGAGGACGACGCGGTCGTAGTCGGAACTGCGGAGGTACTCCTTCGCCTCCGCGGCGGTGCACTGGTCGCCGATGACGCGGACGCCCTTGCCGCCGGTGAGGCCGGCGGGCTTGACCGCGAGGTCGCCGTCGTACTCGTCGATGTACTCGCAGGCGGCGTCCATGTCCTCGAACGTCTCGAAGTCAGGACAGCCGGGGATGTCGTGCTCCCGCATGAAGCGGCGCTGGAAGGCCTTGTCCGTCTCGATGCGGGCCTCCTGCTCCTGGGGCCCGAACGTGTAGACGTCGGCGTCGTCGAGCGCGTCGGCGACGCCGGCGGCGAGCGCGGCCTCCGGCCCGACGACGGCGAGCGTCGCGTCGACCGAGCGCGCGTAGGTCGTCACGGCCTGCGGGTTCGTCGTGTCGAGCGTCTCGAAGCCCTCGGCGAGGGCGACGATTCCCGGGTTCCGGTTGCCGGCGCAGGCGTAGAGGTCCGCGGGCGAGTCCGCGAGCGCGCGAGCGATAGCGTGTTCGCGGCCGCCGCCACCCACGAGCAGCACTGTCTCAGACATACCCGAAGCCCGGATGGGCTTTCACGTAAGTATTGTCTTTTCCGCGGTTCACGCCCGCTGGCGCGGCCGTCTCAGCGCTCGCTGCGTCGCCCATCCGATGGAGAAACCGATTTGTGGCGCGCACGCCTACCGTCCGGTAATGACCGGGTCGGACGGGGCAGTCGAGTCCGGAAGCACGCACGAGGAGATTATGGAGGCCACCTTCCGGGCGCTCAGCGAGCACGGGTACAAGGACCTCCGGGTCCGCCACATCGGCGAGGAGATGGACCTGTCCCGACAGGTGATTCACTACCACTTCGACGGGAAGTACGACCTGCTGTCGTCGTTTCTGGAGTACGTCATCGATCAGTACGAGGGTAGCGTCGAGGTGGACGCGGAGACGGACCCGCGCGCGGAGCTCGACGCGCGAATCGACCGCTGTCTGTTCGGCCCGGAGTTCGACCAGTTCACCCACTGGGACCGCATGAAGGTGTACCACGAGCTGTACGCGTACGCCCAGCACGACGAGGAGCACCGCGAGCGGTTCAACGAGCACTACGACCGCATCCGCGGGAGCATCGTGTCCGTCATCGAGGACGGCATCGAACAGGGCGTCTTCCGGGACGTGGACGCCCGGCGGATGGGACAGCTCGTCACGGACGCGATTCACGCGGCCAGGGAGCGCCGCATCGCCCTCGGCCACGAGGACGCGCCCGAGGAGACCAAACGAGCTATCGACGAGTTCGTCCTCGACTCGCTGTCGCCGGAGAACTGACGGCCGCGGCGGTCGAGCCCACGGTCGGTTCCGCGCCCGTCGGAGAAGCGTCGAGACGCCGGTCGGTCGCCCGGGTTACAGTTCGGGAACGTCCGACGGCATGTCGAAGTCGTGGTAGTACTCGCCCTTCTCCTTCGAGAGGATGTCGAGGACAGCGGCCGCGCCGTCGCCGGCGGCGATGACCGCCTGCCACTTCTCGGCGCGGCCCATCGCCCCGGTGGCGTAGACGCCCTCGACGGAGGTCTCCATGTCGAGAGTCACGTCGACGACGTCCTCCTCGGTGAACGCGCAGCCGAGGTCCTCGGCCAGGTCACGCGCGCCGCCGGTCGCGAGGACGACGTAGTCCGCCTCGTACTCGTCGTCGTCGGTCGAGACGACGAAGCCCTCGTCGGCTTGTTCCACGGCGGTCACTTCCGCGTCGTGGAGCGTCGCGCCGCGGTCGCGGGCCTGCCCGCGAGCGACTTCGAGGTACTCGTCGCCGCTGATGCTCCGCACGGCGGGATAGTTGAACAGGTGCGCCTTGTGCATCCACGACTCGTCCGTGTCGAAGACGACGGTGTCGAGGTCGTTCTTCGCCGCGTACAGTGCCGCGCTCAGGCCGGCGGGACCGCCGCCGACGACTGCTACGTCTACCATACGTGACCGGTCGGCCCGCGCGTCCTAATATTTTACCATCTGGTAAAACGAATCGGCCGTCGCTCAGTACACGACCGGGCCGCGCTGGCGGATGGGGTCGCCGTGTGGCCGTCCCGCGACGGCGACGACGCGGAGGCCGTCCTCGCTTCGGAGGGCGAGCGAGCGCGAGTCGACGACCGGGAGCACGTCCCCGCCGCCGAAGTCCGCGCCGTCGACCGTTCCGTCCCCGTCGACGCCGTAGAGGAACCCCGCCCATCCCTCCGGAAGCTCCCACGTCCACGCCTCGGAGACGGTCACGTCGAGATAGCGCATCGGCGTGACGAGGTCGATAGGCGACCCGTCACCCACGACGGTCCTGACGGTCGCGCCGTCACGCTCGTCGACGGGGAGGTCGTCGGCCGACGCGTCCGCGTAGCCCGGTTCGACGTCCTTCTCCGCTCGCGGGAGGTTCACCCAGAGTTGCAGCCCGGAACAGGCCCGACCGTCCGCCGGGAACTCGGAGTGCCTGATGCCGTCACCGGCCGTGATGCGCATCGCGTCGCCCTCGTCGGCTGTATTGACGACGCCCAGCGAGTCCTCGTGGTCCATCCCGCCCTCGAGCATGTACGAGACGATCTCGAAGCCGCTGTGGCCGTGCATCGGGAAGCCCTCGTCCGGGTCGATGTAGAACCGCTCGAACAGCACGAACGGGTCCAGGTGGTGCGGGTAGCCGTTCGTCGGGAACGCGCGGTTCGACGTGACGCCCGTCCCGTGGCGGACGCGTTCGCCGGCAATCGGCTGGTCGACGGTCGCCCGCGACTCGGTGTCGTTCATACGTCCCCGTAGTTTACCGCGCGGTAAAACCGCTCGGGAAGCGGCCGGACCCGGAGGGCCCCTCGCGCCCGCTGTCGGAACAGAGGGACGGTCCTCGTCGCCGGCGTCGCGTCCCTTTTCCCCGCGGCGCACCGACTCCCGACCATGAGCGACAGTGCGCCCACAGAGCGAAACCGGCTCGACGAGGAGGAGAGTCCGTATCTCCGCCAGCACGCAGACAATCCGGTGAACTGGCAGCCCTGGGACGAGCAGGCGCTGGAAGCCGCCCGGGAGCGCGACGTACCCATCTTCCTCTCCATCGGCTACGCCGCGTGTCACTGGTGCCACGTGATGGAGGAGGAGAGCTTCGCGGACGAGGACATCGCCGCGTTCCTCAACGAGAACTTCGTCCCGATCAAGGTCGACCGCGAGGAACGGCCGGACCTCGACTCGGTGTACATGAGCATCTGCCAGCAGGTGACAGGCGGCGGCGGGTGGCCGCTGTCGGCCTGGCTCACACCCGACGGGAAGCCCTTCTACGTCGGAACGTACTTCCCGCCCGAGGAGAAGCGCGGCCAACCCGGCTTCGGGGACCTGCTCCGGCGGCTGGCGGACTCGTGGGCCGACCCCGAGCAGCGCGCGGACATGGAGACCCGCGCCCAGCAGTGGACCGACGCCATCGAGAGTGACCTCGAAGCGACGCCGGCAGACCCCGAGGACCCCGCGGACGACATCGTCCAGACCGCGGCGACCATCGCCCACCGCGGCGCGGACCGACAGCACGGCGGCTGGGGGTCCGGCGGCCCGAAGTTCCCGCAGAACGGCCGGCTCCACGCGCTCCTTCGCGCCCATGCAGATGGGGGAGAAGACGACTATCTCGCCGTCGTCGAAGAGACGCTCGACGTGATGGCCGACCGGGGGCTGTACGACCACGTCGGCGGCGGTTTCCACCGCTACGCGACGGACTCGAAGTGGGCCGTGCCGCACTTCGAGAAGATGCTGTACGACAACGCCGAGATTCCGCGGGCCTTCCTCGCGGGCTACCAGGCAATCGGCTCGGAGCGCTACGCCGCGGTCGTCCGCGAGACCTTCGAGTTCGTCCAGCGCGAACTCCAGCACCCCGAGGGCGGCTTCTTCAGCACGCTCGACGCGGAGAGCGAGTCACCACGTGACTCGGAGCGGTCGAGCGAGTCGGGTCCACGAGACGACCCGGACGGCGAGACGGAAGAGGGTGCGTTCTACGTCTGGACGCCCGAGCAGGTCCGGGAGGCCGTCGACGACGAGACGGACGCCGACATCTTCTGTGACTACTACGGCGTCACGGAGCGCGGGAACTTCGAGGGCGCGACGGTGCTCGCCGTCCGCACGCCCGTGTCGGCGCTCGCAGAGGAGTACGACCGCGACGAGGATGCGATCACCGACAGCCTGGAGCGCGCGCTGAATCAGACCTTCGAGGCCCGCGAGGACCGACCGCGGCCGGCCCGCGACGAGAAGGTGCTGGCCGGCTGGAACGGCCTGATGATACGGGCGCTCGCGGAGGGCGCTATCGTCCTCGACGACGCCTACGCCGACGTGGCCGCCGACGCGCTCGGCTTCGTCCGCGAGCACCTCTGGGACGCCGACGCGGGGCGACTCAGCCGCCGGTACAAGGACGGCGACGTGGCCATCGACGGCTACCTCGAGGACTACGCCTTCCTCGGGCGCGGCGCGCTGACGCTGTTCGAGGCGACCGGCGACGTGGACCACCTGGCGTTCGCGATGGACCTCGGCCGGGCCATCACGGAGGCGTTCTGGGACGACGAGCGGGGCACCCTGTTCTTCACGCCGAGCGGCGGCGAGTCGCTCGTCGCCCGCCCGCAGGAACTGACGGACCAGTCGACGCCGTCGAGCACGGGCGTCGCCGTCGACCTCCTGCTGTCGCTGTCGCACTTCAGCGACGACGACGCGTTCGAGACGGTGGCCGAACGGGTCCTCAGAACCCACGCCGACCGCGTGTCCTCGAACCCGCTCCAGCACGCCTCGCTCACACTGGCGACGGACACGTACGAGCAGGGCGCGCTCGAACTCACGCTGGTCGGCGAGCAGGGGAACTACCCGGCGGAGTGGACGGACACGCTCGCCGAGCGGTACGTCCCTCGCCGCCTCGTCGCCCACCGGCCGGCCGACGCGGACCGCTTCGCGGACTGGCTCGACGCGCTCGAACTGGACGAGGCCCCGCCGATCTGGGCGGGGAGAGAAACGAAAGACGAGCGACCGACCGCGTACGTCTGCCGGAACTTCGCGTGCTCGCCGCCGGCCCACGACCTCGCCGAGGCGCTGGCGTGGGGCAGAGAATAGCGCGACGCCGCGCCGTCGAACCGGGGTCCGCAGTTCCGCTCAGTCCAGCGCGGCTTCGATCTTCTGTGCGAGGTGGACCGAGATGGGGACCGGCTCTTCCTCGACGAAGCGGGCGATCTCCTCGCCGTCGTGTTCGACGACGACCGTCGGGATGTACTCGATGCCGTATTCCTCGACCTGTGGGCCGGTCTTCGAGCCGTCGTCTTCCTTCTCGACCGGGTAGTGGTGGACGTTCTCGGCCGGGACGCCGGCGGCGTCCAGCGCCGCGCCGAAGTCCGGGAGCTGCGCCCGACAGTCCTTGCACCAGTCACCGCCCCATATCTTGAACACGAGGTCGTGTGAGTGCCGCGTGAGCACGTCGACGGTGTCCGAGTACGCGTCTTTCACCCACACCGGGTTCGGTTCCATCGTCTCCAGAGTCTCGCTCATGGGCAACGCTACGGAGTCAGGGGGCTTGAAATCCTCGGCCGGGGCGTTTTCGCGTCAGCCGGCCGACAGTCGCGGAATCACCTCCGCGGAGGAGGCTATCGCTCCAGGGTCGCCGTCGCTCGAACGTCTCGCGAGGAGCGGCCGACTTCGACGGTGTAGGTGCCCGAATCGACCGTCCAGCCGCCGTCCGTGTCGTAGCGGGACAGGGCGAGGTCGTCGAGCGTGAGCGTCACCGTCCGTCGCTCCCCCGCGTCGAGGCGGACCGGCTCGAACGCCGCGAACTCCCGGTCGGGGCGCTCGACGCCGGCCACGTCCGGCGGCCGGACGTACGCCTGGACGACCTCGCGGCCCGGTCTGTCGGCGACGTTCTCGACGGCGACCGAGACGGTCTGGTCGTCGACCGCATCGACCGCGCCGTACTCGAAGGTCGCGTACGAGTGGCCGTGGCCGAAGGGATACGTCGGCTCCGCGTCGGCGGCGTCGAAGTGCCGGTAGCCGACGAACAGGCCCTCGTCGTAGTGGACCTCGCCGTCGACGCCGGGGAAGCGGCGGTCGTCGCCCGCCGTGGGGTACGTCCCCTCCGGCGCGAAGGTGACCGGAAGTCGCCCACTCGGGTCCCGGTCGCCGTAGAGCACGTCGGCGAGGGCCTCGCCGTCGGACTGGCCGGGGTACCACTGCTCGACGACCGCCGCCACGTCCTCGCGCCACGGGAGCGAGACGGGGCCGCCCGAGCGGACCACGACCACGGTGTCGTCGTTCGCGTCGGCGACCGCTTCCACGAGGGCGTCCTGCTCACCGGGGAGGGTGAGGGTGTCGCGGTCCAGCGCCTCCGTGGTCGCGTCGCGGACGACCACGACGGCGGCGTCGGCGTCTTCGGCGGCGGCGACGGCGTCGTCGAGCGACGGGTCGCGGTCGTCCGTCTCGCCAGCGCCACCGGTCTCGTCGTCCGCTTCGTCGCCGACGAACGGCAGCATGTCGAACAGCGAGACGGACTCGATGCGCGGGACGCCGAACGCCGATTCGACCGCCCCCTCGGCCCGGGCCTCGATGCCGCCGAGCGGCGAGACCGAGCGGAACGGCGTCGTCTCCGAGGACCCGCCGCCGCCCAGTTTCGCCTCGTCCACGTGGGGGCCGATGACGGCCACGTCGGCCCCTTCGTCGAGCGGCAACACGCCGTCGTTGTCGAGGAGGACGGTCCCCCGGGCGGCGACGTCACGAGCGAGGTCGCGGTGGCGCTGGCTGTCGAGTTCGCCGGCGCCGCCCCGGCCGTCACCGGCCGCCTCGGGCTCCCCACCAGCCGCGCGTTCCCCGCCCAGCCGCCCGAACCGAGCCAGCTGCCCGAGGACGCGCCGGACCATGTCGTCCAGTCGCTCCGGCGGGACCTCGCCGGCGTCGATGGCGTCCGCAAGCGAGTCGCCGAACAGGCCGGCCTTCGTCCCGTCGGGGATGCCGTCGGGCCACTCGAAGTCGGCCAGTTCCTCGGCTCCGTCGCCGTCGCCCCAGTCACCCATAGAGACGCCGGGCATCTCCACGTCGAGGCCCGCGTTGGCCGCGCCGACGGTCGTCTCCAGGCCGTACCAGTCCGAGACGGCGTACCCCGAGAAGCCCCATTCGCCCTTGAGCACGTCGCCGACGAGGTACTCGTGGTCGCTCATGTGCGTGCCGTTGACGCGGTTGTAGGCCGTCATCACGGAGCCGACGCCGGCGTCGACGGCGGCCCGGAACGGCGGCAGGTACAGCTCTCTGAGCGTCCGCTCGTCGACCTCGGCACTGACGGTCGTGCGGTGGGTCTCCTGGTTGTTGGCGACGAAGTGCTTGACGGTGGCGACGACGCCCTCGGATTCGATACCGGAGACGAGCGCCGCGCCGATGTCCCCCGCCGCGACGGGGTCCTCCGAGAGGTACTCGAAGTTCCGACCGCAGTGGGGAACGCGGATAACGTTCACGCCCGGCGCGAGCAGCGCGTCCTGTCCCAGCGCCGTCGCCTCGCGGGCCATCGCCGCGCCCTGTCGGCGGGCCAGGTCGGTGTCGAACGCCGCCGCCGTCGCGATCGAGGCGGGGAAGGCGGTCGCCCGCTCGCCCTCCGCGCGGATACCGAGCGGGCCGTCGACAAGTCTGAACGGCGGGACGCCGGCAGATTCGACGCCGGGAAGGTAGCCGGTGGCCGTCCCCTCCGGATCGGGCGCACCGCGAACCAGCGAGAGCTTCTGCTGTCGAGAGAGGCGGTCCAGCGTCGCTTCGACGGAGTCGTCAGTCGTGGTCACACCGACCCTCCACGCCCCACCGCCTTATACTGCCGACCCGGCCGCTGTCCGGTCCGGGGCGTCGTGCCCGCCGACGACGAGGCGCGCGCCGCCGCCCTCGCTCTCGGTCATCGCGACCGTCCACCCGTGAGAGTCCGCGACGTGCTCGACGATTGCCAGGCCGAGGCCCGTCCCGGCGTCGGAACGCGACACGCCGTGTTCGAAGACCGATTCGCGCTCGGCCGCCGGGATTCCCGGGCCGTCGTCGGCGATGGCGAACCCGTCGGCGGTCCCCGTGACGCGGATTTCGACCCCGTCGCCGCCGTGTTCGACGCTGTTCCGGTAGACGTTCTCGAACAGCTGGAGGAGCTGGTCGCGGTCGCCGACGATAACGCGGTCGTCCTCGATGTCGAGGGTCGCCCCCGCGGTGTCGACGTGGGCCCACGCGGCCTCCGCGACGGCGGAGAGGTCGAGCGGTTCCGCGTTCGTCGTCTGCTCGTCGCGGGCGAACGCGAGCACGTCGTCGATGATCCGGCTCATCCGTTCGTGGGCGGCCTCGACCCGGTCGAACTCCCTGGGGTCGTTTCGCTCCCGGGCCAACGCGAGCCGACCGCTCGCGACGTTCAGCGGGTTCCGCAGGTCGTGGCTGACGACGGCCGCGAACTGATCGAGCTGTCGGTTCCGGTGCTCCAGTTCCCGCTCGCGCTGCTTCTGCTCGGTGATATCGTGGACGAGGAGCACGTGGCCCACCAGCGCGTCCCGCGAATCACGTAGCGGGGAGAGAGCGACGTCGAAGTATCGGTCGCGGTGCTCGACGACCGTCCGCCGTTCGTCCTCCCCGCCGTCGGCTCGCTCCCGGTAGCACTCTACCAGGCCGGGCCACGCGTCGAGCGCGTCCTCGACCGGGCGGCCGGCGAGGGGGCCGTCGCCGAAGAGACGCTCCCCGGCGTCGTTCACTTCGAGGACCGTCCCGGACGTGTCGACGATGACCACGGCGCTGTTCAGCGAGTCCACGACCTCGCGGTACGCGACGGGCGAGATGTCGAGCAGTCGCGCCTCGAAGACGGCCCACGTGAGCGCGATACAGCTCGCACCGAACAGGAGCGGCGTGGGCGTGAGCGGGAGGTTCCCGAGCGTGTCGACGACGCTCCCGAACCACGGGAGGGCGATGGCGAGTAGAATCGCGTACAGCTGCCGGCGGTACAGGTCGCCGCCGACCAGCGCGAAGTGAACGATGACGGCGCTCGCGGCGGTGACCAGCAGATACGAGTAGAGGAGGTGGGCCAGGTACACCGGCCCGTAGCCGATTTCCCAGCCGTACATCGCCGTCGCCGACGGGCCGCCGATCTGGTAGACGAGGCCGTCCGGGCCGGCGAGCAGGACGGCGAAGAAGGCGAGCGGTTCGATCGAGAGCGCCGCGTACAGCCGTCGGTCGAGGAAGCGGTCGTGCCCGGCGTAGGCCAGCGCGAACACGAACAGGGCGGCGATGGCGGGGACGGCGCCGACGAACACCCCCCGCGCCCACAGCAACGCCATGTCTGTCCCGCGGGTGAGGACGCCGGCGGCCGCACAGAGACACCACAGGGAGATGCCGGCCAGCAGTACCGACAGCGCCCGTCCGCCGGCAGAGTCCCGCCGGTTCCAGGCGTACGCGACGAGCGAGACGAGGACCACCGTCACCAGCAGGAGCGCCATCGCGTACCCGATAAACAGCGCGTCCATCGTGTGGAATGTTTCCACGCCGGTGTAAATGGGTTCCGAAGGTTCGAGGGATTTACCCACCCCCTCGGCATACCGGGGGGTATGCCAGTCGACAGAGACGAGTTCGAGGAGATCCGCCCGTTCGACCTCCACGAACCCGAGGACGTGCTCGACCCCGACAAACTGTACACGATTCCGGAACTCGCCCGCCTCCTGCAGGGCCTGCCGGCCGACGCGGAACTCAACGAGGCCAACGAGGCGGTGTTCATCGACTGGGCCATCCCGTGGATGATATTCAATCAGGACGCCCTCGTGTTCGCCGAACCGGAGGCCGACGACCTGGTCGGGCTGTACGGGCTCGCCGACGCATGAAGCTCCTCGTCGCCGGCGGCGACCGCGTGGACGCGGGCAAGACCACGTTCAGCGTGGGCCTGCTGGAGCGGACGAGCGCCGAGGGGTTCAAGCCCCGCGCCGGCAACAACTACTGGTTCGACCACGACGACTACCAGCGCGCGACCGCCGACGGGCGGCTGTACGGCAAGGACGCCAAGCGGCTGGCCGAGGCCTCGCCGAACGACGTGGCTCCCGAGGAGATCAATCCGCTCCACCGCCTCTGGCACCCGTCGCCGGGGGCCGAGACGGGCCTGCTCGGTCGTGAGGACCAGCAGTTCGTTGTCGACCGGGTCGGCCGCCCGAGCGGGGACGAAGGCGTCGAGTACGTCGTCAACGGCACCGTCGACATGCCCGAGTCGGTCCGCGAGCGCCTCCCGGTCGAGAACGCGCCGCGGGTCACCTCGGTCGCCGACTTCAACGACCTGATGCGCGTGCTGCACGTCGAAGCGCTGGAGTCGATCGCCGCGGACATCGATGCGGCGAACCGGGCCGTCGTCGAGTCCTACGGGGACGTGGCCCGCCCGCTGTCGGGATTCGAACCGGACGCCGTCGCCGTCGTCGAGCCCGGCCGCGCCAGAATCTACGACGGCGATCGCTACGCGAAGGCCTGCGAAATCGCGACCGGCGGCGCGGGCGTCGGCCAACTGGAGGAGCGAGTCCCGAACGTCGTCGACCTCGTCGAACAGGTCGCCGCTGTCAGGCTCCCGGCGCTCGACGCCGAGTCCCGGCGCGATCCCGCGGCCGTCGCCGAGGCCTACGACCACGCCTACGACGCGCTACTCGCTTGCGCGTTCGACTGAGGGGCCGCCTTCCGTGACTGCGCCGAGAGAACGGAAGATATAGCCCGACCGACGACGGACGCGGCAGTCGAGATGTCTTGGTACGTTCTGGTGCTCGCGGGCCTGTTCGAGATCGCGTGGGCGGTCGGGCTCGAATACTCCGACGGGCTCTCGAAACCGGCGCCCACGCTGGGTACCGTCCTCGCCCTGGGTATCAGTATGGTGTTGCTGGCGCAGGCCGTCAAAGACCTCCCCGTGGGGACGGCCTACGCGGTCTGGACCGGTATCGGAGCCGTCGGGACCGCGTCGCTTGGAATCGTTCTCTTCGACGAGCCGGCGAGCCTCTCCCGTATCGCGTTCATCGGCGTGATAGTCGTCGGAGTCGTCGGCCTCAACCTCACCTCCGCCGCCGGCTGAGATCGTCCAGGGTGGCAGGCGCGGTCAGAACTTCGCGGCCTGCAGCGCGAGTTCGACGTCCTGGTACGGCCAGTCGGTCACGCTCGGGCCGTGGCCGGTGTGCATCTCCGCGAGGTCCTCGTCGGCGACGGAGAGGACGCGCTCGATGCTCTCGACGAGCAGGTTTCGGTCCCCCTCTTCGAGGTCGGTCCGGCCGAAGCTCCCGTTGGCGAACACGAGGTCCCCGGCGAACAGGACGTCGGCGTCCGGCGAGTAGAAGCAGAGGTGGTCGTTCTTGTGGCCGGGCGTGTGCAGCGCCCGGTAGTCGTGGTCGCCCAACTGGACCGTCTCGTCGTCGCCGATGGCGTGCTCGATGCCGTCCTGGTCCGTGTCGAACCCCCAGACTGGGACGTCGAAGGCGTCGGCGACGGCGTCGAGGTTCCCGACGTGGTCGTAGTGGGTGTGGGTGACGACGAGGGCGTCGAGGGCGTCGACGTGGTCTTCGACCACCGAGACCACGTCGAACTCGTTGCCCGCGTCGACGAGGACGGTCCGGTCGCCGGTGACGAGGAAGGCGTTGCTCGTGAACACCTGCTGACCGCGCGCGAGATTGCGAATCATGCCCCGTCGTTCGCCCCCGTCACCAATGTGGATGTCGCTCTCGTTCGGAGGTGTCGGCAGACCTGAAACACGCCGCAATCGCGCACCCACAGGGCTATGTACGTGGATATGCAAACGGGGACAGTAGAGACCATCATGTCAAATTCGGACCTACCTGTCGTACTTATCGTCGAAGACGAACCGGATGTCGCCGAGACGTACAAGCTGTGGCTCCAGGAGGAGTACGAGGTCCGTATGGCACAGAACGGGGACGAGGGACTCGAACTGCTCGACGACTCGGTCGACGTGGTACTGCTCGACCGGATGATGCCCGGCCTCTCGGGGGACGAGGTGCTCGAACGCATCCGGGAGCGAGACCTCGGCTGCCGAGTGGCGATGGTCACGGCCGTCGAGCCCGATTTCGACATTCTGGAGATGGGCTTCGACGCGTACCTCTCGAAGCCGATTCGCAGCGAGCAGCTCCACGAGACGGTCGACAACCTGCTCGACCGCTCTGAGTACGACTCGCTGCTCCAGGAGTACTACGCGCTCGTCGAGAAACAGGCGACGCTGGAGGCGACGAAGTCGAGCGCCGAACTGGCCGAGAGCGACCAGTACGACGACCTGACCGAACGCGTCGCCGAGATGCGCGACCAGCTCTCGGACACGCTCGGCGGCATCGAAGACGACTCGGATTTCATCGCAACACTTCGCGGACTGAGCGAAGAGGACAACAACTGAGCGACCAACAATGTATGATCTCACCTCAGTACTGGAGTTCGACGCGCTCAGCCAGGTACGACCGGGATCCAGCATCCTGATCTCCGGCCCGGCGATGAGCGGGAAGCAACGGCTCGCGTACGACATCCTCGCAGACGGCATGGACGGCGGCGACGGGGCGGTCGTCGTGACGACCGGCGACGGGGCGGGCGACGTGGTCGAGGAGTTCCGCTCGCTCGTGCCCGACATGGACGACGCCCAGCTCGGCGTCATCGACTGCCGGGGCGACGGCGGCGACCAGGAGGTCGGCAACGCCCACGTCCACCACGTGTCCTCGCCGGGCGACCTGACCGGAATCGGGATCGGCATCACGAAGGCCCTCGAAGGCCTGCACAACGCCGGGAACGACCGCGGTCGGCTGGCGCTCATCTCGCTGTCGACGATGCTGACCTACACGGACAAGAAGACGGTGTTCAAGTTCTGCCACGTGCTGTCCTCACGGCTGGACTCCGCCGGCTACATCGGCGTGTTCACCATCGACTCCGGGGCCCACGACGACCAGACGCTCCAGGTCATCAAGCAGGCCTTCGACGGGATGATCGACGTGCGCGACGCCGAGGGCGGCGGTCGAGAGGCCCGCGTGCTCGGCCTCGCCGGCGAGCCGACCGACTGGCAGCGTATCTGACGGCGACACCGAACGGCGTCCCGGCGGTTTGAGAAGTACTTTTCACGCTCGGCGTCACCCACCCGATATGGAAGTCACGCTGCTCGAAGCCACATCGGATCCCGAGGACCTCATCTGCAAGGCGGCGCGCAACGACTACAGCGGCGAGTTCGTCGGCGGCCAGTCCCTCGAAGAGACGATGGCGACCGTCGACGGCGACACCCTCGAGGAGAAGAAGGAGACCCTCATCGGCCACCTGCTCGAACACGGCCACTTCGGCCCGTTCGAGCACGCGCAGGCGACGTTCGCCGTCGAGGGCGTCTCCCGGTCGTGTATGGCCCAGATCACTCGCCACCGTCACGTCTCCTTCGACGTGCAGTCGATGCGGTACGTCTCCTTCGACGACGTGGACCCCGAGGCCGTCCGGGAGGGGGAACTCGTCGTCACGCCGCCGTCGGCGACGGACCCGGACTGGGTCGGCCGAAACCAGAAGCGAGCGTCGGTCTCAGACGAGGAGTTCGAGCGCCGCACGGAGATCTTCAAAGACGCCATCGAGCAGGCCGTCGAGTCCTACCAGGAACTGCTCGACCTGGGGATGCCGCCGGAAGACGCCCGGTTCGTCCTGCCGATCGGCACGAAGGTCAACATCGTGATGTCGATGAACGCGCGGATGCTGATGCACGTCGCGGACATGCGGGCCGCTGCCGACGCCCAGTGGGAGATTCGCGAGATGACCGAGGAGATGCTGGACCTGGCGGCCGACTGGTGCCCGAAGACGTTCGAGTACTACGAGCGGGAGATGAAGGGCCGGAAGAACCGACTCGCCCCCTGACCGCCGACGGAGGTCCACCGGAGACCCCGACAGAGCGACACCACTGACGCTTTCAGTGGGTTCTATCGAACCGACAATTCGGTATCGAACTATTCTCACGAAGGAAAGAGACGGACAGAGAGCGGATGCAATGCCCCGTCATCGCCTCTCACAGTATCAAAAGAGGAAACCAGTCCGACACATTCATACTACCACAACCTGAATGAACAATCGTGTCTTACGAGGTGGAACATCCCGGCCGACGGTCGGGAACGGCGTCCGAGGTGATGTGTTCGGTCGACGAGGTCGACGGTCAGCGACGGCTCGTCATCGCAGATATCGCCCGGGACGACACGTGGATCTCCACCGTCACCGCAACTGCCTGCGACCTCGAGGAGTGGCAGTAAGCGGGGCTGGGGCCGACTGAGGCCCCTTTCCGGTGTCGCTCGACGTCGGCCCCGACCGGCGCAGGGCGATAAAAGACGGCGCCCCCGTTCGGCGAGTTCCCTGAAAGATTTTTGTTCGGCGACGCGCCAGACCCTAGTATGGAGTACGACGAGATGCTCGACCGGGCGATCGACGAGACGCCCGAAATCGACGGGACCAGCGAGCGCTTCGAAGTGCCCGACCCGGAGGTGCGCCAGGAGGGGAACGCGACCGTCTACGAGAACTTCCAGGCGACGTGTTCGCGTCTCGGCCGCGAGGACGACCACGTCATGAAGTTCCTGCAGAACGACCTCGGGACCAGCGGTCACATCGACGAGAGCGGGCGAGCGCGCCTGACCGGCGAGTTCGGCGCGGACCGGATCGCCTCGGCTCTCGACGAGTACGTCGAAGAGTTCGTCATCTGCTCGGAGTGTGGACTCCCCGACACGAGACTCGAACGCGAACAGGGCGCGCTGTTGCTGCGCTGTGAAGCGTGCGGCGCTCGCTCTGCGACCAGCGAGTGAGCTACTGTAACCCCTTCAGCGTCTGGAGGTCGCGGTCGGTTCTGGTGAACACCGCCAGCCGGTGGCTCGCGTGGCAGTTCGGACAGTGATAGGTCGTGTCGTGGCGCGGCAACTCGGTCGGCGTCGACTCCCAGTCCTTCTTACACTCCGGACAGAGCAACCGAACGTACGCTTCCTCCATGTATGGTATTGACACACATTAGCTACGGACAAAAAAGTTCGCGTCTCCCCACCGGTCTGCCTTCACCCGGCTCAGGCAGGGACGTCCTCGGCTTCGAGGAGCTCCTTGTACCGGTTTCGGATGGTGACCTCGGAGATGTCGGCCACGTCGCTGACCTGGCTCTGGGTCACCTTCTCGTTGGTCAGGAGCGCCGCGGCGTACACCGCGGCCGCGGCGATGCCGACAGGTGACTTGCCCGAGAGCATTCCGGCCTGGCGGGCGCCCTCGACGAGGTCGCGGGCCTGTCGCTGGGTCTCCTCGGAGAGGCCCAGGTCGGAGACGAACCGCGGGAGGTAGTTCTCCGGGTCGGCCGGCTGGACCTCGAGGCTGAGTTCCCGGACGATGTAGCGGTAGGTCCGGGTCAGTTCCATCTTCTCCACGCGGGAGACGCGCGACATCTCGTCGAGCGACCGGGGGTTGCCGGCCATGCGAGCCGCCGCGTACAGCGCCGAGGTCGCGACGCCCTCGATGGAGCGTCCCGGGAGCAGGTCGTCCTTCAGTGCGCGGCGGTAGATGACGCTGGCCGTCTCGCGGACGTTCTGGGGGAGCCCCAGCGCGCTGGCCATGCGGTCGATTTCGCCGAGCGCCTGCTTGAGGTTGCGCTCCTTGGAGTCGCGGGTGCGGAACCGCTCGTTCCAGGTGCGCAGGCGCTGCATCTTCTGGCGCTGTTCGCTCGACAGCGAGCGACCGTAGGCGTCCTTGTTCTGCCAGCCGATGTTGGTCGACAGGCCCTTGTCGTGCATCATGTTCGTCGTCGGCGCGCCGACGCGGGACTTCCGGTCCTTCTCGGCGGAGTCGAACGCGCGCCACTCGGGCCCGTGGTCGATCTCGTCTTCCTCGACGACGAGGCCGCAGTCCTCACAGACCGTCTCGCCGTGTTCCGCGTCCGTGACGACGTCGCCGCCACACTCCGGGCAGGCCTCCGTGACCTCGTGCTCGGTCTCGTGTTCGGTGATCTCCTCGTCTCGTTCTCGTGTGCTGGTTCGTGCTGTTGATTCACTCATGGTGGGTGTCCCTTCCTGCCGGGGGCAGAAATGTTAAGTCCAGTTGGGGAAACTGTCTTACCCTATAGTTAGTCCGTAAAGTATTTAAATCTTTCGGCGTCAGTGGCATCGAATCGCACGACGGGGCCGTGATAGCGTGTGACATAGAAATCGGATCAATTATATACCGTTATCCGCCCTCGCGCTCTCTCATCGCGGACGCGCCGCGAACGAATCCCGCTATCGAAGCGTTCGGAACGACGAGACGTTCGTGATAGCGGGGTCAGTTGCTGTCGGCGGCGCACATGCGGAAGGATACAGATATTATAAAAAGCGATTTTCCCAGATGAAGACGTGATATGGTGCTGATAGCCTCAGATACGTACCAGTTACTTCCGCCGTGGACATCCATCCACGTGTCGAGACGCGGGCGACGCGTCGTCAGTCCGGCCAGCGGGTTCAGTGCGTGAGCGGGACGGCCTGTTCACACGGTGAACAGGTGGCCCTCGGTCGGCACGTCGAACAGGCCGATGCGCGCGCCCGCGTCCAGCCACGCGTGTCCGTACGAGAACGAGGCGAGCGCGTTGACGAGGTCGTCGTCGTCCCTGAAGTGGCGGCCGTCGTCCAGGTACGACTCGGCCATCTCCGCGCACTCCAGGGCGGCGTCGTGCATCGGGGTCCCCGTCGGCGGCGCGACGGTGGCGGCCTCGAGCGCCTCCGCGAGCAGTCCCTCGTAGCGGTCGGTCTTCTCTCCGAGGTCAGCGGCCATGTCGGCAGGGAGCGGCGGGGAAGCCCTAAGCGTGTCGCTGTCGCGCGTTCGGCGTGCGACAACGCAAGCTAAATACGGACAGATAGACTAACTCGGACAATGACAGAACCGGTCGAACACCGACGACTCATCATCGCTGGCACGGGCGCAGCGGGCCTGACTGCCGCCATCTACGCCGCCAGAAGCAACAACGAACCGCTCGTCCTCGAAGGGGACGAACCGGGCGGCCAGCTCACGCTCACGAGCGAGGTCGAGAACTTCCCCGGCTTCCCGGAGGGCATCTCCGGCCCGGACCTCATCAACAACATGAAGGAACAGGCCAAGCGCTTCGGGACCGAGATCGAACACGGCATCGTCGAGTCCGTCGACGACAGCGAGCGGCCGTTCCGCGTCGAACTCGCGAACGGCGACGTCTACACCGCCGACGCCTTCATCGCGGCCTCGGGAGCCAGCGCCCGCACGCTGGGCGTCCCCGGCGAAGACGACCTGATGGGCTACGGCGTCTCGACGTGTGCCACCTGCGACGGCGCGTTCTTCCGGGGCGAGGACATGCTCGTCGTCGGCGGCGGCGACGCCGCTTTCGAGGAGGCCCACTTCCTCACGAAGTTCGCCGACACGGTCTACCTGGCCCACCGCCGGGAGGAGTTCCGCGCGGAGGACTACTGGATCGACCGCGTCCAGAAGAAAGTCGAGGAGGGCGAGATCGAACTCCTACGCAACACCGAACTGCTCGAAATCCACGGCTCGGCCGAGGAGGGCGTCGACCACGTCACGCTGGCAAGCAACGACGAGGGCTACCCCGCGGACAACATCGACGACTCGGACACCGAGACCTACGACTTCGACGTGGGAGCCGTCTTCGTGGCCATCGGCCACACGCCCAACACCGGGTACCTCGAGTCGACCGGCGTCGAACTCGACGACACCGGCTACATCAAGACGCGGGGCGGCGACGGCGGCAACCAGACCGCCACCGACGTCGAGGGCCTCTTCGGGGCCGGCGACGTGGTCGACTTCCACTACCAGCAGGCGGTCACCGCCGCCGGCATGGGGACCAAGGCCGCCATCGACGCGGACGAGTACCTCGAATCGCAGGCCGAAGCCGCGGTGGAGGCGGAGCCGACCGCCGAAGCCGACGACTGAGCCGCCGTTTTTTCGACGGTTCCGAACCGCCGTCGAGAGACGTCTCTCGGGACTGGTCGAGATGGACGCGCTCGTCCGTTCGACGGAACTCGCCATCAGTATCACCAGGAATATCACTCGGGGGACGTGACGTGGTCCACTATTGTCAAATTCGATAATATTATCCAAAGATATTACTGCAGGGCTGAGAGAACTGCCGGATAGATAAGGGGCTGGCTGGGACGGGCCGCTCTGACGAGCGGGGCGTGGTGTGACGGTGGAATCCGAGTTCGGTCGTTCCGAGGGGGAGCGACGGAGAACGACCGACTCGCTGACCGCGTTCACGACGACGGGGAGACGAAGTCGTCGGTTCGGCGTACCGGCCACCCCCGAGTCGCCACACTCGACACACATGACACCACCCACTCAACGCACGCGAATCCAGGCGGTCGCGTTCTCACTGATGCTGGTCGCCGCGGTATTCGCGGGAACGGTGACGTTCTCGGCCAGCGTCGGGGCCGCAGTGAACAGTTCGACGTTCGAGGTGACGGACGACCCCGTCACGCCGGACGGGACGATAACCGTCGAGGGGAACCTCGACTCCACCGGCGACGTGACCTTCCTGGTCCAGGACCCGGACGACGACGACATCGCCACGGTGACGAAGACCGTCCAGAACACCGACTTCTCGGTGACAATCGACCTGAGTACGATGAGCTTCGGCGACGGCCTCGACGACGGCGAGGCGCGGCTGTCGGCCGACACCGGGAGCGGCTTCAAGTCGGCCGAGGCCCAGGACACGTTCGTCGTCGACGACGAGTATCCAACGGTGACCATCGACTCCCCCGACGACGGGGCGAACCTCACCGGCGCGCCGACCATCACCGGGACCGCTTCGGACGACGCCGGCCTCGACACCGTCGAGGTGTCCATCCAGCGCAGCGACGGCAAGTACTACACCGGGTCCGGCTGGCAGAGCTCCGAGACGTGGCTGCGCACCTCCGGGACGACGGACTGGAGCTACGACACGAGCGCGCAGGGAATTAGCAGCGACGACGCGTTCACCGTCAGCGTCCGCGCCACCGACGAGGCCGGACAGACCCGCTCGTACTCGTCCGGCCCGCCGACGCCCGACGCGAACACGCTTCGGGTCGACTACACCGTCGACACGACGAAGCCGTCGATAAGCGGCGTCACGGTCACCGAGAAGGACGGCGACGACACGGTCGAGGTCGGTGACACGGTCAAAGTCTCGGCGACGGTGACCGACGCGACGGCCGGCGTCGACACCGTCACGACCGACGCGTCGGCGCTGGGCGGCCCGGACTCCCTGACGCTGTCGCACACCTCCGGCGACACCTACTTCGACTCCTTTACCGTCTCGGACCCGTCCGCGAGCGACGGCTCGGTCTCGCTGACGGTGACCGCGTCGGACTACTTCGGCTCGACGCGGACCGACACCGACTCCGTGACGCTCGAAACCGCCATCGACTCGGTCGACAGTCTCCGGGTCCACAGCGAGTTCGTCGGCGTCGTCGAGGACACGAACACGTCGATCAGGGTGACGGCCGACGGCGTGCGGGACGCTCAGGGGAACCTCGTCGCCAGCGGCGGCGCGGGGACCGAGACCGCGACGCTCGAAATCGCCGGGACCAGCTACGACGTCGACGTTGACGACGGGGCCGTCGACGCGCGAATCGACCCGACGGAGATTACGGACGACGTGAGTACCGGGTCGACGACGGTCTCTATCGCCGAGGCCGACGCGCAGTCGGACACGGACGCGGTCAGGCTCGTCCACGAGGCCAACGGGCTTGAGGAGGGGTACCAGGTCGAGGGCACGCCGATGGACACGTCGGACGTGGTCTTCCAGAACGTCAGCGACGTGACGACGTACGACCCCACGGCGACGAACACGAAGTGGGTCTCGCCCGACGAGAACCAGGCCGGCGAGGGCTACTACGTCTACGGGACCGATTCGAGCGCCCGCATCGGCTACACCTACGAGGAGACGGGCCAGCTCCACTCCCGTTACCTCCACGAGGGGTACAACCTCGTCGCCGCGACGCCCGACCTGAACTCCGGGTCGTCGGTGACGGTCGACGGCGACCTCGGCGAGGGCGTCACGGTGAGTGACAGCGACGTCACGGTCTACGTCAGGGACGAGAGCGAAGACCTCACCGACCCGTCCGGCGACGCGGACGTGTCGGCGTTCACCACCGCCTCCGGCTCGGAGACCCTCTCGGACTACGAGGGGTACTTCGTCTACCTCGACTCCGGCGAGGATATCCGGACGGTCGACGCGGAAGGCTACGACCCGAGCGAGGGGAGCTGAGACCCCTGCTCGCCCGTAGCCGACGAGTGACGGACCGACAACGAAAAACTGGCCGAACGTGAGCGAATGAATCCATACGTCACAGCTACGACGCGCCGCCGACTCGTGGCGTCCGCCGCACTCGTCGTCCTGCTGGCCGCGACCGGCGTCGTGGCCGGCCCGACGCTCGGGCAGACCGCACCCCCGAACGCGTACTACGGCGCCGCGGTATCGAGCACCGGGACCGACGCGCCCGTGGGGACGACCATCGTCGCCGTGGCGAACGGCGAGATACAGGACTCGATCACGGTCGACGCGGCCGGCGAGTACGGCGGCTCGGACCCGACCGCGGACAAGCTCCGGGTCAGCAGCGGCATCGACTCGACGGTGACGTTCCACGTCGACGACCCCAGCGGCCCGGAAGCGGCCGAGACGGACCCGAACCCCACCGGCGAGGTCGAGCAACTGGACCTGACATTCCCGGGCGGGACGTTCGGCGGCCCCACGCCCACGCCGACGCCGACCGAAACCGAGATGCCGACCGAGACAGCCACGCCCACCGAAACGGCGACGGCGACCGCCACCGAGACGGCGACGGCGACGGAGACCGAAACGGCCGCGACAGAAACTGAAGCGGCCACGGACGCAGTCACCGAGACGGCGACGGACGAGGGGCGGACGACTGAGTCGAGCGATACTGAGGGCTCGACGGGCGACGCGTCCGACGGCTCGGGGTCGGACCAACCGACGACGGACGAGACGGGAACGAAGCGCTCGACCGCCGCGGGGTCGGCCGACACGGGTGGTGACGGCCCCCGGAGCGCGGTCCTCTCGGTCACCAACGCGACGCTGAACAGGACGCAGGTCCCGATCGGCGGGGTCGTCGCCGTGAACGCCACCGTCCGCAACGCGGGGAACGCGACGGCGACGCGGCCGGTCAGGCTCACTGTCGCCGGCGAGCCCGCCGCCTCGCGGAACGTCACCGTCCGAGCGGGCGAGTCACGGACGGTCCGGTTCCTGTACCGAACGAACGAGACCGGGGAGTACCCCGTCGCGGTCGGGTTCGCGTCCGCCGGGACGCTCACCGTCGGCGAGAGCGGCGGCGGCCTCGTTCCGTGGGGCCTGCTCAAGACGGTCGCGATGTACGTCGCCGGCGTACTCGTCGCCGTCTACGCCGTGCTCAAAGCGCTCGCCATCTACCTCGGGTACTGACGCTCGGTCGCACATCCACAGACCCTTTAGGTCCGGCGACGGACACCCGTGCATGGCAACCGAGACTGTCACGCTGACCATCGAGACCGACGAGGAGAGCGACGAACTGACCGTCCCGACGGAACTGCTCGAAATCCTCCGCGAGTCCCCCGACGAGACCGACCCGCAGGTCGTCGGCGACATCGCGATGTTCGGGCTGGCCCAGCGGATCCACAGCGCCGTCCATCACGCCCAGGGCGAACCGGACGAGGACCTCGTCGCGCTCGACGACCAGACGAGCGAACTGTTCGAAGAGCGCTTCGGGCAGACGTTCGCGGAACTGACCGGTCACGACCACTGAACCACGAGTAGCGCCGTCCGACCCGCGTCTCAGTTCTCCGCGGTCCAGTGGAGCACCACGCCGTCGTCGACCCGTTCGACGCAGGCCAGTTCGAGTTCCGGGAACTCCTCGACGAAGCCGTCGCCGTCGGCCAGCGTCGGCGCGTCGCGGCCCCCGATGATCGTCGGACCGACGTAGACGAACAGCTCGTCGACCAGCGACTCCTCGAACAGCCCGAAGATGAGTTCGCCGCCGCCCTCGACCATGAGCCGGTTGATTCCCTCGCCCTCGAGCTTCGCGAGCGTCGTCGTCAGGTCGACGCGGTCCCGGCCGGCGGCGATGACGTACGCGCCGGCGTCCTCCATCTCCTCGATGAAGTCCGGCGGCGCGGCCTCGCTGACGAGCAGGTACGTCTGCGCGCGGCCGTCGAGCACGGTGGCGTCCGGCGGCGTCCGGACGCGCGAGTCGGCGACGACGCGGGCGGGGTTCTCGGGGTCGCCGCGCTCGGCCCGGGCGGTGCGGCGGTCGGGGTCGTCGATGGTCAGGGACGGGTCGTCGGCAAGCACCGTGCCGACGCCGACCATCACCGCGTCGCTGTCGGCCCGCAACTGGTCGACGCGGTCGAAGTCCGTCGGGCCCGAAATCTCGATCTGTTCGCGGCGGCGAGAGGAGAGCTTCCCGTCGGCGCTCATCGCGGCGTTGACGACGACGTGCATACCCGTCCGTGTCGGCGGCCGCCAAACCGCTTTTCGGTTGCGGGACCCGGCTCAGGACGTGGCCCGCTCGGGTCGCTTCGAGAGCTTTCGCACGTCGAGTTTCTTTACGGTTCCCTCGGCGGTCCGCAGTTTCAGAACCGTCTTCTTCAGGACGAGTTCGTCCACGTCGAGCGTCGCTTCCGTGCTCCAGCCCCGCAGCCTGACCATCCCCTCCTCGTCGATCTCCAGGAACGTTCGGGGCTTTCGCTGTGTCCCCATCGTCCACTCCTCGTCGCCGACGGAGAGCTCCTGGCCGCCGGTCTTCGACCATCTGAACACGCAGGCGAACTGGTCGCGGGGCTCGTCTCCGCGGTCGTGGTCGACCCGGGTCCAGGTCTCGAAGTCGACGCCGAAGTGCGCGGCCCACAGCTCCAGGTACTCGAAGTCGAACTTCTTCTTGCCGTCCCCGTTTCGGCCGCTCCGCCAGATGACGTGGGCGTCGGACGGTTTCGAACCGAAGATCCCGGGCATGTCAGAACACCGTCTTCCCCACGTTGTTTTCAGTCGAGAGACGCACATAGGTATGTTCCATCAGAGACAGATAACGGCAGAGAGAGGCCCCAATATCGGCGATTAGGCGGGTAGTAGACATAGACAGAGATTTCCGAGTATCACAGATAAAAATTGTGGCCGTTTTCCGGGACCCGCTCGAACGCGGTCGTCGGTGACGGTCGCAGACAACGCTTTTGAGTGGCCCCGTCGAACCCTCTGTCGATGTCTCTCGAAGACCATGCCGAGGATCTCGCCTCCGACCTCGGCGTCGACAAAGAGGAGGTCAAACGCGACCTGGAGAACCTCGTCAACTACTCCGTGCCGATGGACGAGGCCAAGCAGAGCCTCAGACGGAAGTACGGCGACGGCAGTTCGAGCGGCGGGGACGGCGCGCCGTCGAGCAAGGCCATCAGCGAGATCACGACCGGCGACTCGAACGTGACGGTCACCGCCGTGGTGCTCACGTCGGGGCGCCGGTCCATCCAGTACAACGGGGAACAGCACGTCATCCGCGAGGGCGAACTGGCCGACGAGACCGGGAAGATTTCCTACACCGCGTGGGACGGCTTCTCCGGCGACCTCGAACCCGGCCAGACCGTTCGGCTCGGCAACGCCGGCGTCCGCGAGTGGGACGGCCAGCCCGAACTGAACCTCGGCGACAGCACCCAGCCGGAGGTCGTCGACGAGACCCTCGATATCGACTACGAGGTCGGCGGCCGGGCGTCGCTGTCGGACCTGGAACCCGGTGACCGCGGCGTCACCGTCGAGGTGCAGGTCCTCGAGTGCGAGCAGAAGGTCATCGACGGGCGCGACGGCGAGACGACCATCCTCAGCGGCGTGCTCGGCGACGAGAGCGGCCGACTCCCCTTCACGGACTGGGAGCCACACGACGCGATCGAGGCGGGCGCGTCCGTCCGCATCGAGGAGTCGTTCGTCCGCGAGTTCCGCGGCGCGCCCTCCGTGAACGTCTCCGAGTTCTCGACGATAACCGCGCTCGACCGGACCGTCGACGTGGCCGAGGACGCCCCGCGGCTCCCGGTCCGTGAGGCCGTCGAGAGCGGCGGCCTGTTCGACGTGGAACTGGCCGGCAACGTCATCGAGGTGCGCGACGGCTCGGGCCTCATCGAGCGCTGTCCCGAGTGCGGGCGCGTCATCCAGAACGGCCAGTGTCGCTCCCACGGGACCGTCGAGGGCGAGGACGACCTTCGAACGAAGGCGATTCTCGACGACGGCACGGCAACCGTCACCGTCGTCCTCGACGACGAACTGACGGCCGCCGTCTACGGCGGCGACATCGACGACGCCCGCGAGCACGCCCGCGACGCGATGGACAAGGAGGTCGTCGCCGAGCGCATCGCCGACCGCATCGTCGGCCGCGAGTACGTCGTCCGCGGCTCGCTGTCGGTCGACGAGTACGGCGCGAACCTCACCGCATCGACGTTCGCCGAGGCCGACGACGACCCGGCGGCGCGTGCGAAGACCCTCCTCCGGGAGGCCGAGGCATGAGCGAGTCCGAAGACAGCGGCGCGGGCCGGCGGGAGGTCGCCTACCGGCTGTTCGCCGCGGAGTTCGACGACGCCGACTTCTCGTACTCGGAGTCCGACGAGGAGCGGGCCCCGAACTACGTCGTCACGCCGACCGGGGCGCGGGTCAACCGCCTGTTCCTCGTCGGCGTCCTCACCGAAATCGAGCGGGTCAACGACGACGTGCTGCGCGCCCGCGTGGTCGACCCCACCGGGCCGTTCGTCGTCTACGCCGGCCAGTACCAGCCCGACGAACTGGCCGTCCTCGAAGCGGCCGAGCCGCCGATGTTCGTCGCCGTCACGGGCAAGGCCCGGACGTTCCAGCCCGAGGACAGCGACCGCGTGTTCACCTCGGTCCGCCCGGAGAGCATCAGCGAGGTCGACGCGGACACGCGCGACCGCTGGGTCGTCCAGGCGGCCGAGCAGACGGCGGCCCGCGTGGGACAGATGGCGAGCGCCAAGCGGACCGGCCTGGCCGGCGAGGACCTCCGGAACGCGCTCCTCGAAGAGGGCGTCGACGAGAGCGCCGCGGCCGGCATCGCGCTCGCCCTCGACCACTACGGCACGACGGGCGACTACCTGGAGGCGCTGCGGGAGACGGCGCTCGACGCCGCCCGCGTCGTCGCCGGCGAGACGGACGAGGCGGCACCGCTGTCGCTGTCGCCCGGCGACGGGACCGACGACCCGCTCCCGGTACTGGCGACGAGCGACATCGACGCGACGGCCACAGATGCGACGACCCCCGGGACGGCGAACGATTCGCCGTCCGAAATCGCGTCCGACGACACGACTGCCGACGAGTCGGACGAAACGGCGGAGCCGGTCGAAACAGGCTCCGCCGAGAGCGAACCGACGGCGGACGCTGATCCGGCTGAGGCGGCGGAGACGGGCGCGCCCGCCGACGCTGCCGACGCCGAGCCCGCGCCCGAATCGCCCGGCGCACCGGCCGGTGACGCGTCCGCCGAACCGAGCGCCGACGCGGCGACGACCGACGCTCCGGCCGAGACCCCCGAGACCGCGACCGACGCCGGAGCCGACGAGACTACCGCCGGCGAGTCCGCGGGCGAGGACGTTCCCTCGACGCCCGCACCGAGCGAGCCCGTGGGCGAGTCGTCGGCGTCGAGCGAGCCGGCGACCGACGCCGACGCGACGGTGCAGGACGAGCCCGAACCGTCGTCAGAGCCCGACGACGGCGGCGACCTCGGCGACTTCGACACCGAGTTCGAACTGGACGAGGACGAGCGCGAGGAGATCGAACAGGAGTACGGCACGGACTTCCAGAGCGGGACCGAAGTCGACGAGCCCGGCGAGGCCGACATCGAGACGCCGGACCCCGAAGACCTGGCCGAGGCGGCCGAGGAAGGCGCGCCCGCGGACGCCGCCGACGCCGAGCCCGCATCCGAATCGTCCGGCGCACCGGCCGGCGACGAGTCCCCGGACCCGGGGACCGAAGCCGCCACGAGCGACGCTCCCGCCGAGACGCCCGAAACCGCCACAGCCGCCGGAGCCGACGAGACCACCGCCGGCGAGACCGCGGACGCAGACGCGTCCGCCGAGGACGTCGACCTCGAAGACGCCGTCATGGAGGTCATGCAGGACCTCGACGACGGCAGCGGGGCCGACCGTGAGGAGCTCCGCTCGACGGTCGCGAGCCGCTACGGCGCGGACGCCGACGCCGTCGAGGACGCCATCCAGGACGCGCTCATGGGCGGGCGCTGCTACGAGCCCGAGGACGGCAGGCTCACTCCCATCTGAGGCGGCCGCCGCCCGCCAGTTCGCCGCTGTCGCCGGTCGAGCCGCGGCCCTTTTCTCTCCTGCGGCCCAACTGCGCGCCGATGCGCGTCGAACCGCTGCCCGGCGTCCCCGCCGCGACGGTCGACACCGACGGCGAGCGACTGCTGGCGGTCGCGGACTACCACGCCGGCATCGAGGCCGGCCTGCGCTACGACGGGGTCGAACTCCAGTCGGCCGCCGAGAGCCGTCGCGAGCGATTGCTGGCGGCGCTCGACCGCGCCCGAGCGGACCGGCTCGTGGTCGTCGGCGACCTCGGCCACGCCATCGGCGACCCCTTCCGGGACGAGCGCGAAGAACTGGCGGCCCTCTTTGACGCCCTCGACGTGCCCGTGACGGTCGTGAAAGGAAACCACGACGGCGGACTGGCGGACGTGGTGGCCGACCTCGACGCCGACGTGACGGTGACGCCGGGTCACGGGACCCGCATCGGCGACGTGGGGTTCGCCCACGGACACACGTGGCCCGCGCCGGACGTGCTCGCCGCCGAGGTCGTCTGCGTCGGTCACGAGCACCCCGTCGTCAGGCTGGAGGACAGCGTCGGCGGGTCCCGCAAGGAGCGGGCGTGGCTCCGCGGCACGCTCGTCGCCGAGCCGTTCGCCGAGCGGTTCGACGCCGACCTCGAAATCGACGCCGACCTCGTGGTCTTCCCGGCGTTCAACGACCGCTCGGGCGGGACGTGGGTCAACGTCGAGGGACAGGACTTCCTCGCGCCGTTCCTGCCCGACGGGGTGACAGACACAGAGGCGTTCCTGCTCGACGGCACGCGGCTGGGCGCGTACCAGCGGGTCTGACGGCGGTTTCGCCCGCTACTCCGCGAGCGCCGTCTCGAGGTCCTCGACCAGTTCTCCGTTTCCGAGGAACGTCGGCGTCCGGTCGTGGATTCCGTCGGGCTCGACGTCCAGCAGGGATTTCTCGCCGTCGCTGGACGCCCCGCCGGCGGCCTCGACGAGATAGGCCAGCGGCGCGGCTTCGAAGTGAATCCTGAGCTTGCCCTCGGGATACGTGGTCGTCTCGGGGTAGCCGAACAGGCCGCCGTATTCGAGGACCTGCGCGAGGTCCGCGACGGTCGCGCCGCCGTAGCGGAGCTTCAGGTCCCGCTCGAAGCGCTCGGCGGCGGCGTTGAACGCGTCGCTGCGCTCGCCGGTCTTGCCCGCGAGGCCGACGACCTCCGGCTCGTCGGGCAGGCGGAACTGGCCCCAGCGCTCGCTGTGGCCGTCCCGGAGCAGGTACTCCTGGACCACGTCGCGATCGGAGCGAGCGATGGTCAGCGTCGTGTACGGCCCGTACAGCACCATAATCGAGGCGACCATCGACCGGCCGCTGGCCGGGAGCGGCGCGTCGTAGACGCCGATGATCGTCCCGACGGAGTTGTTCGACGCGAGGTTCGAGGAGCCGTCCAGCGGGTCGATGGCGACGCTGTATCCCTCGCCGCAGTCGGTCACGTCCTCGCGCTCTTCGCTCGCGTACGCGCCGACGCCGTCGATGTGGGCGAGCGCGTCGAAGAACAGGTCGTCGGCCCACACGTCGCCGCCGACCTGCGCCTCGCCGCTCGGGTTCTCGCCGGCGGACCGGTCGGCGTGGTTCGCGAGGTTCCCGCTGACGTAGTGCGCCGTGTCCTTGACGGCCCGTTCGATCTCGTCGAGCGTGTTCACCGGCGACCACCCGCCGGAGAACGAGCGTCCATTGTCATGCCCCACACTCCTCGTGGGAGGGGCATAAGGCTGTACCCGTGGCCACCGGGACGCAACGTGTTTAACCCGACGTAGCCGCTAGGCGGGAGCGATGACTGACGGGGTCGCCGGCGGGGAGGCCGCCTTCACCGCGCTCGGGCCGCAGGTCCGGAGCGCGCTCTCCGAGCGGGGCTTCGCGACGCCGACCGAGCCACAGCGAAAGGCCATCCCGACGCTCTCGACCGGCCGGGACGCGCTGGTGGTCGCGCCGACCGGGACCGGCAAGACCGAGACGGCGATGTTGCCCGTCCTGGACGCGCTGGCCGAGGCCGACGACCGGTTCGGCATCGGCGCGCTGTACATCACGCCGCTGCGGGCGCTGAACCGCGACATGCGCCAGCGCCTCGACTGGTGGGGCGAGACCCTGGGCCTCGACGTGGACGTCCGCCACGGCGACACCACCGACTACCAGCGCCAGAAGCAGGCCGACGACCCGCCGGACGTGCTCGTGACGACGCCGGAGACGCTGCAGGCGATGCTCACCGGGTCGAAGCTCCGCCGGGCGCTCGAAGACGTGGACCACGTCGTCGTCGACGAGGTCCACGAACTCGCCGCCGCGAAGCGCGGCGCACAACTGACAATCGGCCTCGAACGGCTCCGGGAGCTGTCGGGGTCCTTCCAGCGCATCGGCCTCTCGGCCACGGTCGGGGACCCGACCGAGGTCGCCCGCTTTCTCACCGCCGGCCGCGACTGTGCAATCGTCGAGGTCGACATCGGGAGCCGACTCGACATCGAGGTCGTCCGGCCCCAGATCACCGACCGCGACGAGGAGCTGTCGAGCGCACTCGTCACCGACGCCGGCACCGCCAGCCACGTCCGCTACATCGCCGACCTCATCGACGAGCACGAGTCTGTTCTGCTGTTCGTCAACACGCGACAGACCGCCGAGGCGCTCGGCTCGCGGTTCAAGGAGCTCGGGACGGACCTGGGCGTCCACCACGGGTCGCTGTCGAAGGAGGCCCGTATCGACGTCGAGGACCGCTTCAAGGCCGGCGACCTCGACGCGCTGCTGTGTACGTCCTCGATGGAACTGGGCATCGACGTGGGCCACGTCGACCACGTCGTCCAGTACGGCAGTCCGCGGCAGGTCTCCCGGCTCGTCCAGCGGGTCGGGCGCGCCGGCCACCGACGGGACCAGGTCTCCTCCGGGACGGTCGTCACGACGGACGCCGACGACACGCTGGAGGCGCTCGCCATCGCCAGACAGGCGCGAAACGGCGACGTGGAGCCGGCGGAAATCCACGACGGGAGCCTCGACACCGTCGCCAACCAGATCGCCGGCCTGGTGATGGACACCGGCGAGATACGCGCGATGCGGGCCTACGAGATTCTCACGCGGGCCTACCCGTTCCGCGACGTCGAGGAGGAGCAGTTCAAGGGGGTCGTCGAGGAGCTGGCGGCGAACAACGTCGTCTGGCTCGACGAGGAGCGAGACACGCTGGAGAAGCGCCGCGGCACGTGGCAGTACTTCTATCAGAACCTCTCGATGATTCCCGACGAGGCCACCTACGACGTGGAGGACGTGGCCTCCGGCCAGCAGGTCGGGACGCTGGACGAGCAGTTCGTCGTCAACTTCGCGACCCCCGGCGAGGTGTTCGTCCAGCGCGGCGAGATGTGGCGCATCACCACCATCGACGAGGAGGAGGAGGTCGTGACCGTCTCGCCCATCGAGGACCCCGCCGGCGAGGTCCCGTCCTGGGTCGGCCAGGAGATTCCCGTCCCGCGGGCGGTCGCGGCGGAGGTCGGTGAACTGCGACGCGTCGCCGGTCGACAGTTACGGGCCGGCGCGGACGTGGACGCGGTCGCCGGCGACGTGGCGACGCGCTACGACGCCGGCCGGGACACCGTCGCCGACGGGCTCTCGCAGGTCGAGAAGCACGAGGGGCCGATTCCCGACGATTCGACCGTCGTCGTGGAGTTCCACGGCCGCGAGGTCATCGTCAACGCCTGTTTCGGCCACAAGGTCAACGAGACGCTCGGCCGGGTGCTGTCGGCCCTGCTCGGTCAGCGCGCCGGCTCCTCGGTCGCGATGGACGTCGACCCCTACCGCATCACGCTCGAAGTCCCGCGGCGAATTACCGCCGGCGACGTCATCGAGGTCATCGAGGAGACCGACCCCGACCACCTGCCCGCGCTGGTCGAACTGAGCCTGAAAAACGCCGACGCGCTGAAGTTCAAGCTCGCGCAGGTCGCCACGAAGTTCGGGTCGCTCAAGCGCTGGCGGGGCCGCGGGTCGACCGACTTCGGCCGCGACCGCCTGCTGGCCGCGCTGGAAGACACGCCGATGTACGACGAGGCGCTCCGGGAGGTCCGCCACGAGGACCTCGCCATCGCGGAGACGGCCGACTTGCTCCGGGACGTCCAGACCGGCGAGGTGGCCCTCGAAACCGTCGGCGAGCACACGGCCATCGGGACCGGTAGCAGTTCGTCGGGCCGGGAACTGCTCTCGCCGGAGAACGCCGACGCCAGCGTCATCCAGACCGTGCGCGAGCGCATCCAGAGCGACCGCGTCATCCTCCTGTGCCTGCACTGCAAGGACTGGGACCGGAAACAGCAGGTCAAGCGCGTCCGCGACCAGCCGTCGTGCCCGCGGTGCGGGTCGACTCGCGTCGCCGCGCTGAACCCCTGGGCCGAGGAGGTCGTCTCGGCCGTCCGGGCCGACGAGAAGGACGCAGAGCAGGAAAAGATGACCGAGCGGGCCTACCGCTCGGGGTCGCTCGTCCAGAGCCACGGGAAGCGGGCGGTGGTCGCCCTCGCCGCCCGCGGCGTCGGCCCGCACAACGCCGCCCGAATCATCAACCGCCTGCGTGAGGACGAAGACGAGTTCTACCGGGACATCCTCCGACAGGAGCGAGAGTACGCGCGGACGCAGTCGTTCTGGGAGTGAGCGCCGGCGCGCGCCGGACGGTCGAGCGCGGCCCGGACCGACCCGACTCAGCTCAGGTCGCGGATGGCGCTCGCGAGGCGCGGCCGGACCGCCTCGGCGTCGGCGTCCTCGACCGTGAGCCTCGTGTGGCGCTCGTCCGTGTCGGTCATCTCCGAGAGTAGCCCACCTCGCCGGTCGACCTCGACGTAGACGGTCAGCCGGTCGTCGTCGAACACGGGAACGAGCTCGACCTCGTCCACGTCGCCGGCGAACTCGCCGCCCTGCGGGCGGAACTCGAACTCCTGGACGAAACTCGCCGACGTGCCGAAGAGGTTTCCGCGCGTCGCCTGACACGACGACGAGCGGAGCGTGAAGCCGAGGTCCGACAGCGCGTCGAAGACGGCCTGCGTCCGCGGCGTCGGTTCGACCTCGACGTGGTCCTCGTCTTCGGGGTCGACGGCCATGGAGATGTCCAGCCCGGTCTCGATTTCGACGGCCGTCGAGCGCGTCGTCACCGGCGTCCGCCGGGGAACGTCGATTGTCGTCTCGAAGCGGCGCTGTCCGTCGGCCTCGATGGTGAACGGCTCCGTCAGCTGCCACTTGTCGACGATGGCGTCTTTGAAGCCCTCGTCGGTCTTGTACTCCGTCTCGATGGCGAAGTAGATGGCGTCGATCTCCTGGTCGGTCGAGCCGCCTTCGACGCGGACCTCGGCGTCGACGGACTCGCCGGCGCGGACTGTACTGGAGGGCAGGACGGTATCGACCGTCGCGGAGCCGATACCGATGCGGGAGAGGACGTCTTTCATGTCCACCGGATGATGGGACCGCCATCGCGTAAAAACTTCGTGGCCGGCCGAGGGTGCGTGACGGTCCACGGGGTCGACGGCGGGCAACTCAAGCCGCTGGGTGACGAACGGGGGGCAATGGCAGACTGGCGCGAGGCGTCGGACCCGACCTGTCCGGCCTGCGGAGAGGCGCTGGCGGCGACGGCGCTGCGCTGTCCCCACTGCGAGGAGTCGCTGCTCACCGAGGAGCAAGTCGAACTGCTGGACGAGCGAGCGGCGGACGCGCTCGCCGACGTGAACCGCGGCGCGCCGCGGTGGGCCGTGGCGCTCGCGGGCCTCTCGCTCGGCATCGCCGTCGCGCCGCTCGTCCTGTACGTTGTCGTCATCCTCTTCGGCGACCTCTCGCTGCCCGTCGCCGCGGCGGTCCTGCTCGCTGGCTGGCTCGTCCCAGCGGCGCACCTCTCGCGGCTTCGCAACCCCAGCGAGGCGCTCGCTCGCGGGCTCTACCTCGTCGTCGCCGGCGTGGCCGCCGTGGTCCTCGCGGTCGGGTACGAGGTTCTGCTGGCCGACGGCCCGTCGGTCGTCTCCGAGGAGACGGCGCTCGTGTCGCTCTTGCTCGCCGTCCCGGCCGCGCTCGGGGCGCTCCTCGCGCGTCGCGCCGCCCGGCGGGCCGCCCGGCAGGCCCGCGGCGAACCGGGCCCGCTCCACGAGCGGTTCGGACTGGACGACGACGGGCCGAACAACTGAAAACGCCTAAGCGGGGCCCCGTCGTCCACACGCCCATGCGACTGGAGGAGTACTGGGGTATCGGCCCGAAGACGTCCGAACTGCTCACCGAGGAGCTGGGCGTCGAGCGGGCCATCGAGGCCATCGAGTCGGCGGACACGCGCGCGCTGACCGGGGCGGGGCTCTCTCGGGGGCGGGCGACGCGCATCCTCCGGCGGGCGACGGGGGCCGAGTCGATGGACCTGCTCGCCACCCGCGACACCCGCGACGTGTACAAGGAACTGCTGGACCTCGCCGAGGAGTACGCCGTCACGGCGGACACGGCCGACAAGATTCGCGTGCTGACGCCGCTTCCAACGCGGGAGGCGATGGACGAGCGACTCGACGACGTGCTCGCGGCCCGCGACACGTGGGCCGACCTGTCGGAGGCGGACCAGCGCGCCGTGCTCGACGCCTTCGACGGCTACGACGCGAGTGGGGGCGAACTGACCGCGGTGGACACGGCGCTGGCGCTCCAAGCCACCGGCGTCGAGCGCGGCGTGTTCGAGTCGGTGGCGTCGCTCGACGGCGATGCGCTGGCGGCCGCCAGAGCGGCGCTGGCCGGGCTTGCCGGCGACGGCGACGCGGTCGGGGAGGGGGCCGACGAGGAACTGGACCGCCTCCGCGACCAGCTGGGCCAGGTCGAAGACCTCGCCGCCGCCTCGATGTCGGTCGTCGAGGCCATCCAGGAGGAGGCACGCCGACCCGCGGAGTTCCAGGACGCGCTCGTCCGCCACGTCACCGACGAGACGGGTGTGGACGCCGCGCGGGTCCGAGACGCGATGCCCGGCGAGGCGACGGACGCGCGGGACTTCGTGGACGCCGCCCTCCGGGACCTCCGAAGCTCGCTCCGGACGGACGCACGGGAGCGCGAGCAGGCCGTCGCGGACCGGCTCGAAGACGACCTGGCGGACGCGCGCGAGGACATCGACGCCGCCGTTTCGGCGGTCGACGACCTCGCGCTCTCGGTGTCGCTGGCCCGCTTCGCCATCGCCTTCGACCTGACGCGGCCGACGTTCGTCGAGGGCAGAAAGACCATCGCGGTGAAGCGGGCGCGGAACCTCGCGCTCTCGGACGCGGACAGTGTCCAGCCGGTCACCTACGCCGTCGGCGACCACGCGCTCGACCTCGACCGGGCGAACCGACCGCCCAGCGGCGACCGGGTGGCCGTGCTGACCGGCGCGAACTCCGGCGGGAAGACGACCCTGCTGGAGACGCTGTGTCAGATCCAGCTGCTCGCCCAGATGGGGCTGCCCGTGCCGGCCGAAACGGCGGAGGTCGGACTCGTCGACACGGTCGTGTTCCACCGCCGCCACGCCTCGTTCAACGCCGGCGTGCTCGAATCGACGCTCCGGTCGGTCGTCCCGCCGCTGACCGAGAGCGACCGGACGCTGATGCTGGTCGACGAGTTCGAGGCCATCACCGAACCCGGCTCCGCCGCCGACCTGCTGCACGGCCTCGTGACGCTGACCGTCGACCGCGACGCGCTGGGCGTGTTCGTCACGCACCTCGCGGACGACCTCGAACCGCTGCCCGAGGAGGCCCGGACCGACGGCATCTTCGCGGAGGGGCTGAGCCAGGACCTCGACCTCCAGGTCGACTACCAGCCGCGGTTCGGGACGGTAGGCAAGTCCACGCCGGAGTTCATCGTCTCCCGCCTGGTCGCCAACGCCGCCGACCCCGTCGAACGGAGCGGGTTCGAGACGCTCGCGACCGCCGTCGGCGAGCAGGCGGTCCAGCGGACGCTGTCGGACGCGATGTGGACGGCCGAATAGGGTCGCGCTGTTACAGCCGTCTGGTGCGGCGAGACTGTGCTCGATTGTTCGAGTCGCGTCGCCGTCGGTCGATGACGGCGGCGAGATAGACGTGTTCCATCATGATCGTCGTCCCGACGGGAGTCGAACCCGCGCCGGGCGAGGCCCGGAGCCGCCTGCGGCTAACCGGGACGGCGGGGCGGGACAGTGCGACAGCGGGAGAACGCGACCGGTTCGGTCACGCCTCGCGGTCGACCTCGACGCGGTTGACCGCCATGACGCCGAACCCCTGCTGGAGGAGCGCGGTGCTCGCGTCGACCCGGTCGGACTCGTCGGAGATGCGGAGCGACAGTGACACGTCGGCGTCGACGCGGATGTCGGTCCCCGTCGGGCGGACGCTCGTCACCCGGTCGACGGTCACCGAATCGACGCCGTCGACGGCCGCGAGGACCTCGGCGACGCCCGCCTCGAGGGTCTCGGACCCGCCACGCGGGACGCGCAGTGATACGTCGGCCGATACCTCGGTCGGGGGAGTCGCCTGGAGCGACATAACGCCGACGGCCGGGGTCGAACCGGGCCCGGTGGACGGACTGGCGTCCGTCGGGGCGGGCACTCGCCGAACGAGTCGCGTCGGTGGCGGGGGCTGCGCGGTCGTGGTTGGGAACTGCGCGTCTGTGACGGGAGGGGCGTGCTTCCGGCCCGACGACGGGCCGGCGCTGGATTCCGCAGGGAACCCTTCGCTGGGCGACGATGCGACTGGGGTGAACGGCGCTCGGAGGGCTGTGTCACGCCGACGGAGCACTGGGCGTGACGACGTATTGGGGTCGGCCCGGGAGAGACGGGCCGACCGCTCTGGAGCGACGTGAGACGACCCGCCGCCGCAGTGCGGCGTCCGTGAGTGGGACGCCGGTTCCACGGCGGCGAAACGGCCTACCGTGCGGGAAGCGGCGGGGCCGTCCGACGTGCGTCCACGGCCGCGTCCCGCCCCGGAAGAATGGGCGTCGCACCGAGCACACCTGCACGGGCGCGCTCGATGGCCGACCGCCCGCTGTAGAGCCAGCGGGTGAACGAGGTCGGCGCGGGAACGGGAATCGTATCGGTCATGGACACCACGTCGAGGATTCGACGTATCTGAACCCTGAATCGGTGATATATTAAATCTGTTTCAGACGTGGTACCACACGCCAATCGTCCGTGGCCCTCAGTCGGCCGCCGCAGGCTGGTTCCGGGGGCCGGCCGAGTCGGCGTCGCTTCCGCCCTCACGAACCAGCGACGAGTCGCCGGCGAGCGTCCGCGTGGAGTTGCCGACGACGAGCAGGCTGCTCGCGGTCATCGCGAGCGCCGCGAACAACGGATTCAGCAGGCCCAGCAGCGCGAGGGGAAGCGCCACGGCGTTGTAGCAGAACGCCCAGGCGAGGTTCTGGCGCACCCGCGAGCGCGTCGCGGCCGTCACCGCGAACACGTCCGGGACGGCCCGCAAGTCGCCGCTCGTCACGACGGCGTCGGCCGCGTCGGCGGCCAGCGACGTGCCGGAGGCCATCGCGATGCCGAGGTCGGCGGTCGCCAGCGCCGGCGCGTCGTTGCTTCCGTCACCGACCATCGCGACGGTTCCGCGGGACCGGAGGCGCTCGACGACCTCTGCCTTCGCCTCCGGCGGGACGCCGGCGAACACCTCGTCGACGCCCTCGTGGCGCTCGAACGGGGTCGCCGCCTCGGGCCGGTCCCCGGTGATGACGACGACCTCGCGGTCCCGCGAGAGCGTCGAGACGACGGCCTCCCAGCCCTCGCGGTGGCGGTCGCCGGCGACGAACGCGTCCCGCGCCGCGCCGCCCCAGCCGACGAGCGCCGGGACGCGAGCGTTCCGCGCGGCCCGCTCGCAGCGCTCGCGCAGTGGGTCGGGGACCGAGAGTCCGAGCGAATCGAACAGGTCGGGCGTGCCGACGGCGACGCGCTCGCCGTCGACCGTCGCGCTGACGCCCCGGCCGGGGTGCTGCTCGAAGTCGGTCACCTCGGCGTCGGGGACGGCCGTCGCGTCGGTCACCGCCGCGGCGACGGGGTGGTCGGCGAACTGCTCGACGGCGGCCGCGCGGGCCATCGCGTCCTCGTCGGCGCGCTCCAGCAGTTCCATCTCCCCGGTCGTCAGCGTCCCCGTCTTGTCGAAGGCCACCACGTCCACGTCGGTCGCCGTCTCGAACACCGAGTCGCCGGTGACGACGGTCCCGGCGTCGAGCGCACGGCGGATGCCCGCGGCGGTCGCCAGCGGCGTCGCCAGCCCCAGCGCGCAGGGACAGGAGACGACGAGGACCGCCAGCCCGGTCAGCATCGCGTCGGTGGGGGTCGCGCCCGCCAACAGGTGCGCGCCGGTGGCGAGGACGGCCAGGATCACCACCAGCGGGACGAAGACGGCGGCGATTCGGTCGACGAGGCGCTGGACGCCCCCGCGACTGCTCTGGACCTCCCACAGGAGGTTCGTGAGGCGGTCGACCGTGCTCTCGGCGTCGGGACCGACGCGGACGACGACGCCGCCCTGCGTGACCAGCGACCCGCCGATGACCTCGTCGCCCGCGGTCTTGCGGACGGCCAGCGACTCGCCGGTGACCAGCGACTCGTCGAACGCGGCGGTCCCCTCGACGACGGTGCCGTCGACCGGGACGCGGTCGCCGGAGCGGACGACCACCTCGTCGTCCGGGTCGAGTTCGCTGACTGCGACCTCCTCGTGGCCGTCGGCGGTGCGTCGGCGGGCGCTGTCGGCCCGCTGGGTCGTGAACTCGGTGAGGCGGTCGAGCGCGGCCCGTCGGACCCGGTCCTGGTAGTAGTCGCCGACGGAGACGGCCATCACGATGACCGTCGCCACGTCGAAGTACACCTCGGTGTGGCCGAGGACGACGGCGACGACGCTGTAGAGGAAGGCGGTCGCGGCGGCCATCGCCACGAGCAGGTCCATGTTCGGTCGGCCGGCCCGCAGGCTGACGTAGGCCCCGCGCAGCATCGGCCACCCGGTGTAGCCGACGACGACGCCGGTCATCACCGCCATGTTCCACAGCAGGTACGCCCCCGCCGTGCCGCTCGGGTCGAGCAGGAGCAGCGACGGGTCGACGCCGAGGTAGGCGGGGTACAGGAACAGGACGTACCACAGCATCGTCATCATGCCGAAGAAGCCGCCGACGATGAGTCGCCCCTCCGATTCGTACTCGTCGTCGCGCTCGGCGGTCCGGAGGCTGGCGCCGTAGCCGGTGCCGGCCACCACGTCGGGGAGGTCGTCCTCGCCGAGGACCGCGTCGTCGTAGGTGAGCCGCATCGTCCCGGTCGGGTAGCTGGCGGCGGCGGCTTCGACGCCCTCGTGGTCCGTCGCGCGGGCTTCGAGGAACGTCTCGCAGGTCGCACAGTGCATCCCCTCGACGGAGACGAAGGCCGTCTCGCCGTCGACCTCGTCCGGGTCCGCGCCGGTGTCGGCGTCGTCGCGAGTCTGTCTCGCGGGGTCGTCGAGCGTGCGCGCGACCTCGAGACACCCGCGACAGCAGAACGTCCCGTCGACGGCGTCGTCGGTGACGGGCGCGTCGACCGGCAGGTCACAGAGCGTGCAGTGAGTCACGTCCATGGCATCGGGAGCGGTGGTTTCGGGACGGCGACACCGAACGCCGCGAGGCCGTTCGAGAGCGGGACGAGCGCGAGGACGACGAAGACGGCCCCGAGGACGCGGTGCAGCGCCGCGCGGCGGGCCGGCGACAGCGACCCGAAGGCCGTCCCGTAGGCGAACACCAGCGGAAACGTCCCGAGGCCGAGCGTGGCCAGCGACAGGCCGCCCGTCAGGGCCGACCCGGTCGCGAAGGCGTACAGGAACGCCGGGTACAGCAGCGGGCAGGGGAGCAAGCCGTGCATCGCGCCGAGCGCGACCATCCCCGGGCCCTCGACCCAGCGGTCGACGCGGGCCACGAGAGCCGAGGAGACGCGCCGGAACAGCCCGCCGACCAGCGGGAGCGACGCGGCCACGTCGACCGCGCTCCCACGAGAGAGGTAGCCCAGGCCCACGGCGACGATGAACAGGCCCACGGCGACGCCGACGACGCCACGGACGACTGTGCCGAGGCGCGCGACGCCGGCCGCATCGTAGAGGACGCCGCCGACCGCGCCGAGCGCCGCGCCGACGAGCGCGTAGCTGAACGTCCGGCCCGCGTTGAACAGCGCGTGCTGGCGGAGCTCGCGGCCCGACACCGGACCGTCGTCGCCGAGGCGGTCGGCGTACGTCGTGACGAGCGGGCCGCACATACCGAGGCAGTGGACGCTCCCGACGAGACCGAGACCGAAGAACGCGGCTAGCCCGGCCGCGTCGCCCGCGCTCAGTCCCGCCGTCCCCGGGTCCATCTCAGGCCGCTGGCGACTCCGCAGACGCTGTCATCAGGTAGAGGCTCGCGGCGATGATGACGACGCTGACGAGCGAGAGCGCGACGATCGTCCGCCCGGTTCCCTGCATGTAGTACGCGACGGGGGCCAATCCGAGCAGCGCGAGTAGTGTGACGATTCGAGGGTTCGAGCCTGCCATGCGTGGCCGTAAGTTGGAGGGCGTATAAAAAGAGTGGGGGCGTTCCTACCCCCTGAAAAACCAGCGGTGGCTTTTTTGAATATAGCGGTGTGCCTTCGAACATGGCTCGACGAATAGCTGGACCGAACGGAGGGCTGTCGCCCGGTTCGACGGGGGAGCGAACATGGCACTGAATCGTCGACAGTTCGTCGGAGCCGCGGCCGGCGCGGCGGCGCTGGGCGCGGCCGGCACGGCATCGGCACAGGAGGACCCGGACTACGGCGGCTGGTTCGACGACGTCTCGAACTTCGACGGGACGGTCGACAGGAGGGGCCAGGACACGGTCGAAATCACCGTCGGCGCACAGGGCAACAACGGCAACTTCGCCTTCGACCCGCCCGCGGTGATGGTCAGCCCCGGCACGGAGGTCGTCTGGCGCTGGACCGGCGAGGGCGGCGGCCACAACGTCGTCTCCGACGGCGACGGCCCGCTCGACTCCGGGTCGGCCGTCGCCGAGGCCGGCACCACCTACAGCCACACCTTCGAGGAGATGGGCATCTACAACTACGTCTGCGTGCCCCACGAGGCGCTGGGCATGAAGGGAGCCGTCGTCGTCGGCGGACCGCTCGGCGGCAGCGGGGGCAGCGGCGGCGGCCGCGGTGCGGGCATCGAACTGTCAGGCCCGCAGTGGCTGCTCTCCGGGTCGGTACTGCTCGCGTTCTTCTCGCCGCTGCTGTTCGCCGCGGCGATGCGTCGGCGCTACACCGAACAGCCGCCGGCGACGAACGACGAACTCACACTCGCGACCGGGCCGGCACCGGTCGAGGAGGCGGCGGAGACGGAACCGGCGGTCGAAATCGGCCACGACGAGTACGACCCGAAGGGAACGGCGGCGCTGGTCGCCTTCTACTTCGTGCTCATCGCCCTGCTGTGGGTGTTCATGTACTTCGTGGAGTTCCTCGGCCGCGTCACGGTGATCGGGTGATACCATGCAGGTCCATAGATTCGAGAAGGTCTGGCTCGGCGCAGCGCTCCTGCTCATCGTCGGCTTCATCGCGACAGTCGCCTACGGCAGCGTCGGCGTCGGCGTCGCGATGGTCGACGACTCGGGCGGACAGATCAACGCACAGGCGGTACAGAGCGGCAACACCGGAACGCCGTTCGACGACCCCGGCGTGGTCCAGGAGAGCGAGGACCACTACGTCGTCTACGTCGTCGCGCGGCAGTTCCAGTTCGTTCCCGGGTCCGGTGACGACCCCATCCGCGTCCCCGCGGACGCGAGGGTCACGTTCCGCGTGACCAGCGCTGACGTTGTCCACGGCTTCTCCGTGGTCGAGACCAACATCAACACGATGGTCATCCCCGGGCAGGTTTCGGAGGTCTCGGCGCGGTTCGACGAGCCCGGCACGTACGGGCTCGTCTGTCACGAGTACTGCGGAGCGGCCCACCACACGATGGGCGGTTCCGTCGAAGTCGTCCCCACGGACGAGTACGAATCCCAGCAACAACAGAGTATGAACGAGACACAACTGCAATCCCCGGAGGTGGGTAACTGATGGTGTTCGTCGATTCCTATCCGAAAACGTCCAAGCTCGTCCGAAGCGAGTTCATCGTCGCCTTCGCCGCGCTCGGAATCGGCGCGCTGTTCGGCGTGATTCAGGCGCTCCACCGGACCGGCGTGTTCCGCGGGTTCGTCAGCTCGGCCGACTACTACACTATCCTGACGGCCCACGGCGTCCTGCTCGCGCTGGTGTTCACGACGTTCTTCATCGCGGGGCTGTTCACGTGGGCCGTCGCCAGCAGCCTCGAACGCGAACTGCCCCATCGCATCGCCTGGACAGCCTTCTGGATCATGCTCACGGGGACCGCGCTGGCCGCCGTGGCCATCCTCGGCGGCCTGTTCGGCGCGCCGTCGGTGTTCGGCCACTCGCTGAGCGCCGACGTGCTCTTCACCTTCTACGCGCCCATGAAGGCCCACCCCGCGTTCTACATCGGGGCCGCGCTCATCATCGTCGGCTCCTGGATCGCCGGGGCCGCCTACTTCAAGGCGCTGTGGGAGTGGCGCGAGGACAACCCCGACGAGCGCATCCCGCTGCAGACCTTCATGGTCCTGACGACGATGCTGATGTGGTACATCTCCACCATCGGCGTCGCCGTCGAGGTCGTCGTCTTCCTGATTCCGTGGTCGCTCGGGCTCATCCAGAACGTCGACCCGCTGCTGACCCGGACGCTGTTCTGGTACTTCGGCCACCCGGTCGTGTACTTCTGGCTCATGCCCGCGTACCTCGTCTGGTACACGATCCTGCCGAAGCTCGCCGGCGGGCGACTGTTCAGTGACCCGCTCGCCCGCGTGGTCTTCGTCGCCTTCCTGCTGCTGTCGACCCCGGTCGGCTTCCACCACCAGTACGTCGACCCCGGCATCCCCGAGGGCTACAAGTTCATCGCCATGACGAACACGATGTTCCTGCTGTTGCCCTCGCTGCTGACGGCGTTCACCGTCGTCGCCTCGCTCGAACACGGGGCGCGCCAGAACGGCGGCTCGGGCTACCTCTCGTGGCTCCGCTCGCTGCCGTGGGACAAGCCGGCCTTCTCGGGCTGTGCGCTGGCCGGCCTGATGTTCGCCGCCGGCGGCTTCTCCGGCATGATCAACGCCGGGATGAACATCAACTACCTCATCCACAACACCATCTGGGTGCCCGGCCACTTCCACCTCACCGTCGGCACCGCGTTCGCGCTGACGGCGATGGCGATCAGCTACTGGCTGGTCCCGCAGATAACCGGCAAGCCGCTTCGCCAGCGGAGCCTCGCCGTCATCCAGCCGTACGTCTGGTTCGTCGGCATGGCGCTGATGTCGAACGCGATGCACCGCGCCGGCCTGGCCGGCATCCCCCGGCGGACCGCCGAACCGACCTACGACGAGTTCGCCTTCCAGGGCGTCGCCGGCACGGTCGCCGAGATGCGCCTCCAGATCGCCATCGGCGGCTTCCTGCTGTTCGTCGGGGCGGCGCTGTTCCTCGTGGTGATGGCCGACACGCTGCTCGCCCGCCGCGGCGGGACGCTGTCGGTCAACGGCACCATCCCGGCCCCGCTGTCCGGGCCGGAACACAGCCCGCGCATCCTCGACAACTACAAGCTCTGGACGGCCATCGCCCTGCTGCTCATCGTCATCGCGTACGGCCCGCCGCTGGCCAGCATGGTCGTGGACGGCCTGTTCGCGCCCGGTAGCCCGCCCATCCCCGTCTAACACGCTCTCCTCCCACATCATGTTCGAAGACGTCGACGGACCGGAACAGAAGACGCTCATCCGCCTCCTCATCGTCATCGGCATCGGCCTGCCGATACTCATCGAGGTCGCGACGTTCGGCAGCATGCTGGGCCATCACGTCGCCGGCGACGGTGGCGGCGGTGGCGACGCTGCTCCCGGAACGCCGACGGCCGTCGAGACGGGAGTCGTCACCGGCGACGAGATACTCGACGAGCCGAACCTGAGCGCGCGTATCGAGTCGGCATCGGTCGTCACAGAGAACGACGGCTGGCGGTTCACCGTGACGGTGAACGCCACGAACACCGGACAGACGCCCGCCGCCGTGCGCCTCGGCGGCGTCACCAGTCGGAGCGGGACGACCGTCGACGGGGCCGCGACGACCGACCGGATTCAGCCGGGCGAGTCGGCGTCCGTGACCGAGTCGTGGCTCCTCCCGCCCGGCGAGCGCCCCGGCCGCCTCGCCGTCACGACCGTGCGGTACCCGGCGGACGGGACGCCGGAGACGGAGTCCCACACCGTGACGCTCGGCGATATCCCGGTTTCCAACCGGTGAAATCCGTGGGAATCGTTTTTGCCCCCCGGGCGTGAACAATCCGGAAGGATGACAGAACACCACCCGCGGAAGGGCATCGAACTGTACCGAGAGGGCGACACCTACGTCGTGCTGTTCGACCTCCCCGACCACGACCCAGAAGACATCGAGGTCCGCTGGCGAAACGGGCGGCTCCACGTCGAGGCCGTCGAGGGAGAATCGGGCGAGCGACACCGCGTGTTCCACCGGAGCATCGGCCTCTCCAGCCCCATCGAGGGACAGGACATCACGGCGTCGTACGAGGACGGCGTCCTCACGGTCACCGCGCCGATCAGCGACGAGACGCCGGCTGACCACCGAATCGACGTGGAGTACTGACGGCGGAGCAGACGGCCGCCGGAACTACTCGCCTCGCGAGTCGCAGTTCGGACAGCGGTTCGCGTCGGAGGAAACCACTTCGCCGCAGTCCGGACAGTGCCGTTTCGACGAACCGTCACGGCGCTCCGGGGTGAACACCGACGTGTCGTCGATCCACTCGTCCGTGTCCGAATCCGCCGCGGTTTCACTCGTCTCGACAGTCGCTGTCTCGTCCGCCCGGACGCCGTCGACCGTCGGCGCGTCGTTCGCTCGCCCGGCACCGCCCGGTTCGTCAGCGTCTTCGGGACTCGCAGTCGACGGCTCGGTGGCCGCCGACTCGCCCGGCGAGTAGACCCGCGTCCCAGTATGTCGCGGCGCGCTGGTCTCGTCGCCCGTGGCCGTCGGCTCCGCCGCGTCGGCGGGCGAGTCCGAGCGCTCCGACTGCTCGGCGTCTTCCGCCGTGTCGGTCGAACCGCTCTCCGCTTCGGCGTCGCCGGTCGCCACCGGGGGCATGATCGGGAACCGCTGGTCCGGCCGTCGTTGCGGGTCGTCGAGCGGGGCGCGCGACCGAACGACGGCACCGGCGGCCGACTGTGCGAGGAGGTAGACCGCCACTAGCGTTCCCGGAACGGCGACGGCAGCGGTGGCCGCCAGCGTCGGCGTGACGCCGATTGCGCCGAGAACGGGACCGGCCGTGGGACCGACCTCGGCCCGCGCCAGCCAGACAGTCACCGCCGGCACGTCGAGGACCGGTACCCGAGCCAGCCAGGCGGCGGCGAACGTCAGCGCCGTCAGGTACACGAGCGCCGAGAGCGCCGCGGGAGACGAGAGGGTGTACACGCGATGGCCGTAGGCGGCGGTTCGCACGACGAGATGTGCCGTCGCGGCCACCGCCAGGGCCGTCAGCGCGGCGTTCCGGCCGAGCGCCACGGTCAGCGCCAGACAGCCCGCGAGGCCGACGCCGGGAACGACCAGTAACAGCGCGGGGTGGTCGAACCGGTACGCGTCGGCGAGGTTGCCGTAATCGTTTCGAAGCCGTCGGTTGACGAGCCAGACGGCGACCAGCGCCGGGACCACGAGCCACGCGACGACCGCGACGCCGACCGCCGCGGTGACCTCGACGCCGCCGACCGCGGCGAGCGCCGCGCTATCGAGTCCGGGCGCGACGCGGCGGAGTGCGAGCCCGGTGGCGACGACCCAGCCACCGTACGCGAACCATGCCAGAACCAGTCCGAAGAACAGCCAGCGTTCGGCCCGCAGCAGGGAGACGGACTCACGGAGTTCCGCGGCCAGTCGTCCGCGGGGCGACGACCGGCCCGTTCCCGACCGACCGCTCACGCGTCGTCACCGGGCCCTGATGGCGATGGTGACCACGCCGGACAGTTCGAGCTCGTCCCCGGGTTCGACGCGCTCGCGATCACCCTTCTGGAGGACCGTGCCGTTGAGCCGAGTCGGGTTGTCGCCAAGGTCGACCAGGTAGTACCCGTCTGCCTCCCGGTCGAACCGGACGTGCTCGCGGTGAATTCGAACCGCTTCGTCCTCCGGCTGGCCGGCGTCGATCAGCGCCGCCCGAATCTCGCGGCCGACCCGGTCGCCGTCCGCCACGTCGATGTCGCGGCCCGCCACCGAGAGCACGAGCCCGTCGGGGACGGCCGATTCGTCTGCCGACTGGGACGACAGGGCCTCGACGGCGTCGCCGGCCGACGACCCGTCGGCAGCCGAGTCGGCGGTCGAGTCGTCGCCCGAACCCGTTTCGCTCGCGCCGTTTCGGTGGGCGTCGAGGTTCTCGCCGCAGTTGATACAGAAGCTCGCGTCGTCGTCGACAGCCGTGTCACACGCCGGACACGCGTCGAGCGGTTCGGGACCGCCGGGCGAGATATCCTGGACGTCCGCCCCGCAGTCGAGACAGAAGTTCGCGTCGGCGTCGAGTTCCCGACCACAGTCGGGACAGTCGATGGTGGCCGGCTCGTCATCGTCGTTTGCGTCCGTCGGGGCCGGTTCATCTTCCCGCTCGGCGTCATTCTGGGCCGATTCGGCATCGCCGGCCGACGACCCGTCGGACGGTCCGTCGTCGGCCAGACCTTCGTCGTCGTCCGCTTCCCGTGTCGGCGGACCTGCCTCGTGGTCACCGGGCGAGGATTCGGTCTCGTGGTCGGCGGGCGAGGGCTCGTCCACCTCACCGTGGTCTGTCGGCGCATTCGCGTCCGCCGGGTCGTCGTCGGTCGCATCGGCGGCCACGTCATCTGCCGACGAGGCTTCGGGGCGCTGGTCGTCGTCGACACCATCGACCGGTACTACCTCGACCGGCGTGTCGGATTCGTCAGCGCTCGCTTGCCGTGACTCGGTCTGGGACTCTGAGTAATGGCCGTTCGTGGCCGGACCTGGCGTCGATGGAAGGCGCTCGGTCGACTCGGTGTCCTCGAGCAGTTCCACGTCGGCCGACGCCCCCTGTCCGGTCGTCACGTCACCCGCGTCTGCCGCTTCGATGTCCCCGTCGTACTGCCACTCGCCGCAATCTGGATTCGTACACCACCCGCCGGCGACGGCCGGGTCGAAGTCGGCGTCGCAGATGGGGCACTGTACGGTTCGGTCGGGTTCGGGCATGAGATTCGTTTGGGATTAAATGGGGAGGAAATAAAATACTTACTCCCGCTAAACTTTCTCGCTATTCGTCTGTCATAATCACCGTGTCACGTTCGGAAATGTCGACGTCCGGGTCGATGTCTCGGACGGGAATTCCGCCCTCTTCCGGCGTTTTCGGGAGGGCGTCGTCGGCGAGTAAGATCACCGAAACGTTGTCCTTCCCGCCGCGGTCGTTCGCCAGCGTGACGAGGTCGCGACTGGCGGCGTCGAGCGAGGTCGATTCGAGCACGGCATCGCGGATGTCGTCGTCGGTGACGACCCGCTCGCGGATCCGGTCGGCGACCTCCTCGGACCCGTCGGACTCGACGTACTCCTCGTAGAGCCGCGGGGCGTCGGTCTGCGCGTCGATGAGGCCGTCGCTCGTCGCCACGACGGTGTCCTCGGCGTAGAGCCGGACGGTGCGCGTGTCGACGTCGACGGACGCGCGCTCGGGGTCTTCGTAGCCCGAACCGCCGAGCGCGCGCGTGATCTCGTTGCCGTTCGGGTGAACGTGGGCCTCCACGGGGTCGATTTCGCCGCTCTCCTCCCGTTCCTGCACGACGGCGTGGTCCCGCGTGAGCGCCGAGATGGTTCCGCGAGCTTCGTTGACGACGTACGCGCGGCTGTCGCCGACCCAGCCGTAGTGGAGCTTCCCGTCGACGTAGATGCCCGCCACGACGGTCGTGTAGGACTGCGTGCCGGTCTCGTCGGCGTAGCGGATGATCTCGCGGTGGGCCGCCGTGATCGCGTCGGCCACGGCGTCCTGAATCTCGCCTTCGCCGGGCGGGTTCGGGAGGACCCCGCGGGCCACGTCCACGTCGAACCCGTTCGGGTAGCTCCTGGCGGTCCGTATCGCCATCGGTGCTAACTCCTCGGCCACGACCGTCGTCGCGATGTACGAGGCCACGTCGCCGGCGTCGTGGCCGCCCGCGCCGTCGGCGACGACGAACACGGCGGCCGAGCGGTTCATCGGCCGCCCGCCGCCGGACCCGTCGTCCGCATCCGAGTCGGCGTCACCGCTCGCGTCAGGTTCCGCCCGCGCCGCTGTCGTCGCGTCGTCGCCGTGCTCCTCCTCGGCGTCGGGGTCCGCCTCGTCGCTCTCTGCGGCCGTCTCACCGGCCGTTCCCGAGTCGTCGCCCTCGTTCCCCGCTCCGCGTTCGCCTTCTTCCGCGGCCGCTGTGCGGTCTCCGCCGTCGTCGGCCCGTTCGGCCGTGGGGTCAGCGTCCGCGACGGCCGACTCATCGCCGGTCGGCCGGTCCTGGCCGCGGTAGCCGTCGCGGTGACCTTCCTCGAACACCGTCACCGAGACGCTGTCCTCGTTGATTCCCTGTCCTCGCTTCCGCTCGCCGATGTCGTAGTTGGTGCTGTATCTCATGACTCCTCCGGGTGGAACTCGAACGTGACGCCGTAGGTCGGGTGAACGAGCGATACCAGGTCGCCGTCTCTGAGCCGAATGGACTCCGGCGGGACGTTGCCGTGTCTGTCCGTCGGGTCCTCGCCCTCGGTCCGCAGTCGCTCCCGGCCAGGCGAGGAGAGGACGCGCTGCCAGCCGGCCCCCTTCTGGACGAAGGTGCCGTTGAGACTGCGGTCGTGGAGGTACCAGTCGCCGTCCTCGGTGTCGAACTGGACCTGGACCGAAGAGATGTACTCTCCCTGCGGGTCCTCGATGGTGATGGACGCGGACGGGCCGTTCGCGCCCTCCCGGCCGATGGTGTCGCCGGGTTCGACCGTGAACCGCGTCCCGGCCTGAATGTACGTGATCGAGGCGGTCGCCGGCGGTCTGGGGTCCTTGCGCTCCAGGACCTCCTTCAGGACGGTGGCGTTCCGGTACCGGTCGCGGTAATCGGTCTGGGTCGCGCGCTCGACGATTTCCGCGAGGTAGTCGTCGCAGTCCGCGCCGAAGGCCTGCGGGTTCACGCCGTCTTTCTTCGGGACGCTCCCCTTGAGCAGGAAGAGCAGAATCTTCCCGATGGAGTACACGTCGGACCACGGTCCCTGTCGAACGTCGGTTCTGCTCGCCTCGGCTACCTCGCGGGGCTTGAACGGCCCGAGGATAGTCGTCCCGTTGTTCCCGGTCGAGGGGTCGCCGGAGGCGTCGAAGCCGGTCGCCGTGTTGAAGTCGATGAGCGTCGGCGTGATGTCCGGCGTGAGCATGACGTTCTCGGGTTTCAGATCGCGGTAGACGATCTCGTTCTCGTGGAGGAAGCCCATCGCGTCACAGAGGTCGATCCCGATCTGGCGGACCTGCTCGGTGTCCGCGATGGGGCCGTGCTCGTCGATGACCTCGTCGAGTTCGATGCCGTCCGTGACGAGTTCGACCACGAGGAAGGGCACGTCGCGCTCCGTGACTGTGTCGTAGTAGTCCATCACGTTCTCGTGCCCGCCGGCGCGCCGGATGCGTTCGAGCGACTCCGCTTCCTTGCCGAAGTACTCCTCGATGATGGCCGGGTCGTTCTGTGACTCGGTGTAGTTCGGATGCTTCAGGACGACCGTGTCACCGGTCTCCGTGTCGCGGGCGCGGTAGGCCTTCGCGAACCCCCCCTTACCGAGGAACTCCTCCAGTTCGTACCGGCCGGCGACGACGTCGCCCGTCTCTGGTTCCCAGGTCATGGCGCGTTAGCTCGACCGGACTGCGACGGCTGGGCGGTCTGGACGGCGCGGCGCGGTCACTTCTGGATGCCCTCGTCTGTGACGATCTTCGTCGCCCGGTTCTGCTCCTTTCGCCCGCCTTCCATGACGATTCGCGTCTCGCGTTCGGCGGACTGGACGGCCTCCGCGTCCTCGCCGTGAATGCGCGTCATCCGCTCCAGTTGGGTCTGGGCCTCCGCCACGTTCCCCCGGCCGAGTTCGGTCTTGATGACCGTCTGGCGGTGGTCCACGTCCACCTGTTCGTTGTGGGTCGCCAGTTTCGACTCCTCGTCGGTGTACTCCACCGTGATATCGTCGCGCGCCGTCTCGCCGCCGGCCGACAGCGTGACGTCCGCCAGCGATACCGCGCGTCCGGGCTCGTGTGCGGGGGCGTGGATTTTCAGGACGACGCGCTGCGTCTCGCGTTCGAGCAGGTCCGGAAGCGGGACGGCGGTCGCGTTGTCCGCCCAGTCGAGGTCCACGGACTGCGTCTGGGGAAGCGCGCGGTACACCTCGCTGACCTCGACGCCGTCGGCCACGTCCAGTTCGAGTCGGGCGTCCGGCGCGACGACGGTCCCGGCCTCTTCCACGGCGTCGCCGAAGAACGACTCGATGTCGCCGGCGGCGTCGAGGTGGGTCCACTCGCCGCGGGCGACGGTCCCGAGGGTTCGTATCGTCTGCTCGCGGTAGTCGCTCCCGATGCCGGCGGCCTTGATCCGGATGCCCTCGCTGTCGATCTCGCGGGCCAGTTCGGCGAACGCCTCGGGGTCGTGGGAGTTGTCCTTCCCGTCCGAGAGCAAGAGCACTCGCCGCGCCGTCGTGTCGTCGCTCGGCAGGTCTTCCAGCGACGCCTTCGCTTCGAGCAGGCCGCGGTACATGTCGGTCCCCCCGCCCGCAGAGATGTCAGTGACGGCGTCGAGCGCATCATCTCGCGTGATGTTCCCCCAGCGCGTGGGCGCGAGTACGGTCGTGACCTCGCTGTCGAACGCGACGATGGAGACGTAGTCGTCCTCGTCGAGGAGGCCGAACACCCACTCGGCCCCCGCCCGCGCCTGCTCGATGTCGTCGCCGGCCATCGACCCGCTCGCGTCGATACAGAGCGCGATCTGTCGTGTGGGCCGCTCTTCCATCGTGCCCGGTTCGACTTCGATCTCGGCCGTCAGTTTCGCCCCCTCCGTCGGTACGTACGGTCTGTTGACCTCGGTCACGACAGTTGCGGTCATACCGTAAGATGGGACATACGTCCTAATTATATGTTTTCCCCGAATCGAGTGAAAAAAGAGGGGAGTCGTAGGGGGTACATAACTCCGAATACGGGCGTAGTAACCGGGTACTACTCCGCGGCCATCTCACTCCTCGGCGCGGAGATCGGTGACCAGCGACGAGACGTAGTCGAGTTCGTCCTGGTTGACGCCGTGGCCCATTCCCTCGTAAATCCGTTCCTCGACGTCGCCGTTCAGGCGCTCGAACACGCGCGTGGTCTCGTAGACGCGTTCGATGGGAATGTGTGGGTCCACGTCGCTACACCCGACGAACACCGGCGTCGATTCGAGGTCGCCCTCGTACTCGTCCTCGTCGATCGACTCGCCTATGAGTCCGCCGCTGAGTGCCACCAATCCGCCGTATCGCCGCGGATTCCGCGCGACGAACTCGCTCGCGAGACACGCGCCCTGCGAGAAGCCGAGGACGAGCACCCGATCGGCCGGAATCCCGGCCTGGGTCGCCTCGGTGACGGCATCGTCGACCGCCTGTAGCCCGGACGTGCGACCGGGCTCGTTCTGCTCCACCGGCGCCAGAAACGAGTTCGGATACCACGTGTTCCGGGCCGCCTGCGGCGCGAGCAGCGCGAGTCCCTCCCGCTGAAACTCGGCGGCCATCTGAACGATGCTCCGCGCGGTCGCACCTCTCCCGTGGACGAGCACCGCCGCAGCACTCGCCTCAGAGAGCGGCGTCCCCGCGGTCAACCGCTGCTGGTCCTGGTGTGGTCCGCTCATCGTTCAGCCTCCCCGTTGGTGACCGAAACCGTTCGAACGTGGGGGCCGGGCAACCGCGTGTTATCGTCAGCCAGTACTCGTGTGTTCGCTTCACCGATCATACCATCTGTACCATCCGAAGGCACTTGACTGGGGCCATCAGTCAATCACCGGATGGGTCGTCACGGCGACCCCCTCCGACCAGTCGTCAGTTCACGCCGACGCCGACGCACGTCGTTCGGCCCAGATTGAGCGATTAACAAGGTGCTAGACGCACAATAGGACTCACCGCCGGCGTGCGTCCCGTGCGATCGCGCCGGCCTACTCATCACCGGGACCTGCGGGTGATGTATCCGGGACCCATCACATAACAGGCCCCATAAATTCAGGCAATCAGATATAAAATAAACTCGGCCGAAACTATCCAGTCGCTAACTACGAGGAGGTACCGAAAAGTAGTGTGTTAACCTTCATCAGAGTAGTACTATAACCTTCCAGTTGTTAGCTTGCGTTGACCATGAAAAAGCAGGAGCTCATCCACCTTCACGGCCTGCTTGCACAGGTACAGAACCACTACGAAGCAGAATCCGGGACGGAAGTCGACCACGACGAATACGAGGAGTTGGGCGTCAAGCCGACATCGATTCACAAGTCGAAGACCGACCACAAGGCTGCCGTTTTCGCGATCGCCGACGGGATCGCATCCGAGATGAGCGACGAAGCGAAAGAGCCTGTTTCTGCGGCCGCGGACTAACGACCTCCCGCTGTTTCACCAGCCACCAGACCGACACAGCGGCGGCACTTCTCCGAACACACCTGTCAGGAAGCGTAGTTTTCCGGGCACCGAAACCGATTAGCAATCGTATATGTTTAGGACGGCCCTGGGAGACCGAGACTCACTCGTCGATGAGTTCTTCGAACTCGGGAAGCACGTCGTCGGAGTCGGCTTCGTTGTCGGTCGCCGCGTCGTCCTCCTGGCCGGAGTCGTCCGCCGACTCCGTTTCGGTATCGTCGTCGTCAGATTCCTCCGGGATCTCCTCGATTTCGAGGACGTCTAGCGGGATGTTCTCGAGGCGCTGGCCGATCTCCTTGCGCGCGATTCGCGCGGCGTGTTCGTCCCGCTCGACGTTGAACACGGTCATCTCGAGTTCCAGCGCGACGAGGCTCTCGTCGGCGGCGAGAAACGCCGGTTCGAGCGTCTCTCCGCAGTGGGGGCAGTGCCGGTCGCCCATGTTGATCTCGACGTAGTTGAGGTCCGGGTTCAGCATCTCGCCCGTCTTGGAGATCGCGATCCGAACTGCCTCGTCCGCGGACTCGACGTCGTAGACTGGCACGGCGGCCTCGACGACAACTCGGCAATTCATGATAGCATGTACATTTTCCAATATAATGAAGGTTAGGTCGGCATCGAGAGAACCCCTCATGTCGCGTTTTTCGACCACAGACGGTGGGAAACAGTCGGTTCTCAGAAGGGTACGTCGCGGGGGAAATCGTCACGCCCTCGAAAGACACACCGTACCGTGGGTCGACGACCAGCATCGGCCAAAGACCGACTGTCCGGTCCGCGCGCCGATACCGACTCGAAACTCGGATAGCCGTGGGGCGGTTTTCGGGACACAATGGAACGGGGCGTCATCCACACCGACACGCTCGCCGGCGGCATCGAGTTACAGTCGACCGTCGAGAGCGGGCAGTCGTACCTCTGGAACCGGGACGACGGCCGGATGTACGAGACGGAGGGCGCGACCGGCGACGAGGGGTGGTACTGGACGACGGTCAGGCGCGACGGCGCGCCCCACGTCGTCCGCGTCCGCCAGCGAGACGAGCGCCTTGAGTGGGAGTCGACCGTCGACGCCGAGCGGGACGTGCACCGACTGCTGCGCCTCGACGACGACCTGCACGAGATTCGTGCCGCCGCGCCCGACGACGAGGTGGTTCAGGACGCGTACGACGCGTACTGGGGGATGCGGCTGGTCCGAGACCCGCCATTCGGCTCGCTGATCTCGTTCATCTGCTCGGCGCAGATGCGCGTGTCTCGAATCCACGGGATGCAGCGTGCGCTCCGGGAGACCTACGGCGAGCCAATCGAATTCGACGGCGCGACGTACCGGGCCTATCCGACGCCGAGCGCGCTCGCCGAGACGAGCGAGGACGCGCTGCGGGACCTCGGACTCGGCTATCGCGCGCCGTACGTCCAGCGGACGGCGGAGATGGTGGCGTCTGGTGAGGCCCACCCCGACGAAGCGACCGGGCTGGACTACGAGGCCGCCCGCGAATCGCTGACCCGCTTCGTCGGCGTGGGCGAGAAGGTCGCCGACTGCGTTCTGCTGTTCTCGCTCGGCTACCTCGAAGCGGTGCCGCTAGACACGTGGATCCGGTCGACCATCGAGGAGTACTACCCCGAGTGCGACCGCGGGAACTACGCCGACACCTCGCGGGCGATTCGGGCCGCGCTCGGCGGCGAGTACGCCGGGTACGCACAGACCTACCTCTTTCACTACCTCCGCACCGGCGGCGACGCCGAGTGACGAACGGCGACCAGCCGACAGTATAACGGCGGTCGCCGGGCAAGCGTCCACCTATGTCTCGAACGCGAGCGCACGTCTTCGTCTCCGGCCGCGTCCAGGGCGTCTACTACCGAGCGACGACGCGAGAGCGAGCGCAACAGCGCGGGGTCGACGGCTGGGTCCGGAACCTCGACGACGGCCGCGTCGAAGCGGTGTTCGAGGGGCCGGAGGACGACGTGGACGCGATGGTGGAGTTCTGCCACGAGGGGAGCGAGCGCGCGAACGTCACAGACGTGGAGACCGACTACGGGGAACCGGAAGGGCTCGACGGCTTCGAGGTCCGCTGGTAACCGCCGTCCCGTACAGTTACCTCGGTGGCGGCGCAACCCCCGCGCATGCTCACCGGCTCAGAGATGGGCGTCGTCGACGAGAACGCCGAGGCCCTCGGCGTGCCGCGCAAGCAACTGATGGAGTCGTCCGGCCACGCCGTCGCGCGGGCGGTCCGGAGGCTGTCGGACCCCGGCGACAGCGTGACGGTCGTCGCCGGCCGCGGGAACAACGGCGGCGACGCGCTCGTCACCGCCCGCTTCCTCGACGACTTCGACCTCCGCGTGCTCCTGCTCGGACGGCCCGAGACCATCACGACGGACATCTCCCGGGAGAACTGGGACGCCCTTCGGCGTGCCGAGTACCCGACGGAGACGGTCACGGACTCCGCCGCGCTCGACCTCGGTGACCCGGACCTCGTCGTCGACGCCATGTTGGGGACCGGCATCGCCGGCGACCTCCGCGAGCCCGAGGCGACGGCCGCCGCCGCGATGAACGAGTCCGACGCGCCGGTCCTCTCGGTGGACGTGCCCTCGGGGCTCGACGCCGAGACCGGGCGGCTGGCCGAGAGCGCCGTCCGAGCCGACCACGTCGTCACCTTCCACGACACCAAGCCCGGCCTCCCGGCCCTCGACGCGCCCGTCACCGTCGCCGACATCGGTATCCCCGACGCGGCGGAACTGTTCGTCGAGCGCGGCGACCTCTCGCGGCTCGAACGCGACCCCGCGAGCCACAAGGGCGACAACGGCGAGGTGCTCGTCGTCGGCGGCGGCCCCTACACCGGCGCGCCGGCGCTCAGCGCGCAGGCCGCACTCCGCGGAGGAGCCGACCTCGTCCGCGTCGCCTGCCCCGCCGCAGTCGCCCGCGAGATACAGGGCTACAGCGAGAACCTCATCCTCAGGCCCTACGACGGCGACCGCCTCGCGCCGGCCCACGTGGACCGGCTCGCGGACCTGGCGGCGGCCCACGACGCGCTCGTGCTCGGACCGGGGCTCGGCGACGCCGACGCGACGCTCGACGCCGTGGCCGACCTGCTCTCGGCGTTCGACGGGACGGCCGTCGTCGACGCCGACGCCCTCTCCGTGGTTCCGGCGGTCGAGACGGACGCCGACCTCGTCTGCACCCCGCATCAGGGCGAACTCGTCGGGATGGGCGGAGAGACTGACGAGGACTGGCGCGAGCGGGCGGACCTCGTCGAGTCCTTCGCCGCGGAAATCGGCCAGACGCTGCTGGTGAAAGGCCCCTACGACGTGGTCTCTGACGGCGAGCGGACCCGCGTCAACCGCACCGGCAATCCCGGCATGACAGTCGGCGGGACCGGCGACGTGCTCGCTGGCGTCACCGGCGCGCTCGCCTGCGTCCAGAAGCCGCTCGACGCCGCGGCCATCGCCGCCTACGCCGTCGGGAGCGTCGGTGACCGAGTCGTCGACGACCGCGGCTACGGGCTGGTGGCGACGGATCTGCTCGACGAGATTCCGCGGGTGCTGTGGCGTCGCGACGCCGAAGAATAGGTGTCTCCGCCGCTCAGGCCGACGCGCCGACGAGGTCGCCGGCCTTCGCCCGCGACTGCTCGATAATCGCCGGACGCGCCTCGAACTCGATGACGACCTGGTCGCCGTAGTCGACCGCCTCGACGTTCGCGTGGTCGTGAATCCAGGAGACGAGGCTCATGGTGTCCTCCGTCATCGGGAGCACCAGTCGCTCCTGCTCGTAGTCGGGCAGTTCCCGGTCGATGCGCTCGGCCAGGCCGTCGACGTTCAGTCCCTCCCTGGCGCTGACCGCGACGGGGTTCGGGGCCAGCGACGAGAGCGCCGCCTTCTTGCGCCGAACCTCCTCGTCGTCGACCGCGTCGGTCTTGTTCAGCACCGTGACGATGGGCGCCTCGTTGCGCTCGTACAGCGTGTCGTGGCTCGTCACCAGTTTCTCGCGTATCTCCTCGACCGACTCGGTGACGTCGACGACGAGCAAGACGAGGTCGGCGTGGTACACCGAGCCGAGCGTGGACTTGAACGACTCGACGAGCCAGTGGGGCAGGTCCTGGATGAACCCGACGGTGTCGGTCACCAGCACCTCGCGCTTGCCGACCTCCGCGCGCCGCGTCGTCGTTCCGAGCGTCGTGAACAGTCGGTCCTCGCTCTCGGCGGTCGCGTCGAGGTCCGGGTGGAGGTCCTCGTTCTCGTCCACGTCCAGTTCGGTCGCGAGTCGGCGCAGCAGCGTCGACTTCCCGGCGTTGGTGTAGCCGGCCAGCGCGACGAGGTCGAAGCCGGACTCGCGGCGCTGGTCCCGGCGGTGGCGCTCGGTCTCCTCGATGGATTCGAGTTCGTCGCGGATGTTGGATATCTGCTTTTTGATGTCCTCTTCGCGGGTCTCGTCGTACTCGCCGAGCCCCATGAACCCCGGGCGCTCGTCGCGCTTGGCGAGGCTCGCCTTGGCCTCGGCCCGCGGGAGCTCGTAGCGCAGTTCCGCCAGTTCGACCTGGAGTTGCGCCTTTCTGGTCTGGGCCCGCTGGCCGAAGATTTCGAGGATGAGCCGGAAGCGGTCGATGACGCGCACGCGCTCTGGGAGCTCGTTCCCGATGTTGTAGGTCTGGTACGGGCCGAGCTGGTTGTCGAAGACCACCACGGTCGCGTCCTCGCGGGCGACCGCGTTGCTCAGCCGCCCCACCTTCCCCTCGCCGAGGTGGTAGGCGGGGTCCTCGGTCCGGGTCTGGGTTATCTCACCGACGACCTCGTACCCGGCGGCTCTGGCGAGGTCCCGGATTTCCTCCGTGTCGGCGGTGCCGCTGTCGACGCGCTTCGCGACCACCGCCCGTTCCGTGGTGTGTGTCGCCGTCACTCGTCGCGAAAGTACGGCGTCCGATTATTTAATCTGCAGGGTGGGTAGGCCCGCCGTCCGGCGGCGGACGGCGAGGCGCCCGGCCACGGTCCCGTCGCGAATCATCGAGAGGATAAAAAGGGGGACAGACACGAGCACAAAGGATTTAAAAACGGACAGTCAGGTACGCGGTATGGAAACGTTCGCACTACAACTGGACGGATTCGGCCTCCAGCAGATGGGACTGGAGTTCGGCGGCGGCGGCCTCATCGGCGGCATCATCGGCTTCGCGGCGAAGAAGGTCGCGAAGCTCATCGCCGTCATCGTCGGTATCGAACTGGCGCTGTTCAAGTTCCTGGAGACGCGGGGCATCCTCGAAGTCAACTGGGAAGCAATCGGCGGTGCCGCGCGGAACGCGACCGGGACCGCCGGCGACGCCGCGGCGGTGACGACGGAGACGAGCCGCACCGACCGGCACGGCTACTCGTACGTGATCCCGGGAGACGCGGCCGACGAGTTCGCGGACCTGTTCGTCCCGGACGGGTTCGCTCGCACGGAGGTCTACCGCGCGGGGACGGGCTCTCACCTGTACCTGCTGACGGTGTTCAAAGACCCGCCGACCGAAACTGCGATCCTGATCGCGGGGGCACTCGACCGCGGACGAGTGGCCGACTGCAGGCGGGCCGCGGAGGCAGCCGGCACGATGTACTCGGACGTCTTCAGCGTCGACGGCACCCGGCTGGGAACGTTCGAACACGACGACCCGACCCCGTTTTTCCCAGACGCGGACTGACGCGCCAGACCGGCGCGCTCGGTCAGTTCGGCGTCGTTCTCGGCGCCGTTTTCAGCTCCCGCCGCCCACGGTGCCCGACCGACGGTTCCCGGTGGTCGCTTTCACCACAGTTCGGGGAATGAATACGACATTGAGGCAAAGATAAATTACTTATGCGATCGAACGGAATGCGTTTAGTAACTTGACTGGACATACGAGCGAGGCCGACGTCGAGAGAGACTGGGGTGGCAAGCAGTGAGTCGCGTTCGGTATTTCGGCCGGCGGATACTGCTGTCGATACCGGTGTTGGTCCTCGGCGGGACGTTCACGTTCATGGTCTTCCGGTTCAGCCCGGTCGACCCCGCCGCGGCGATCGTCGGGACGGCAGCGACCGAGGAGGGCGTCGCCGAGTACAACCGCGTCCGCGCGGAGCTCGGGCTCAGCCAGCCCGTTCTCGACCACTACCGGGCGTACATGGTCGACCTGTTCACGCTGGACCTGGGCCAGTCGTGGGTCGTCTCCCAGGGGACGCCGGTGACCGAACTCCTGAACACCTACGGGCTGCGGACGCTCTGGCTGACGTTCTGGGCCGTGTTGATACCGATCTTCGTCGGGATCCCGCTCGGTGTCTACGCCGGCCTCCACGCGAACACGAAAGTCGATTACGCGGTGTCGGTGTTCGGCATCGTCTGGCGGGCGATGCCCAACTTCTGGCTGGCGATCATCCTGCTCGCGGTGCTGTCTCAGTCGAAGTCGCTCCTGGGGTTCGACTGGAGTGGGTTCATCGTCGACACGTCGCTCATCGGGACGCCGGACCTGACGAACCTGACGACGGTCGACGGCTTCCTCGAGGCGACCAAACGGATCCTGCCGCCCGCGATCGTGCTCGGCTCGGCGTCGATGGGGAGCGAACTCCGGATCGCGCGGACGGCGGTGCTGGAGACTATCAACGCCGACTACGTCGAGAACGCGAAGGCGAACGGCGTCCCCGACCGGCGGGTCGTCTGGAAACACGTCCTGCGCAACGCGCTTGTCCCGCTGGTCCCGACCGTCACCAACGAGGCGTTCCTGCTCATCGGCGGGTCGGTCATCGTCGAGGTCGTCTTCGGGATCCACGGCATCGGCTGGCTGTTCTTCCAGGCGGCGCTGAACGCCGACATGCCGCTGGTGACGGCGCTCGTGTTCGTGTTCATCGTCGTCGTCGTCTTCATCAACATCCTGCAGGACGTGCTGTACGCGCTGATCGACCCGCGAGTCGGGTACGACGCGAGGTGACACGATGGCCGGACACACTCACTCGACGGACGACCGTACGCGAGACGAACAGCCCCACGCGAGAGACGACCGCCCGCTCTCGGCGCGGGTCGCGGAGAGGCCGCGCCCGGCGGCGATCTGGCTGCTCGGCGCGGCCGCGCTTCTCGCAGTCGAACTCGGAGATATCGCCGGCGCCGTGCTGTCGCTGGGCGGGATGGCCGTCGGCGCGGTCGCGTTCAGCTACTCCGGGACCCTGTCGGTCGCGACCGGCGGCGGCACCGTCGGCCTCGTCGCCCTC